>Ga0209692_10005215_pt1 | contig 11294 bp, 9 predicted proteins | sample tdDd472_FD_187129 | JGI IMG/M metagenome (GOLD analysis project Ga0209692, IMG submission 187129) | Marine sediment microbial communities from the Atlantic coast under amendment with organic carbon and nitrate - tdDd47.2 (SPAdes)... | ecosystem: Environmental > Aquatic > Marine > Coastal >...
GGGCGAGGGGAATGAGGTCGGGCGTCTTCTTCACCGCAGCGATGCCGGCCAGACGGGCGGTGCCCAGGACATCGCCCTTGGCCACGTCGCGATCCAGGACGGCGGCTAGCAATTCCGGCCCAAGATGGACTGTTGCCTCGGCCGTAGCGCGGCGGTCGGTCACGTCCTTGTCGCCCACGTCCACCATGTGGGCCTGACCGGTGTCGTCGAAATGGTTGAACGTCATGTCAGCCTCCCATGCGGGACATGGCCAGGGGGTCGTCGTCGTCGCGGCGACCATCCGGCGTGAGGTCGTGTTGTTCGGGCTTGCGCAGCACCAATTCTTGCAGCGTTTTGGCCAGGCCGGCCTCGTCGCCGGCGCGCAGCTGGGGACGCAGGTCGACCGGTTCATTGAGGAACAGGCAGCCGCGTGCCATGCCGTCGGCGCCCACCCTGATGCGATTGCAGGACGAGCAGAACATCTTGCTCACCGGGGAGATCACGCCCACGGTGCCCACCGCGCCGGCCAGGCGATAGTTGCGGGCCGGGCCGGCCATGACGCCGCTCGACTTGTGGGTCTGGGCTTGCAGCTCGTGGGACTGGCCGATGCGTTCCAGGAGTTCTTCGGCCGGGACGGTGAGGTTGTCGCCGTTGTCGCCTCGGGTCGGCATGTACTCGATGAAGCGGACCGACAGGGGATGCTCCCGGGCGAGATCCACGAAATCCAGGACCTCGTCGTCGTTGACGCCGCGCATCACCACCATGTTGATCTTGGTGAAGAATCCGGCCTCTAGGGCGGCGTCGATGCCTGCCCGACAGCGGGCGAGGTCGCCACCGCGGGTGATCTCGGCATACCGGTCGGGCCGGAGGGAATCGATACTGATGTTCACGCCCTCGATGCCGGCCTCGCGCAGGGGCGCGGCCAGTTCGGCGAGGCGCAGGCCGTTGGTGGTGAGCACCAGGCGCTCCAGGCCGGGCAGGGCGCGCAGGGAGCGCAGCAATTCCACGACGTTGGGATGCAGCAGCGGTTCGCCGCCGGTGATGCGGATCTTGCGGATGCCGATGCCGGCGGCCACCCGGCCCAGGGTGAGGATCTCGGCGTCGCTGAGCAGTTCGGCCCGGGGCAGGAACTGTTCGCCCTCGGCGGGCATGCAGTACTGGCAGCGCAGGTTGCAGCGGTCGGTGATGGACAGTCGCAGGTAGTTGATGCGGCGCTTGAGACCGTCCTGCAGCACGGCGATGTCGTTGTGGTCACTCATGGTAGATCGAATCGCTCACGGATGAAGGTCAGGATGGCGGCGGGGTCGTTCAGGTCGAGCACCGGCACGTCCACCGTGATCGGGCCATCGGCGGCCACGGCTACCAGGTTCGGATCGTGATCGAGGAAGGGCCGACCCAGCTCGGGTCGATGGACCTCGATACGAGGCAAGTTACTCGTCTTCCAGCCTTCCACCAACACCAGGTCGAGATCACCGCAGAACTGGCCAATGAGCTCGTCGACCGGGGGACACGCTTGGTGCCGGCGTACCAGGGCCAGCTTGTCGTCGGCGGCCAGGAGGGTGGCCTCGGCGCCGGCGGCGGTGAAGCGGTGGCTGTCCTTGCCGGGGTGGTCGATGTCGAAGCGGTGGGCGTCGTGCTTCACGGCGCCAACGCGCAGGCCGGCGGTGGTCGCCAGGGTGATGAGCTGCTCGATGAGAGTGGTCTTCCCGGTTCCTGAATGGGCCACGAAGGCCACCACGGCAGGGCGCGCGCTCATGACAGCTCCAGGGCGAAATGTAGCGCCTGCACGTGTTGGCCGGCTTCCAGTGTGGCCGCGCCGCCCGTGTGCCCGGGCGGTGGGGTGAGCGGCATGCGTATCAGGCCCTGGACCCGGGTGAAGTTCAGGAAGTGGGAGGACATCTGGGACCCGGGATCGCCGGCCACCCAGTTGCCGTTGGACAGGGTCAAGGTGGCGCGGTTGAGGTACAGGCGTTCGGGGCGGTATCGCATGGGATCGCTCAGGGTGGCGGCGAGCCAGCGGGTGGCCACGTCGCGTCGACCGCCGAGGGCCTTCAGCGCCGGGACGAGGTAGAGGAAGGCATTGGTCAGGAGCGCGGTCGGGTAGCCGGGCATACCGAAGACGGGCGTGTCGTCGGCGAGTCGCGCCACGTGCATGGGGCGTCCGGGTTTGATGGCAGTGCCCTGGAGCAGCAACCGTTCGGTGTCGCCGCGGAGGATGTGCCCCACATGATCATACCGACCCTTGGAGACGCCGCCGCTGGTGATGATCAGGTCGCAGCCGGTGGCCAGGTCGGCCAGGATGGCGCGAGTGGCGGGCTCGTCGTCGCCGATGTGGCGGCAGGCGGTGACCTCGCAGCCGAGACCGGTGCAGACAGCCTTCAGGATGTAACTGTTGGCATCGAATACGGCACCGGGCGCGGGGGTGGGGCGCACCTCGTCGCCGGTGATGAGCAGGCCGACCCTGGGGCGGCGATGCACGGTCAGTTCGGTGAGGCCGGCGGCCATGAGGGCGGCGTGGGAGGCCACGTCGAGTCGCTGTCCGGCGGAGGCCAGGGGCTCGCCCTTGTGGACCTCGCTGCCGGCGGCATTGATCAGGTCGCCCGGCTTGACGGTCATGCCCACGGTGAGGTCGTCCCCATCGACGCTGGTCTGCTCCAGCATGACCACGGCCACGGTTCCGGCCGGCACCACGGCGCCAGTCATGACGGCGGCGGCTTCTTGGGTCTTCAGGGGCGGTAAAGCCTCGCCACCGGCAGCCACCTCGCCCATCAGGGTGAAGGTGGTGCCGTCACAGGATCCCAGGGCATAACCGTCGACCGCGCTGCGGGCCTGATCGGGAAAATCGGCGGGCACGGTGAGGTCGTGGGCCAGCACGTGACCGAGGGCTTCGGCGGCGACCACGGTCTCAATGCCCAGCGGCGACACGGAGGCGAGAATCGAGGCCAGAGCCTGCTCATAGCCGGGTAAGCTCATCGCCAGCCTCCCGCGCCGAAGGTGCAATCGGGAAACCGGGCGTCGGTGTCGGGCTGAGCGAGGCCGCCCAGACCCATGGGCGCCACCACCGCGGGCGTGATCTTCTCCCCGGCCAGGATGCGGGGAAGGAGCAAGTCGAGGGCCGTGGCCTGATGGAAGAGGGCCGCAGCCGGCACCGCGCAGACCGGCAAATCACCCCGGTAACCAATGGTGAGGTTGTTCCCCGGCTGGATCGGTGTGCCGCGTACGCTGATGGTCACCCCGGCGCGAGCCATGGCGGCGGCCGTGACATCGTCGGGGTCCACGGAGGTGCCGCCGGTGACCAGGAGAAGGTCGCACTGGGCGGACAGTTCCACGATGGCGCCCTCGATGGTCGCGAGGTCGTCGGGGACCACCTGGCTGGCGACCACCGGGACATCATAGGCGGCCAGGGTGGCGGTGAGGCGCGGCACGAAGCCGTCCTTGATGCGCCCCTCGTAGACCTCGGTGCCGGTGACCAGGATGGCGGCGGTGCGAAGCTGGTAGGGGTCGATGCGAAGCAGTGGCGTCTCCAAAGAGGCCATGATGGCATCGAGTTCGGCCGGGGCGCAGGTCAACGGGATGATCCGGAAGGCCGCCACCTTCTGACCTTGGCGGACTGGATAATTGCCCGGCAGGGTGGGCAGCGCGGCAGGCCCGAGGCTGTTGATGGCCAGCAGGCGCGCGGTGTCGATGCGCAGGACTCCGTCTTGCGTGGCGGTGAAGGCGATCTTTCCCTCGCTGGGCTCCGCGTCATGGCTGATGCCGGGACCGGCGGCGGCCGGTGCCACGGTGCGGGCCGCGTCGTCCTCGTGGACGTCGGTGTCGCCTTCTTCGCCCACGAAGATGTGCGATTTGCCCAGGTCGAGCAGGCGTTCGATGTCGCCGGCGGCGATGACGTGACCGCGACGGAAGGCCCGGCGCTTGATGCCGGCCTCGGCGCGGATCTCGGTGATGTCGTGACCCAGAATGAGGCCGATGGCTTCCTGGACGGCAACCTTGCGCATGGCTCAGTCCTCGGCCGTGATGGCGTCGCCGGGGGCCAGGGGGCCGCCCTTGAGGACCCGGCAGAAGATGCCCTCGCGGGGCATGATGCAGTCGCCGGTGATCTTCTGGATGGCGCAGCCCTGGTGGCAGGTCTTGCCGATCTGGGTGACCTCGAGGCAGGCCTCGCCCAGGTGGAAACGGGTGCCCACGCTGACGGTCTTGAGGTCGAGCCCGGCGGTGATCAGGTTCTCGGCGAAGGCGCCGTCGGCGAGGTCGGGAATGAGTTCGCGCACCTTGCCGATGCTCTCGGATGGCAGCAACGAGACCTGGCGGTGGCCGGGCCCGGCGTGCGCATCGCCAATGATGCCGTGATCGGTCTCGAGGGTGGCAGAGGGGATGGCGTGTTTCACTTCCCCTTTGCGCTCGCTGATGCAGATGGCCTGGATCGTGCCGTTCATGGGGCCTCCCAAAGGCGATGAAAAGTGTCGCGCCACTCTACACGTTCAGGGACTCGGAGCCAAGTCCGACGGTGGTGGGGCGTGAATCTAGAGAAGTGCGCCACAATCCTTGCAGTGGCGCGAGCCGTGTTCGTGTCCCTCGCTGGCGCACTCGGGGCAGGACTGGGTGCTCACCGGCCGGTTGCTCTCCCGCGACATCTCCGAGGCCACGATGCCGGTGGGCACGGCGATGATGGCGAAACCCAGCATCATCACCACCGAGGCCACGGCCTGGCCCACGGCGGTCTGGGGCGAGATGTCCCCGTAGCCCACGGTGGTCATGGTGACGATGGCCCAGTAGATGCTGCGGGGGATGCTGGTGAAGCCGTTCGTCTCGCCCTCGATGAGGTACATCACCGATCCGAAGATCACCACCAGGGTGATCACCACCGAGAAGAACACCGCGATGCGACGGCTGCTGGCCCGCATGGCCCGGGCCATGATGTTGGCCTCATTCAGGAACTGCACCAGCTTGAGCACCCGGAAGATGCGCAGCACCCGGAGGATTCGGATCACCAGCAGGTAGTGGCTGCCGGGGAAGAACAGGCTCAGGTAGGTGGGGATGATGGCCAGCAGGTCGACCACGCCAAAGAAGCTGGTGGCATAGCGCATGGGCCGACCGATGCAGATCAGGCGCAGGATGTACTCGATGGTGAACAGGACGGTGGAGACCCACTCGATGAGGGTGAGCAGGCTGCCGTATCGGACCCGGATCGCCGTCACACTCTCCAGCATGACGGCCAGGACGCTGATCAGAATAGCCCACAGCAGGGCCAAATCGAAAAACTTGCCTGCACGCGTATCCGCCTCGAAGATGATCTCGTGGAGGCGGGCGCGCAGGCGGCTTTCGGGCTTTTTCCTTGCTACCATGGGTGTCATGTCGGGGATGATAGGGTAGGATGCAGGTCGTGTCGAGCAATGCTGCGGATGATCGTCCAGGAATGCTCAATTTGGGCGGGATGGTGATTCAAGGGTATGCTGTCGGCCACCTGTCCGGATTCAGCTCATTGGAAGAAAGAAGCCTGGTTAACAATGAAGACCCTGCTCCGTATGACGTTGCTATTGATGTTGATCATCCCTGTCTTCGCCCAGGCCAAGGAGAAGGATTCGGTGGTTCACCGACTCTTTCATATCGAGCGTAACAAGAACGCCAACATCGTGGTCTACGATGCCCTGGCCGATTCTGTAGGCAACCTGATCAAGAAGGACCCGGTGATCGTCTACTGGCTGAAGCTGGCCGAGGATGGCGAGCGCAAGGGCCTGAAGAGGATCGAGAGAAGGATGGCCTATGGGTTCAAGATCGAGGAGCGCGACGGTAACGTGCTCGAGCTGAAGATGAAGGCCGACATTGGCCGGAATCTCTGGGTGAAGTCGGTAGATGACATTTACAAGGCCTACATGGAGATCGATGGTCACCAGGCGGTGGTGGAGAAGATCTTCATCTTTGCCACCGAGGGCGGATTGTATCCCACGGTTGAATATATCGAGCTGTACGGGGCGGATGCCGAGACCGGGGAAGAGTGTTACGAGAAGTTCCTGCCCTGATCCCAATTTTTTGACATCCTGAATTCAGAACCCTAAGGTCATGAGCCGGCCCCTGGGCAGAACGGTGTCCTCACGCCCGCCCGTTTGCCCTCCCTCTGGAGGTCGCCATGACTTCACGTCAGCGCTCACTGACGTTCCTGTTTCTCTGCGCCATTGTCCTGGTCATCGTCACCAGCTACCAACGGCGTTCCTCGATCAACGAGTTCGACCAGGCCCTGGGTCGAGCCGAACACCAACCTTCCATCGAAGACCCGGATCATGCCGACAATCCCAATGCCCGCTGGGCCTGGGAGGTCAAGCGTCTCGCCGATCCAGCCACGGGTCGCATCCCACCGGATATCCGAAACCAGGAGCTGGCCTTCGCAGCCGACCTTCCCCGTCGCCTGCCGGGCATGGCCCTGGGTGGGGTCGGGTCCGTGGACAAATCCAACGACTGGTCCTATCGCGGGCCCGCGAACGTCGGCGGACGAACCCGTGCCCTGGCCTTGGATGTCGCCGATCCCGCCCTGCAGACCCTGGTCGCCGGTGGTGTTTCTGGTGGCATGTGGAGGAGTGAGGATGATGGAGACACCTGGGTGATCACCACGGGCAGTAGCCAGTTGCATGCGATATCCTCGGTGGCGCAGGACACGCGCCCCGGTCATGAGCATGTGTGGTATTACGGCACGGGCGAGGCTCGCATTGCCTCCCCGGACTGGAACGGTGATAAATACTGGGGAGACGGTCTATTCAAATCCACTGATGGGGCACGGAGCTGGACCCAACTGGCCAGCACCAGTTCCCAGACTCCGCAGGAATTCGACCAGCCCTGGGACGCCGTCTGGCGGGTGGCGGTCGACCCTTCCAACCTCGACCAGGATGAGGTGTATGCTGCGACCTACGGGATCATCTATCGGTCCATCGACGGCGGTGAATCCTGGACAGCGGTGCTGGGTGATGAGGCGCAACTCAGCCAGTACACCGAGGTGATCGTGGACCCCGATGGCGTGGTTTACGCCGCCCTGAGCACCGATGGCGGTGAGCACGGAATCTTCCGCTCACCAGATGGCCTGGTCTGGAACGAGATCAGTCCCGCCGGCCTCGACCCTGCTCATGGCCGCATCACCATGGCGGCCGCTCCTTCGGATCCGAGCATCGTCTACTTCCTGGTGGCCAATCCGACCTCGTCCTATACGCGTCAGTTCTGGCGCTACGATTACCTGGGCGGTGACGGGTCGGGCACCAACGGAGCCTGGGATAACCGCTCGGCGGCCCTCGACCTGCTCCCCAATCCTTACAATGGAAACTTCACCCATTCCATGGTCACCCAACGGGGCTATAACCTGGTGGTTGCGGTCAACCCGCTGAACCCCGAAGTGGTCTATCTGGGGGCGGTGCATCTCTGGCGCAATACCACGGGATTCGCCAATTACCAGGCCTCCGCGCGTGTGGGTGGCTGGCTCTACGAGGGAACCTCCCACCACGCCGATCAGCACTGCCTGGTCTTCCGGCCCGGCAGTAACCAGGTGGCTTACACCGGCAGTGACGGCGGCGTCCATCGCACGGACCTGATTGGCATCAACAACGTCACCTGGAACGACCTGAACAATGGCTACGATACGTGCCAGTTCTACACCGTGGCCATCGATCAAGAAGTTCCGGATGACCCGGTGGTTCTGGGCGGCACCCAGGACAACGGCACGCAATGGACTCGATCCGCCGACGGGGCGGCTCCCTGGACGGAGATCCTCGGTGGCGACGGTGCCCACTGTGCTGTGCTCTCAGCGGCCGAAGGCGACTATCTGGCCTCCATCTATTTCGGTTGCGTGTATCGCATGCTCATCGACCCTGATGGAGCGGTCGTCGAGCAGACCCGGGTCGACCCCACCGGCGCCCAGGGCTACCAGTTCATCAACCCCTTCATCATCGATCCGGTGGACGAGCACATCATGTACATCGCCACCAGCTACGGCGTCTGGCGCAACAGTGACATCACCCTCATCCCCTGGGGACGGTGGAGTCCGGCGTCCGAGGGATGGGCCCAGCTGACCACCCAGCCGGCGGGCGAGCTGGTGACGGCCCTGGCCATCAACGATGAGCCGGGCTCGACCCTCTACTACGGTACCGAAGTGGGAGGACTCTACGCCGTGCCCAACGGTCGTGCCATCATGGCGCCGACGGTCCCGATCGCCCTGCATGAGGGATCGGGTTTTCCTGAGGGTGGTTACCTGAGCGGTATCGCGGTGCACCCCGACGATGATGATCGACTGGTCGTTTGCTTCGGAAACTATCGGGTGGAGAGTCTGTGGTACAGCGACGATGGCGGTTCGACGTGGTCCAACATTGAGGGCAATCTCGCCGGTGATGCAGGGCCTTCGATTCGTTGCGTGGCTGTCTTCCCCGAGGACGGGACCGACCTGTGGATGTGCGGGACGAGCACGGGCATGTACTCACTACGGGTCGATCCCGTGCAAGGGCCTGATGACCAGCCGGAGTGGATCATGGAAGCGCCGGACCTGGTGGGCAACGTGGTGGTGGACGGCCTGGCTGTGAGGCTGTCTGATCGCAAGATCGTGGCGGCGACTCATGGCCGCGGCATCTTCAGCGCCAACGTTGGGACGACGACCGATGTGCCTGTCGCGTATGGTCAGAAGCTTCGCCAGAACATGCCGAACCCGTTCAATCCCGTGACGGACATCAGTTTTTCGACCGCCATGTCGGGAATGGTGCGCCTGTCGGTGCATGATCTGCAGGGGCGATTAGTGCGGGAACTCCACGCTGGTGCGCTGCCGGCTGGAGACCACACCCGGACCTGGCGCGGTGATGATTCGGCCGGGCGGGCGGTGGCTTCGGGGGTCTACTTCTATCGTCTGGAGACTTCTGCTGGAGTGCACCAGCGGAAGATGACGCTGGTGCGGTGAGATCGAGGATTGGAAAATGGAACACGGCCCGGGTGCAGGCCCGGGCCGTGTTGCCGTGTGAAGATCGAGCCTACTGGAACAGGCTCTTGACGCTGGTCAGGCTCATGGCGTTCACGGGTGTCAAGTCGTCGTTGACCGCGAACATGGGCTCATTGATTCCGTTGGGGTAGCCGTGCATGAAGTGCGGTGTCTCGACATCATCCTCGACGAGGTAGCAAGGAGCTTCGTCGAAGGGATCCCCGTTGATGGGTGCCCCGACCACGCGGAAGTATCCCGGGTACTCGTTGGTCATCTGGCAATAGAAGGTCAACAGGTGCATGATCGGTTGCGGGCTCGGATACTCGGAGAAGCACACGATGAACTCGGGTGGTGACGCGTAGCTCAGGTAGGGCCCGCCCTGGACATTCCAGGCCAGGATCTGACAATTGAGGGGTGCCACGATCATGGCCGTCCAGGCGGCGATCCCCAGCTCGGTGGATGGTCTGGTCATCAGCAGGTAGACCGGGAAGATCTCGCCGATCTCGGCCTGGATGGAGACCTCGGTTCCTTCGAGGTCGGCGTAGATGCCGATGCCGTCTGGGTCGGGGTCGATCTGGGCCAGGGCGCAGGTGGTGGCGAGTAGCAGGCAGGACAGGACGATGGCAATGTTTTTCATGTCTCCCTCCTCGGATCAAGAAATGGACATTGGCGTCTCACGAAAGGGTCGGCCACGCTCCGTTGTCAAGCATGTTGCAGGTGAGTCGCATGATAGTAACTCCCATTTTTGCAATAGATTGTGGCCGACACCAGGAATCGGATCGCAAAAAGAAACTGCATATCTTGTTCCTGTTGACACCCAAGCTCCGTGTCTGGCAGCCGGGTGAGCGGCATTTTTGATAGCAAGCTACCAATTGGCCCGGCGATCGGGTAGAATCTCTCCCTGACCAATGGCTGGTCCACAAGCCACGCCGAAACAACGATCGGGGGAGCGTTGAAATATCTCGTCGGCATCGCCGCTATCATTCTGCTTGCTTGTTCTCTCGGAGCTCAGGAACAGGCTGACTACAGCGCCGCTTCACGCTGGCTGAGCGGCATCGTGCTCACCGAAGGCAAACTCATCGATCCCGTGGTCGCCGGCGACCAGGTCCTGGTGCTCTCCGAAGAGGGCGTGGTTCTGCGGGTCGACATCTCCGATGTCCATGATCCCGTGGAGTTGCCGCCGCTGACGACCGACGAACCCATCAACCACCTCTTCGGACCGTTTGCCGGTCATGTCTACCTGGCCGGGACGGAGCGCCTCGAGGTCCTTGATGCTGCCACGCTGTCCAGGGTGGCTCTGCTCGATTATCCCAGTGTTCGGCACATGCTCATTGACGGGGATATTGCAGCCCTGCTGGTGGACGATGGGTCATTGCTGGTCACCGCAGATGGGACCCAGCCTGCTGTTCTGCCGTCGCTCGGGACGATGACGGAGTCGCTGGAGTTCAGGGAGGCCGAGTATGTGGCGCGGCACGATAATCTGTTGCTGCTGTCACGTGGGGCATTCAATTCTGGGGCAACCATCGTCGATATCTCGAATCCCGATGCTCCCACCTTTGTCAGGTATTTCGGCTGGAGCATCGATATGATGGAGATGGTGCTTCGGTCCGAGATTACCGAGACGGGTACTTTTCGTGCATTCAGCAATGGCTCCGTGCATACGATGGAATACTATCGGTCGACTTGTTCCCCCTATGTCGAGACCGACTACGCCAACTATATCTCACCCTGGGACTTCACCGATCTGAACAACCCGATCCATCTGGAACGCATGCGCCCGGCGGCTGAAAATCTGGGGACTCTGGCCCCGGTGTTTCTCGTTCGTGGCGATGAACTGGTCAACGCCATCAGGTCACGGATCATCACCACGAATCTGGATGTAGGCCAGGCCTCGGCCGCGATCAAGGTGGGCCTCGGCGCCGATCAGCGCATTCGAGGTCTTGCCGACGCCGGTGAATACCTTATTGCCTCGACATCTGCTGGCACGGTCCATGTCATCCAGGACCGGCGTCCCGATGGTCCCACGCTGCCTACTGCAATCGATGACAAGCATACTTGTGCCGCCCTGGGTGGAGGCCATTTCATCACGGGATCTCGCTGGTATGAAGGCTCTGACGAGTGGCTGACGCGTTTCAAACTCTATGATGCCTCGACTCCTGAGTCTCCAGTTCTCATCACTGACGATTTCTCCCTTGATAGCGAACGCTGCCTGGTCTCGGAAACTCACCACGCCTTCTTTCGACCCCGCCTGAGTGTCAAACGCATGGGTGTTTCGGGTAGCTTCGGGTATGGCTGGAATGCCCGAGATCTGTGTTTCATCTCTTCAGAGATCGCCGCTCTGGCCAATGAGGACGGCCTGTTCATCATTGACATCTCA
>Ga0209692_10005219_pt1 | contig 11286 bp, 12 predicted proteins | sample tdDd472_FD_187129 | JGI IMG/M metagenome (GOLD analysis project Ga0209692, IMG submission 187129) | Marine sediment microbial communities from the Atlantic coast under amendment with organic carbon and nitrate - tdDd47.2 (SPAdes)... | ecosystem: Environmental > Aquatic > Marine > Coastal >...
CCCGCAACATCTCGCCGCTGGGTATCCTGATTGGTGGTGAAGAGCTGCACAACAATCACCACACCTATCCGAATTCGGCCAAGCTGTCTCGTCGCTGGTACGAAGTGGACATCGGTTGGGGTTACATTCGTCTGTTCCAGCTGTTTGGTCTGGCGACGCCGAAAGGCTACCGGCCTATTGCTCATTATGTTCCGGGCAAGCAGGCGGTGGACGTGGAAACCGTTCAGGCTATCGCCAATAACCGCTTTGTGATCATGCGCCAGTATCGCAAGCGAGTAATGGAGCCGGTGCTGCGACAGCAGAAAGCGTTGATGGACGACGAAATTCGTCCCCGTTATCGCAAGCTCAAGCAATTGTTGTCTCGCGAAATCAGCCTGATCAAGCCTCGGGAAAAAGAACATCTCGACACGGTGCTGGAGCGCAACGAAGTGCTCAGGCTGATCTACGAGAAGAGTCATGAACTCCAGGCACTCTGGCGCCAGCGCGGGCTCAAGCCCCAGGACAAGCTGCAGGCGTTGATGGAGTGGTGTCGTGACGCCGAAGCCAGTGGTGTTCGTTACCTGGAAGATTTTGCCGCCCACCTGCGAGCGTATTCCTTGCGCCCCGCTTCCTGAGACAGGCCTGCCTGTAGGATGCGCCGGAAGCCCCCCGTTACTGGGCTTCCGGTTCGTCACCCCGTTCAACCCGGAAAAGACAGTAGCTGACCTGGCCTGCTGATTTCTGTCGGTGCAGATGCCAACTGGCCGGTACCGCCGGCAAGGCTCTTTCACTCTCGTGTTCGACATAGATCCAGCCACCCGGCTTCACCCATTGCTGGGTGTCCAGTAGCGGTATCAACCGTTCAAGCCAGCCTTGCCGGAATGGCGGGTCCATAAACACGATGTCGTAGCCCTGGCCGTCACCCTTTGCCAGAAACTGTTCCACATCCTGGCAGGCGACATCCCCTTTGTTGGTTCCCAGCAGCCGAAGGTTGTCCCGGAGCGCTTTGGCCAGGGCGGGGGTGTGGTCCACCAGCGTTGCCTGCGCTGCTCCACGGGACAGTGCTTCCAGTCCCAGAGCCCCGGAACCGGCGAACAGATCCAGGCACCGGCTACCGGCCAGGTGGAAGTTCAGCCAGTTGAACAGGGTTTCCCGGGTGCGGGCCGGGCTGGGCCGCACGCCGCCGGCGTCCGGAAAGCGCAGTTTCCGGCTGCGCCAGTCGCCACCGATGATTCTCAGTTCGCCGGTTCCGGAGCCTTTGCCTGGTGAGACGACGGGTTTTTTGCGGGCTGGGGGACGTCGTGCCATAGGGGCGAGGCTCCGGGGAAGTCATGGATGGCTGATGTTTGCGGCTATGGTACCGGAATCCGTGAGACCGGTTAATCCTGCCCCATCACTTGTGCCGGCCAGTCTGTTAGAATGCTCCACTTATTTTGGCGAGCTGAGGTTCTTGTGCCCTCTTCGCGAACCTGCGGCCTGTGCCCGCCCTTTTTTCAGACAGATGGATAGATTATGACGGCAGAGTGGATTTCAGTCGGCCTGTTGGCCCTTCTTGTTCTGTTTTTTGTGCTGGATATCGCCGGCAACCGCAAGCGTGCGCCCCGGCCCAAGCCGGTACCTCAGCGTAAGCCGGAGGTGGCCAGGGGGCCGGCTCCTGTGCCAGCGGAACCTGAGGCCGAACCTGAAGTGCCGCCTGAACCAGCGGCAGAAGCCGCTGAGCCGGAAGCGGCTCAACCGGCTGGTGAGCCGGCTCCCGCGCCGGAACCCGTTCCGGCGCGGGAGCCTGAGGTTGAGCGCGAACCGGAAACCCGAGTCAGTGTCTTCGAGCGCATCAAGCAGGGTCTGGGGAAAACCCGGGCCAGCCTGACCGGTGGTCTGGCCGACCTGTTCTCGGTGGGCAAGAAGATTGACGAAGATCTGCTGGAAGAAATCGAAACCACGTTGCTGATGGCCGATGTGGGTGTGACCGCCACCTCTGAGATCATCGACGCCCTGACCGAGAAACTCGAACGCAATCAGCTGAAAGATGGCGAGGCCCTGCGCAAGGCGCTACGGGATGAGTTGCATGGCCTTCTCAAGGACGTGACCCGGCCGCTGGAGATCGATGCTGGTAAACAGCCATACGTTATCCTGATGGTTGGCGTGAACGGTGTCGGCAAAACCACTACCATCGGCAAGCTCACCAAGAAATTCCAGAGCGAGGGTAAGTCAGTCATGCTGGCCGCTGGTGACACCTTCCGGGCGGCGGCGGTTGAGCAATTGCAGGTCTGGGGCGAGCGCAACAACGTTCCGGTGGTGGCCCAGCATACCGGCGCAGACAGTGCATCGGTAATTTTCGACGCCATCCAGTCTGCTCAATCCCGGGGTGTGGATGTGGTGATTGCAGACACCGCCGGTCGCCTGCAGAACAAGGACAACCTGATGAACGAGTTGTCCAAGGTCGTTCGGGTGATGAAGAAGCTGGATGAATCTGCGCCTCATGAGGTGATGTTGGTGCTGGATGCCGGCACCGGTCAGAATGCCCTGAGCCAGGCCCAGGTATTCCAGCAGGCAGTGGGTGTCTCCGGCATTACGCTCACGAAACTGGACGGCACGGCCAAAGGCGGTATTGTGTTTGCGATCGCCCGTCAGCTGCAGTTGCCAATCCGCTATATCGGGGTGGGAGAACAGGCCGAAGACCTGCGCAGCTTCGATGCCGAAACTTTTGTGGATGCGTTGTTCGAAGACTGACGCCGTAAAGACGGAGTAGCTGCCCCGATGATCGAGTTCCGCCAGGTAACCAAACGCTACGACAGTGATCACACCGCACTCAGGGCTGTGAACTTTCACCTGGATCGTGGTGAGCTGGCGTTTCTGACCGGTCATTCCGGCGCGGGCAAGAGTACCCTTCTGAAACTGATCATGGTGATGGAACGCCCGACAGCGGGTGAGGTGATCGTGGGCGGCCAGAAACTGAATAGCCTGCCCCGCCGCCAGATTCCTTACATCCGGCGTCATATCGGTGTGGTGTTCCAGAATCACCAGCTGTTGTTCGACCGCACGGTGTTCGACAACGTGGCCATGCCATTGGAGGTGATGGGGGCCTCGCCGGAAGATACCGGCCGGCGCGTGCGGGCGGCACTGGACAAGGTTGGTTTGCTGAAAAAGGAAAAGATGAACCCCATGCAGTTATCGGGGGGTGAGCAGCAGCGGGTCGGTATTGCCCGTGCGGTGGTAAACAAACCACCCGTACTGCTGGCGGACGAGCCGACCGGTAACCTGGATCCCGAATTGTCTGCAGACATCATGCGGTTGTTTACCCAGTTCAGTCAGGTTGGGGTAACGGTACTTGTGGCAACCCACGATATTGCTCTGATTAATGAAATGAATCGACGTACGCTGACTCTGAATCAGGGCCAGCTGGTTGCTGGCGGAGGTGTGAGTGGCCACTGACTCTCGCCAGAAGCCGGATAATCGCCGGGGCGCTAACCGTTCGCGATCACTGTTGAGTGATCAGGCCCGGAGTTATCTGGGCCACCACCGGAAAGTAGCCCGGGATTCTATCCAGAGAATGTGGAAAACCCCGGTAGCCAGCGCCATGACCTGGACAGTGATGGGGGTAGCTCTGGCCTTGCCGGTTGCCCTGCTGTTGCTGTTGACCAGCCTGCAGGGTGTGAGTGCAGGCTGGGAGAGCACGGCCAGGATTACCGCCTATCTGGCGATGGAACTGCCGGCGGAGGAAGCCCGGGGTATGGCCGCGGACATTGAAAGCGATGGGCGAGTGATATCGGTTCAGCTGGTCGAACGTGATCAGGCCCTGGCCGATTTTCGTGCCAGTTCGGGGCTGGACGAGGCGCTGGATTTCCTGGAAGAGAATCCTTTGCCGCATACGCTGCTGATTACACCCGAAGACAGCGCTCGCTCGGCAGAGGGCGTTCAGGCACTGGTGACGTTTGTCGAGAATATGAACGGTATCGATCAGGTCCAGGTCGACCTGGGCTGGCTGCAACGCCTGAACGCAATGACCGACATCCTTGCCCGCGCCGTCTGGGCGCTGGCTTTGTTGCTGGGGGCTGCGGTTATCCTGGTGATTGGTAACACGGTACGTCTGGCCATCGAGAACCGGCGGGATGAAATCCTCGTGGCAAAACTGGTGGGCGGAACCGATGCTTTCGTTCGTCGTCCGTTTCTTTACACCGGCGCCTGGTTCGGGCTCGGGGGTGGCCTGGTGGCGTGGTTACTGATTCAGGTGTCGCTCTGGTGGTTAAGCGGCCCGATCGAGCGTCTTGCCGGGCTGTATCGCAGTGAGTTTACCTTGCAGGGGCCGGGATTCGATGGCGCGTTGGCATTGATAATCGTAGCGATGCTGTTAGGCTGGCTGGGCGCCTGGGTTGCGGTGAGGCGTCATCTGGATGACATAGAGCCGGGCGATATTGCTGGAGGCTGATCCGGATCGCGGGAAAACCGTATTGAAAAAAGAGCCTTTTCTGACGTAGTTTGGTTTATAGAGAAGCAAAGGCGATCTTTCCAGATGTATGATTTTTAACGTTTTACTGGGGAGTTCGGGAACTAATTGAGTTCTTGGCGGTCTCATATTGAGTTGCTATATTTAAAGGCTGTCAGGTTCGGAGGTTAATGCATGGGTACGAGTTTACAGCTGGTTGACAGACTGGTTCCGGGTGCGAATCTCGAGTCGTATATTCAGGCGGCGAGTCGCATTCCTGTTCTCTCCGTTGATGAAGAGCGGGAACTGGCAGAACGGCTGCACTACCATGGCGATGTTGAGGCCGCGCGTCAGTTGGTACTGTCGCACCTGCGCTTTGTGATTCACATTGCTCGCAGCTATGCCGGCTACGGCCTGGCCCAGGCCGACCTGATCCAGGAAGGCAACGTTGGCCTGATGAAGGCCGTCAAGCGGTTTAATCCTGAGTATGGTGTGCGTCTGGTGTCGTTTGCCGTGCATTGGATCAAGGCGGAGATTCACGAATTCATTCTGCGTAACTGGCGCATTGTGAAAGTGGCCACCACCAAGGCCCAGCGCAAGCTGTTCTTCAATCTGCGCAGCCAGAAGAAGAAGCTGGCATGGCTGAATCACGATGAGCTGAAAGCGGTCGCCAATGATCTGGGTGTCGAGCCCCACGTGGTGCGGGAAATGGAAGGTCGCCTGGCTTCCCAGGCGCCGGCTTACTACTTGGAAGATCGCCGTAGCGATCCGGCGGTTCAGCTGGAAAACGCTGACTGGTCTGAGGACTCCAATGGCCGGCTGATGCAGGCGCTGGAGCAGTTGGACGAGCGCAGTCAGGATATTCTGCGTGAACGCTGGTTGTCGGAGAGCAAGTCGACGCTGCATGAGCTGGCCGACAAGTACGGGGTGTCCGCTGAGCGGATCCGCCAGCTTGAGAAAAACGCCATGAAGAAGATCCGGGTGCAGATGGCCGAGGTCGCCTGAGGCTTTATTGCAGCCCGGAAGCTGAAAACGCCACCACCGTTCGCGGTTGGTGGCGTTTTTGTTTGTATAATCCGCCTACTTATATTTATCTGAGCCTTGGGGGCGGAAGCGCTTGGGAGGGCCTTTCCAAAAACGCTCCTTGCGGCACATCCCTGTGGCGCTTCTGCTCCGCCATCCGTGGCTCCGCAAATTTTTGGAAAGGCCCTCCCAAGCGCTTCGTCATTCCTCGTGCGTGTAGGAAGAACAAAGATGACTCATATGAACCTTCGAATTTCTTTTCTCGGCATCGGCCTGATGGGCACGCCGATGACCCGTAACCTGCTGGACGCCGGTTTTTCCATGAGGCTCTGGAATCGCACCACCAGCAAATGCGAGCCCTTTGCCAGCGAAGCGACGATCGCCGGGACGCCCGCCGAGGCGGTGGCGGAGGCCGATATCGTGATCACCATGCTGGAAAATGGCCAGGTGGTGGACGATGTGCTGGTAAATCAGGGCGCTCTGGCTGCGGTGAAGGTGGGTGCGCTGGTGATTGATATGAGTTCGGTGCAGCCTTCGCTGGCGCGACAGCATGCCGAGCTGGCCGCAGAGCAGGGGGTGGGTTACGTGGATGCACCGGTGTCCGGTGGCACGGTGGGTGCGGCCGAGGCCCGGCTGAGTATCATGGCGGGCGGTTCTGAAGCCGATATCGAGCGGGCTTTGCCGGTGTTCAGCGCGCTGGGCAAATGCACCCGCATCGGGCCGGTGGGGGCCGGTCAGTTGGCGAAGCTGGCCAATCAGGCGATTGTGGGTATCACCATTGGTGCGGTGTCGGAGGCGTTGTTGCTGGCCGCCAAGGGTGGCGCGGATCCGGCCGCCGTGCGGGAAGCGCTGATGGGCGGGTTTGCCGGCAGCCGGATTCTGGAACTGCATGGCCAGCGGATGATTGACCGGGACTTCGCGCCGGGCGCTCCGGCCCGCATCCAGCTCAAGGATATGCGTATGATTCTGGATGAGGCCCGCTCGGAAAATCTGACCCTGCCGCTGGCCCAGCAGGTGCATAATGAATACCTTGCCCTGGTCGCCAATGGCCACAGCGATGTCGATCACAGCGGCCTGTTGCTGGAGCTGGAGCATCTGAACGGTACCCTGATGGGTTCCCTGGGCCGAGGCCCCAAGCACTGAATTAACCGGAGAAATCTGCCATGCCCCGTTTTGCTGCCAACCTGAGCATGCTGTTTACCGAAGTGCCGTTTCTGGAACGTTTCGCCCGGGCCCGAAGTGCCGGGTTCCATGGTGTGGAGTATCTGTTTCCCTACGAGTGGCCGGCGGAACAGCTGGCGGAGCGGCTTCAGAGCAACGGGCTGGAACAAGTGCTGTTCAATCTGCCACCCGGCGATTGGGCCGCGGGGGAGCGTGGCATTGCCTGTCTGCCGGATCGCATTGAGGAGTTTCGCGCCGGTGTCGATCAGGTCATTCACTACGCCCGGATGCTGGGCTGCAAGCAACTGAACTGCCTGGCAGGTTTGAAGCCCGAATCCGTTGCCGAGGAAGAGGCCTGGCAGACCCTGGTGGCGAACGTGCAGTACGCAGCCGACCGCTTCGCCGAAGCAGGTTTGACCCTGTGCCTGGAAGCCATCAATTCGCGGGTGGATATGCCGGGCTTCATGCTTGATACCAGTGGCAAGGTGATGGCGCTGATTGAGGCGCTGGAGGCAGACAACGTGCGCCTGCAGTACGATCTCTATCACATGCAGATCATGGAAGGGGATCTGATTCGTGGCATCGAATGCCTGTTGCCCTGGATTGGCCACATTCAGTTCGCCGACAACCCGGGCCGGCATCAGCCGGGAACCGGGGAGATTAACTTTTCGAATGTTTTCTCGGCGATAGACAGACTGGGTTATGGCGGCTGGGTGAGCGCGGAGTACAGGCCTACCGGGGCGACAGAGCCGTCTCTGGGCTGGTTTTCTGAGGCAAACTGACCGTCGCCATAGGCGACACCCTCTTACAAGATCGTAACTGGCCGGTTCCCGGAGTTCTTCGTACCCTTGTTGTTAATGTTTTCCGCTATCAGGAGGAGCACCGGTGAAAGCGCTGGTAATCGAAGACGATCGGGATGTAGCAAATTATCTGCTAAAGGGACTGAGGGAATCCGACTTCGTGGTGGATCATGCGGCCGACGGCAAGGAAGGCATGATGATGGCGGCCAGTGAAGAATACGACATCATGATTGTCGACCGGATGTTGCCGGGTATGGATGGCCTTTCCATTATCAAGACGGTACGGGCCACGGGCAACCAGACGCCGGTGCTGATTCTCAGTGCCCTGGGCGATGTCGATGACCGTGTCGAAGGGCTGCGTGGCGGTGGCGATGACTACCTGACCAAGCCGTTCTCTTTCACCGAGCTGTTGGCGCGCATCGAGTCACTGATCCGGCGCAACCGTCAGGCCGCCGAGACCGAGACCGTACTGAAAGTGGCCGATCTGGAGATGGACCTGTTGGCCCGCACCGTAAAACGCGCCGGCCAGAGTATTGATGTCCAGCCCCGGGAGTTCCGGCTGCTGGAATACCTGATGCGTAATGCCGGGCAGGTGGTTACCCGTACCATGCTGCTGGAGAAAGTGTGGGACTATCACTTCGACCCCCAGACCAACGTGATCGACGTGCATATCAGCCGTCTGCGCGCCAAGATCGACAAGGAATTCGATACACCCCTGCTGCAGACAGTGCGGGGGGCGGGATACATGTTACGTGAAACTGCTTAGTCAGCTCAGAACATCGTCTTTCCAGCTTGCCCTGCTGTATATGGTGGTGTTTGCCACCTCGGTGTTTCTGCTGTTGGCATTTATCTACTGGCGTACAGCCGGGTTCATGACTGCCCAGACCGACGAGACCATTGAAGCGGAAATCGCCGGCCTGGCGGAGCAGTATCGCAGTCGTGGTGTAAATGGTCTGATCACGATCATCCGGGAACGGGTGGCCAGGGATCCGAATGCCAAGTCCATTTACCTGTTGACCACAGACGACTTTCTGAAACTGGCCGGGAATATTGAAACCTGGCCAGAGGGCAGCCGCTCGTCTGACAGTGGCTGGATCAATTTCACCCTGAATCCCGCCGTTGGCTGGCAGGGCCCAGAGCGCCTGGCCCGGGCCCGGATCTTTGAGGTCCAGGGTGGTTTGCGCTTGCTGGTGGGGCGCGATGTGGATGACCTCACCAACCTCAAGCGGGTGATTGAAACTGCCATCAACTGGGGTATGGGCATCACCCTTGCCCTGGCGCTCCTGGGTGGCTTCCTGATGAGCCGAAGCACCACTCGCCGCATTGAAGTGATCAACAACACCTCTCGCCGGATCATGAATGGGCACCTGTCCCTCCGGATTCCGACCCGTGGGACCGACGACGATTTTGATCAACTGGCCGAAAACCTGAACCAGATGCTGGACCGGATCGTGTATCTGATGGAAGGCATACGCCATGTTTCCGACAGCATCGCCCATGATCTTCGCACTCCACTGACGCGACTGCGTAACCAGCTCGAAAACACGCTGATTACGGTCGACAATGACGAGGCGCGCGAGCATGTCGGGCAGGCTGTGGCGGAGGCTGACCAGCTGCTGGCCACCTTCAATGCCTTGCTGCGCATCGCCCGGCTGGAGACCCGGGGCAACTCGGCCGACATGAAAGTGGTGGCGCTGGATGAACTGGTCAGCGATGCCTGTGAACTCTACGAGGCCCTGTCTGAGGACAAGGATCAGAATTTCTCTCAGGAACTTGAGCAAAACGTCCGGATTGAGGGAGACCGGGATCTCCTGTTCCAGATGATCAGTAACCTGATCGACAACGCCATCAAATACACGCCGGAGCATGGTGCCATCAAGGTGGTCGTTCGCCGGGACGGCGGCGGAGCGGTGTTTGAGGTTCAGGATTCCGGTATCGGTATTCCGGATGATGAGAAAGACCAGGTTTTCCAGCGCTTCTACCGGGTTGGCAAGAGCCGCTCGTTACCCGGCAACGGTCTGGGGCTCAGCCTGGTGTCGGCGGTGGCGGAGATTCATCAGGGCCAGATTCTTCTGAGTGATACCCATCCTGGTGAAGACATGCCGGGCTTGACCGTCACGGTCCGTATGCCAGCGTATACCGCCGTAAAAAAGCGGATCAAGGCCACACAGTCTGAGAACGGTGGTTCAACGGAGGAGGGGCGCTCCTCCGCAGAACCTGGCACAGCCTGAGATTACTGGCTGGCGCGAAAGCGGTTGATACGGCTCAGGACAGGGCCAAGTACCGCGTCGGCCCGTGACTCGACCTGCTGGCTGATATGATCAAACTGCGAGCGACGGCGATCCACCTTGGCCTGAATACTGTCCCACTCGCCTTCCAGATGCTTCTGTTCGGCCATCAGAAAGGCCGCAATATTGTGGCGATTGACGCGGCTGGTGATGCCCAGTTGGTCCAGCCGGAAACCCAGGCTATCCACCCCTTCAAGTGCCAGATTCATCAGTTTCTTGGTATCCATTAGCATATCTCCATGCAGAAAAGATCAGGTGTCATTGTCGGTCACGCTAATCCTTGGCGCTAGAGTGTTCAACCTAGATTGCGGAACGGATGCCTTGCCAAAAGGTAATCGCATGGCCACAGGCAGGTAATGGTCAATGTGCAGAATAGAGGGTGTAGATGCGGAAGCGGGCGGATGATCTGCTTGCTTCCCCCTCCAGCACAGCGCTAGCCTTATACCCCGTGATTCACGGGGTTTTTTTTGCCCTTCCGAAATGCATTGTTTCTTGAACCAGGACACCCATGGCCAACCAGACGCCTTCAGGCAACAACCGGCCGCGCTATATCACCCCCGAAGGTGAACAGGCGCTCCGGGATGAGCTGCAATTCCTATGGAAAGTGAAGCGACCAGAGGTTACCCAGGCAGTACGTGAAGCAGCTGCCCTGGGGGATCGGTCCGAGAACGCCGAGTACATCTATGGCAAAAAGCAGCTTCGGGAAATCGACCGTCGCGTACGCTTCCTCAGCAAGCGGCTGGATGAGGTCTCGGTGGTGGATCGCCTGCCAGAGGACCGGAGCCGGGTATTCTTTGGTGCCTGGGTGACCATCGAGGATGAGGACGGCAGTGAGCAGGAGTATCGAATCGTGGGTGCCGATGAATTCGATCTCGAAAAAGGCTATCTCAGTATCAATTCTCCGCTGGCCCGCGCGCTCATTGGCAAGCATCTGGATGACGAGGTATCGGTGAGAACCCCTGAGGGCTGGAAGCAGGTGGTGATTACCGATATCCGCTACCAAATGGCCTCGAACGACAAGTGAGTGCTGTCACAAAACTGGCTTTTGCCTGGGCAAAGCGTCATTTTTGGCGATAGACTGATCAAATATTGTCACCCGTCAGGGCAAATGGATGATCGGCTAGGGTTGGGATGAACGCCATGAACGTCAGGAAACAGACAGAGGAAAAACGAGCCGGGGCAGCGTTGCTGGCGTTGCCGTTGATGCTGCTGACGGTCTTGCCTGCCTACGCCCAGAGTGACGATGACGCCGCGTTTGAGTACGAAGAGCGCTCCACTATCGACACCATTCCGTTTCGCTCGGTCGCGGAAGAGGAGTTGGCCAATACCGTAATTGAGGGCGGGCTGGCAGCGCCGGCGGCCGGGGTACCGGTGCAGCAGGCAACGGATGACGATTTCTATCTGGACCCGCTGGCCCTGCAGCCGAGAGACCCGCGAACCGATCTGGGTCGTTCCGAGATTCCCGTCGAGATCCGTTTCAGTAACCCCAAAGTGATACCGGGCCAGAGCCACGGCAACAATTACGTGATCCGGCCACCCGAGAACCGCACCTACGATACCCTGAATACCAATCTCACCGGCCGTTAATCATCGGCCCTGCTGCCCGGGCTCA
>Ga0209692_10005220_pt1 | contig 11285 bp, 9 predicted proteins | sample tdDd472_FD_187129 | JGI IMG/M metagenome (GOLD analysis project Ga0209692, IMG submission 187129) | Marine sediment microbial communities from the Atlantic coast under amendment with organic carbon and nitrate - tdDd47.2 (SPAdes)... | ecosystem: Environmental > Aquatic > Marine > Coastal >...
CCATGATGATCAGTGGCTCGCCAGGCAGTGTCGCCCGGCTCTGGTACGGTCCTACAACCTTCACCGGCGGTATCAACGAGTACCACTACGTCATCCACTTCACCGGCCTGGCCCCCCAATCCGTCGCCACCAGATCCGCCACCTGGACCACCGTCAAATCCCTCTTCCGCTGAGCAACTCAGTGCAATAAAAGAGGCGCCGTCGCTTGGCAGCGACGGCGCCGGAATAGCTTCAGCGTCGGTGGCGTTGGGTTTCCCACTCAAGGGAGCCCGTTGCAGCCACTCTGCGGAAGAGGTCCCTCGTTACGGGGACGCCACCTCCACTGAGCTGTTAGAAAAACTAACCACTTGCCACCTCCTTTCGGGCCGTCTGCGTGCGGCGAGTCCCACCTCGCCCGGACTTTTCGGCCGCCCCCGCCTACTTGGTCCGTCGCGCATGATGCGCGAAGCCGTAACATGAGGATACCTTCATTGGGGGTGCTTGCCAAGGGTCAAATAACTAACCTCATGAATAGGCGGAACCACCTATCCCCCCCGATAGCTGAGATAGGTCGCCAAAAAGGCCCCCCGGGGGCCTCAAATGAAAACAAGACAGCCACTATCGTTTTCCTTCCCATTCCATGGTATATTCCCCGTGGCGGCATGTTTACCAGCCGCCCTATCCGTCGCCCAAGTTGCCGCCCTGCCGTGGCCAGGGCCGCGTACTTCTCGCCCAGTACGTCGCAACCGGAAGGTATCACCATGCCTCGAAAGATCCTCATCGCCAGCTTGATCGTTCTCATCGCCCTCCTGCTGTCATCCTGCGCCTCGGTCCCCGCCGGCAGTCCCGAATCCGGCTACGCCATCCACGGCTACGTTGGCAAGGACTCGCAGACCGCGGCCTCGGGCACCACGGTCCTGCTGGTCAATGGCAGCGGTGGTCAGGCCCTCTCCACCGACACCACCGACTTTTTCGGCAAGTTCGATTTCTCCGGATTGCAACCCGGGCACTATCAGCTCAAGGTCAACGACATCGTCATGGACGTCGTCCTCCAGTCGGAGAACGTGCGCAAGGACATCGACCTCAGCAATCCCGCCGGGTCCATGAACTATGCGGACAAGGGCACCGAGGAACTCACCGCCCAATTGACCGCCGCCGCCACCGGCAAGGCCGTGGCCACCGGCCCCAATGACCCCGCACTGGCCAAGGAGATCGCCGGCACCTGGTGGGCCTATTCGGGGTCGACCGAGACCAAGATCGGCCTCTGTCCGGACGGCAGCTACGCCGACTTCAGCGAGTCCGGCTACTCGGGCACCATGAGCGACGCCGGCGGCAACCAGACCGGCGCCTGGGGGACGGCCAGCAACAGCGGCGGCGAGGGTGTCTGGACCATCCAGGGCACCAGCCAATCCGGCACCATCTCGGTGAACTACAACAGCGGTCAGTCGGCGACCATCAAGTTCGAACAGTGTGGCGAAGAGGGCTGCTTGCTGTTCGATGGGCGGAAATTGTGTCGGACCTCGTCGCAGTGTGAATAGTCACCGCCAAGTGATCAAACGAAGGAGGCGGCGACTACCAGTCACCGCCTCCCCTTCTACCAGGAACCAAGACCCTACAAACTAACCTCGGTCCCCACACCCTTGGCCTTCGCCGCCTTCACCACGGCCAGCGCCGTGCTCACATCCTGAATCGCCAGCCCGCAGCTCTTGAACACCGTCACCTGCTCGGCATCGGCCCGCCCGGGCTTCTCGCCGGTCACGATCTCGCCCAGGCTCGCCTTGATGTGGTCCTCGGTGACCGCGCCCTCCTCGATGGGAATGAGGATGTCGCCGGCCTCGGCCATGTTGGCGGCCTTCAGGTCGGCCACGAAGTAGCTCTTCACCACGGTCTTGGTGTCCAGTTCGCGGGTCGCCGGCGCGTGGGAGCCGATGTTGTTGATGTGGGTGCCCGGCTTGAGCCAGTCGCCATCGAAGATCGGCGTGGGACTGCTGCTCGCGGTCACGATGATGTCGGAAGCGCGCACGGCGGTCTCGGCATCGTCCACGGCCTCGACGTCGATGCCCAGCTCGGCGGACAGATCACGGGCAAAGGCCTCGCGCGCCTCCACCGACAGATCCAGCACAAACGCCTTTTCCAGCGGACGCACGTGGTGCACGGCCTCGAGCTGCTTGCGGGCCTGCACGCCGGCGCCGAACACGGTGCACACCTTGGCGTCCTCACGGGCCAGGTACTTGGTGGCCACGCCGCTGGCGGCACCGGTGCGCACGGCGGTCAGGTAGCCGGCGTCCATGATGGCGTTCACCGCGCCGGTGGCCGGGTCGCAGAGCATCAGGGTGCCCAGGGTCGTGGGCAGGTCATGCTTGGCCGGGTTATCCGGATAGACGGTCACCAGCTTGAGGCCAAGACACTCGGTGTCGCCGCCCAGGTAGGCGGGCATGCCCAGGAAGATGCCGTGGTGGTCCTCCACCTTGATCACGGCGCGCTGGGGCATGTTGGCGGCGCCGCGGGCCAGGGCGGCGAAGGCGGACTCGACGGCGGCGATGCAGTCGGGCATGGTCAGGACGCTGGCGACATCGTCGCGGCTCAGGAGCAGGGGCATGGCGGGTTCCTCTCGGTCAGAATGGAGTCGACATCAGTCATGGGAGCCGATGGCCTCCACGGCCACCAGGGCGCCCTTGGGCAGGCTGGACACCTCGACCACCGCACGCGCGGGAGGCTCGTCGCCCACGAATTCGGCATAAACCTCGTTGATGGCACCGAAAGCAGACATATCGGTGACATAGATGGTAACCTTCATCGACCGCGCCAGGCTCGAGCCGGCGCCGGCGAGGATGGCCTCGACATTGTGCAGGCATTGTCGGGCCTGGCCGGGATGGTCATCGCCCACGAGGTCGCCGGTTTCGGGGTCCAGCGCGATCTGCATGGCGGTGAAAACGAGCTTGCAGAGGCCTGTGGCCTGGCTATATGGGCCGATGGCGGCGGGTGCTTGATCGGTGTGGAAGATGGTGCGCTTCAAGGTTGGGACCTCCAGTCCAAGGGGTACGGCGGCAGTCTACCTTTCAAGGCGATCAAGGTAAAGACACAGAAGGTCTGGCCAAGAATGGTCCTGATTCCGTAACTTATGGGCAGGGGATTGCGTTGTAGGAGTTCGGAATAGATTTGGCAGGGGAGATCTGATGATCTGTGTTTCGCATCCCTTACGGTCCATCTGGTGTTTCGGTCTGGCTCTGGTGGCCTTGACCGTGTTCGTCAGTGCGTGTAGCAAGACAGAGTCTGTCAGTCCGCCAACGGTCGATCCCCCGACGGTGAATGACGTCGTGGTCGAGGCGGGCTGGTTTCCCCCGGCCCATCCCGATTCCAACTCCCACGCCATTGCCCGCTACGACTCCACCGGCACCGATCTCCGGTGCACCATTCATGAGGGATACAGGGTGGTGGTGGCCACACGGCTGACCCATCTGGAGCCACGCGACGACATTCATCACGCAGGATCCATCCTGCAGTGGGCTTCCCTGGATCAGGTTTCGCCCTTGCTGGTGGAGGCCGAGCGCGCGGGGGCGACCCTCAGGCTCGTGAACGCCGACAGCGTTGAAGTCGCCGGTGAAATTTCGATGGTCACCCCGGACATGGTGGACACCTGGCGCCAAGAGACCCTGGCTGAGCTGGGAATGGCCTCTCCCGATTCCTGGTCTGTCGAGATCGGGCCGGCGACCAGTACCGAGATGGTAGCCCAGGTGACAGGGATCAACAATACGGCCACGACCCAGGAATTCCGTGATCGGCTGGCCTTCACCCCGGAGCCTCTGGGCCGAGCGGTGGTGCGTTTGCAGCGGACTCATCATCGGCTGTCTTGCGACTGGCCTGGAAACGCCGGTGCAGCTTTTGCTCCCGGGGTCATGGGGGCCGATGTTGAGGATCAGATGGCCGAGGGGAACCCACCGGTCTGGCTGTATGCCGCCGAGCATGGCGAGTTGCTGGTGTTTGTGGTCGAGGCCGAGGCCGATCACGATGAGGTGGTGGCCGCTGCGGTCAACACGTTCAGCGCCGCAGCCACGGGACTGCCGCCCACACCGGGCGAGCCGCTTCTGCACGACCTGCTGGGGCTGACGGTCAAGGTGTTCGCCCTGGGAGCCGATGCGGATGCGGCCGAAATCGCCGGCCTGACCGATCTGTCCAGCCTGACGGACTTTCTGCAGGCACCACCAGTCGATCCTGCTTCCTTGCCTGCGGTGTCGTCATATCTCCAGGCGCTACGCAATGGCGGACCGTTGTCCAGGGAACTGGACGCCACCTTCGAATACATCACCTGCAAGGTTTATGATCCCGTCTTCGAAGGTGTCTTCTTCGCCCTCGAGGCTGCCGATGCACGCACAGAGGTGCTGACCAGAGACCTGGAGACTGACGGCCACGGCAACTTCTACTATGACGGTGGTAGCAACCGCTTCACCAATCACCACGTGGAGAGTATTCCAGATCTGGTGGGTAGCGGTGGCCGCGCCACGCCCAATGGGCGCATGCCCGTCATTCACTATGATATGTTGAACGGTCATCCCGTGGTCGAACTCATGGAACTCTCACCCTCCCAGGGAACCATTCATAGCGAACTGACCTTTGACGGTTCCGCGCTGGTGGGCGAGTCCTACACGCTGTTCATCGTCGTCGGGCAACCCTATGCCGCACGCCTGACCTATACCGTTCCCGGCGGAACCGTGCGCGTACCTCGACGGAATGATGTGAATTACTTCTTCCATGGGACCGGCACGGGGAACCTGCACAACCTGATGATCGGCTATCCCGATTACGAGCAGATGATCTACTCCCATTACCCGTACTTGCTGCAATACGACCACAGTCGGCCCGGCTTCGACAATGAGTGGCATGTCTATGCATTCCGGTTCAGCCTCAACTCGGGCATGGCCGCCTATGTGGATGGAGTTATGGTCGATCACGACACTTCCGACAGCCATGCCCTCCTGGAATTCAGCAATGCCACCATCTGTGCGCGCTGGTATGAATACAGTAACTACAGTCAGGCGGTGATCTATTTCGCCGAGCTCGCGGCTTATGATGAGGCGGGCACGAATGACCAAATCGCGGCCGAATGTCAGCGTTTGATGGATAAGTATGGCCTGACAGCTCCTTGAGGCCCACTTCTGGGTCATTGACCTTATTTTAACAAATAGAGTATAATAGAGGGCCTCGTCATGTTGGCGGGGTGAACCGCCTTGCCCGCTGGGCGCCAAGGGGATGGGCCCATGAATCGTCGTACGAATATCTCCAACGCGTCACCCAGCGGCTCCGGGGCTCCCCGAGTCAGCTTCTGTCGCTATGAGTACAAGTATCGGCTCCCGGCCGGGCTGGCCGGACCCATTCGCGCCATCGTGGCGGCCCATCTTCCCCATGACAAATACAGCCTGATCAGGCCTGATCATCACTACGATATCAGTAGCCTCTACATTGATTCGGCCGATCTGCGCCTCTGCCGTGAAAGCCTCTCGAGTCAGAAGAATCGATTCAAGCTGCGGATTCGCGGCTACGACGACAACCCCGACAGTCCGGTCTTCCTCGAGATCAAGCGCCGCCTCAACACCGTCATCTTGAAAGATCGCTGCCTCATCGGCCGCGGTGATGTCGGTATCTGGAACGAGTCGCTCAGGACGGCCGCGGCCGATCAGTTCCACCTCTATCGCCAGAGCCTCGGCGCCACTCCCCAGGCTCTGGTGCGTTATGAACGTGAAGCGTTCGAGAGTACCGATCCCGGGCGATTGCGTGTGACCTTCGATCGCCATCTGCACACCAAGATCACGCACAAGTGGGAGGTCAAGGTGGGCGGGACGAACTGGCATCCGGTCTATACCGGCCTGGTCGTGCTGGAGATCAAGTTCAATGGTCGGTATCCGAGCTGGCTGCATTCCCTGGTCCGGCAGTACCAGCTGCAAGCTGTTTCGGTTTCCAAGTACACCATGTCCCTGCATGCGGGAATGCCCGCTGCCAACGGCATGCTGGCAGCCAGGGCGGGGGCCTGAGATGAACGAAGTCTGGGCCAGCCTGGAATCCAGTGGCGGACCGCATACGGCGTCGACCATGGATGTTTTGTTGAGCTTGCTGCTGGCCTTCGTCCTGGGCCAGTTCCTGGCCTGGGTCTACTACGCCACCCACAGCGGCCTGAGCTACAGCCGGAATTTCGTGCAGGCGCTGGTCATGATCACCGTGGTCATCTCCATGGTCATGGCGATCATCGCCAACAGCCTCGTGACTGCCGTTGGCTTGATGGGTGCTCTGGCCATCATCCGCTTTCGCAACATGCTCAAGGACACCCGCGATATCGCCTTCGTGTTCTGCGCCCTGGCCATCGGTATGGCCTGCGGGTCGCAGCGCTACGATGTGGCCATCCTGGGGACCGTGGTGCTTTCGGCCATCGCCTTCTATCTGCAGCGTTTCGGATTCGGCGCCCACGAGCCGCACAACGCCTTCCTGCGGGTGCGCACCGACGGCCCGGCCGGCGACGGCTCCGAGGTCAAGAAGATCCTCGACACCTTCTGCCGAACCTGGACCCTGGCCGCCGCCAACGAACCCGGCGAGGGGCCGTCTGATTACACGTTCCACCTTCAGCTCAAGGACACCAATCGCAATCCCGACCTGCTGGATGCTCTGCAGCAGGTGGACCTGGTCGTCGATCTCGACCTGACCCTGCAAGAACAGTTGCTGGAGATATAAGATGATCCCTTCGCTACGCCATGACCTGATCGCCTTCTACCGCCGGCACCGCGGCCCCGTCGTGGTCTGGCTGTGTGTCCTGGTGGCTGTCGGGTACATGTTGCGTGAGCGTTCGGTGACCGTGCAGGCTCCCGGGATGGTGCAGGCTCCCAACGTGGTGGTCTCGCCGGTGGAAATCGGCCAGGTGGCCAGTGTCGAGGTGGGTCTCCTGCAGGAAGTGCGCCGGGGTCAGGTGCTTGTCCGCATGGACGACACTCGCCTGCAGGCCGAAGCCGCCGTGGTGGCCGCCGAGGTGGAGGCGCTGCGCCGTGAGCTGCAGCTCGCCGCCGGCGACCGCAAGCTCGACCAGGCCAGCGACCTGCGCCGCTTCACCTCCGATGTGGAGCAAGCCCGCCTGTGCTGCCTCGAGATCCTCACCGAACTCCAGCCCGACCGCATCACCCTGGCCGACCGCGAGCGCGACGTGGTCGGCTACAGCGAGTTGCTGGCCGGTGAGCTGGTGTCCGTGCGTGAAGTCCAGCGGGTGACGGCCGAACGTGATGCCCTGGCCCAGAAGGTGAGTGAGAACGAGGCCTTCCTGGAGCGTGCCCGTTCCGACCTGGTGGAGGCCGAGGCCCGGCGTGATGCATTCCTGAATGAACGGCCCGACCTTGCCGTGGTGAATGCTGCCGATCTCGCCATCTCGGCGCAGGTCGAGGTCCTGGAACGACGGCTCGAGGAAGTGGCCGTGCGCCGGGACGATCTGGTGCTCACTGCGCCCTTCGACGGTGCCGTGGTGCAGATCCCGGTGTGTCCCGGCCAGGTGGTGCGCCCGGGTGATCCGGTGCTGACGCTGACCTCCAGCCGGGCCGAGCAGATCGTGGTCTGGCTCGACGAGACATCGGTGGCACGCTTACGCCAGCGCTCCAACCTGGAGGCCCGGGTGACCCAGTCACGGGGCGGCCGTCAGGTGCACGCCCGATGTCCGGTGGTGCGCATCGGCTCGGCCGTGGTGAATCTGCCCGTGGAGCTTTGGCCATCGATGGACAGACCCGTGCGAGGGCGGCCGGTGGTGCTGGGAGTGCCGGCGGGGCTGGATCTGGTGCCTGGTGAGCTGGTGGTGGTGCGCTGGGGATAGCGGGAACTGGATATTGTGATATCAGAGAGGCGGCGCTGGTGCGCCGCCTCTCTCATGTCCGTCAGGCGTGGATCGCCCGTCCGTCGACGGCCAGCGCCGCCTCCTTCACCGCCTCCGACAACGTCGGATGCGCATGGCAAACCCGCGCGATATCCTCGCTGCTCGCACCAAACGCCATGGCCGCCACGGCCTCCCCGATGAGATGGCCGCTGTCGGCCCCGATCATGTGCACGCCCAGCACCCGGTCGGTCTCCTCGTGAGCCAGGATCTTCACGCGACCATCGATCTTGTCCATGGCCCGGGCGCGGCTGTTGGCCCGGAAGAAGAACACGCCCTTGCGGTAAGGGGTGCCGGCTTCCTTGAGCTGCTCTTCGGTCAGGCCCACTGTGGCGATTTCAGGGTCGGTGTAGCACACGCCGGGAATGACGGCGTGGTCCACGTGACCCCAGCCGGTGGCGATGTGCTCGACGCAGGCCACGCCCTCTTCCTCGGCCTTGTGGGCGAGCATGGGGCCGGCGATGACGTCGCCGATGGCGTAGATGCCCTCGGCGCTGGTCATGAAGTGGTCGTTCACGGGAATGCGACCGCGCTCGTCGGCGGTCACGCCTACGGTGTCCAGGCCCAGCCCGTCGGTGAAGGGCTTGCGACCCACGGCCATGAGCACGCGGTCGGCCTTCAGGGGATCCTTGCCCTCGATCTCGACCACGGCGCCGTCGCCATCGCGGCGGGCGGCGGTGACCCGGGCCTTCAACACGAACTTGATGCCCTGGCGCTTGAAGAGCTTCTGGGCTTCGCGGGCGATCTCGGCGTCGGTGCCGGGCAGGATGCGGTCCAGGTATTCGACCACCGTGACCTGGGCGCCCAGGCGTCGCCAGACGCTGCCCAGTTCGAGGCCGATGTAGCCGGCGCCGATGACCACCAGGTGCTCGGGCACCGAGGGATAGGACAGGGCGGTGGTGGAGTCGCCGATGACGTCGTCGTCCATCTCCACGCCGGGCAGCGAGGCCGGCACGCTGCCGGTGGCCACGATGATGTGCTTGGCCTTGATGGTCTCGTTGTCGGTTCCCTCGACCACCACGGTGCCGGGGCCGGTGATGCGGGCCGCGCCCTCGTAGCGGGTGACCTTGTTCTTCTTGAACAGACCGGCGATGCCGTCGGTGAGGTCGTGGACGATCTTGGTCTTGCGGGCGAGCATGGCCTCGAGGTCGAGGCTGACCTCGCCGGTCTTGATGCCGTGGGCATCGAGGCCGCCGTGTACTTCGTGGTATTTTTCGCTGCTCTGGAGCAGGGCCTTGCTGGGAATGCAACCCACGCGTAGGCAGGTGCCGCCGAGGCGGGGATCCTTGTCGATGCAGGCGGTGTCGAGGCCGAGCTGGGCGGCGCGGATGGCGGCGACGTAGCCGCCGGGGCCGGCGCCGATGACCACGAGGTCGTGTTGCTTGTCGCTCATGACTAGATCTCCAGCATCAGGCGTTCGGGCGCCTCGATGACTTCCTTGATGTGCTTGAGGAACGACACGCCCTCGCGGCCGTCCACCAGGCGGTGATCGTAGGTGAGGGCCACGTACATCATGGGGCGCACGGTGATCTCACCGTCGACGACCATGGCGCGGTCCTGGATGGCATGCAGGCCCAGCACGCCGCTCTGGGGCGGGTTGACGATGGGCGTGGAGAGCAGCGATCCGTAGACCCCGCCGTTGCTGATGGTGAAGGTGCCGCCTTCCAGCTCCGACAGGTCCAGTTTCTTGTTCTGGGCGCGGTGGGCGAGGTCGGCGATGCGTTGCTCGATCTCGGCGAAGCCCATGCCCTGGGCGTCGCGCAGCACGGGCACCACCAGGCCCTTGCCGCTGCCGATGGCGATGCCGATGTCGTGGTAGTTCCGCTCGATGATGTCCTGGCCGCGGACCTCGCCGTTGAGGTTGGGCACCTGGAGCAGGGCCTCGGAGACCGCGCGGGTGAAGAAGCTCATGAAGCCCAGCTTCACGCCATGGCGGGCCAGGAAGGCGTCCTTGTGGCGCTTGCGCATGTCCATGACGGCGCCCATGTCGATCTCGTTGAACGTGGTCAGGAGGGCGGCGTTATGCTGGGCCTCCACCAGGCGCTTGGCGATGCGGCGGCGGATGGGGCTCATGGGCACCACCTTCTCCGCGCGATCGCCGCTCAGGGTGTTGGGCATGGGGACGGGCACGAAGGGGGCCGGGGCAGCGGGAGGCGTGGGCGGAGTCGCCGGTGCACTCTTGGCGGCCTGCTGGGCATCTTCCTTGAGGACTCGACCGCCTGGACCGGTGCCGGCCATGGTGGCCGCATCGACGCCGGCCTGATCCAGCACGCGCTGGGCGGCGGGCATCACCGGTCCGCCGGTGGCGGCGGGGGCTTCACTGGCGGCGGGCGTTTCGGCGGGAGCCGGGGCTTCGCCGGCCGCGGTCTCGTCGATGACCACCACCACGTCACCCACGTTGCAGTAGACGCCGGCCTCCACCTTGATCTCGATGATCTTGCCGGCCACGGGGGCGGGCAGCTCCACGGTCGCCTTGTCGGAGTCGATCTCGGCGATGGGTTCGTCCACCGCCACGATGTCACCGACCTTACGGATCCAGTCGGCTACCTGCACTTCGGTGATGGATTCGCCCAGCGCGGGAACCTTGACCTCGGTCGCCATGATGTTCGTTCCTTTCGCCCCGGTGGCCGTTGCCACGACCCTGCCGGGCACGATAAAGCCGGGGTCCAATCATTGATGATCGAACCCCGGCGCCCCGGAATGAAGGAGGCACACCAGGCACGCGACCCCCTTCGTCCAATAATTAAGATCAAAAAAGTCGGGGACGCTCGTCATTTTCTCACGTCCGGTCCGAAGATGCGGGAGAGCAACAATTCGTGCTCCAGGCGATGGCTGGCCGGTGACCCAGTGGCGGGCGAGGCCGAGATCGGGCGGCAGACAGCGCTCAAGGGATGCGAGAGTAGACGGTCGCCCACACGGAATCGCAGAGCCGGCCAGGCGCCCATGTTCTCGGGCTCTTCCTGGACCCAACGCACCGGGATGTCCGGGTTGTAACCCTCGAAGTGCTTCTTGAGAAGCGCGGTCGGCAGCGGGTAGAGCTGCTCGCCACGCAGGATATGGATGTCGTCACGACCCAGGCGCTGCCGGTGCTTCTCGAGTTCGAAGTAGACCTTGCCGGAGCAGAGCAGGAGTTCGCGCACCTGGTCGTCGTCCTGGCCCTTACGAGGGTCGGCAATGATGCGTTGGAACTCACTGTCGGCCAGATCGTCAAGACTCGAGACCACGTCGGGTGAGCGGAGCATGCTCTTGGGGGTGAAGACGACCAGCGGCTTGCGCCAGGGGCGCACCGCCTGCCGGCGCAACAGATGGAACATCTGGGCCGGGGTGCTGGGCTGGGCGATCTGGATGTTGTCCTCGGCCGCCAGGCTCATGAAACGCTCGAGGCGGGCGCTGCTGTGCTCGGGTCCCATGCCCT
>Ga0209692_10005221_pt1 | contig 11282 bp, 5 predicted proteins | sample tdDd472_FD_187129 | JGI IMG/M metagenome (GOLD analysis project Ga0209692, IMG submission 187129) | Marine sediment microbial communities from the Atlantic coast under amendment with organic carbon and nitrate - tdDd47.2 (SPAdes)... | ecosystem: Environmental > Aquatic > Marine > Coastal >...
GCGGCGGGCGAGGTCGGCGCGGCCGAACTGCCGGCACGGGCAGCCGTCGCCCGCACCGCCTATGATGCCGCCGCCGCGGCGGTCGATGCCCGGATCGACGACAAGACCGCCTGGCAGGATCTTGAACGCCGGTTCCTGCGGACATGGGACATGATCACCGGCCATGCGCACAAGGACGAGCCGACCTATGTGAAGCCGAAGTTCGATCCGATCGCCGCCGCCCATGCGGGCGCGCAGGCCAAGGTCGATGGCGGCGATTTCGCCGGCGCGCGCATTGATCTGCAGCCGCATCTGGCAAGCGCCGTGGCGCTGCTGGACCTGGCCGACGACTATGGTCGCTACCTCGCCATGGAGGCGACCCGGCAGGCCATGCTGGACGCGCTGCCGCCGCCGGGAAATTTCAACGGGGTGCCGCAGATCAAGACCGCCATCGAGGCCGCGCTGGCCCTGATGACCGAGGCAAAGGCGGCCCGCGACGGCGAGGATATGGCCGAGGCCGTGCGCAAGCTCGACGCGATCCCGGCGGCGGTCGCGGTCTATGACCGCCTGTCGGTGGCGCTGGATAATTACAACCGTAACTTCACCAAGGTCGATGACAAAATCACCGCCTACGGCGCGATGGATGCGGCGGTCACCGACAAGGTCGCGGACAAGATCGACCTGATGCGCGACTCTCTGCGAGAGGCCGAGGACCTGGTCATGGGCGGCGACCTGCTGGGCGGGTCGCACAGGTTCAAGGCGATGACCGGCCACATCAAGGCCCTCGACAGGACCATTGCCCGGATCACCGAGTTCAACACCGAATTCCCGCTGTTCACCGCGCGCCGCCGCGAAACCCGGGGCCGGCTCGGCCCCGGCGGGCGGGGGGCGATCGAGGAGTATTACCAGCGCCTCAGGGACGATGACCGGCGGATCAAGGATTATACCACCGGTGCCGACAAGGATTTCGGCCTCGCCCTGGCCGCCGCCATCGCGCTCAAGGACCAGCATGCCGAAAAGATGACGCTGGCCGACCAGGCACAGGACTATCTGCAGCGACACGCGGATCTGACAGCCGAGATCACCCGGCTGCAGGGCGGCGCCACCGGTGGTGAACAGGCCGCCGAGGCCATCGCCACCGCCCGGCAGAGCATGGCCAACGCCCAGTCGGCGACCCAGTCGGGCGACTGGGGCGGCGCCGTGCGGCTGCTGGTCCATGCCGCGATAGAGCTGGAAAAAGGCACCCGCGCCGCCGAGATCGCCGACCAGATCGACGGGATGCAGGACACCGCCAACCTCGCCGGGGACTTCGACGCCGCCCTGGGCGAGTTCCAGAAGGTGGCGGGCGCGGTGGCCAATTTCGACGCCGATAACCTGTTCACCGACCGGCTGGAGGACGCGGCCCGCACCGCCGAATCCGGCCGTGCGCAGATGGCCGCCGACCCGGCCGCCGCCAAGCAATGCGTCCAACAGGGCATCGCCGCCTGCAAGGAGGTGGCGACACAGGTCAACATGAGCCTGCTCTACCGGGACAGGGCCGCGCAGACCGAGCGCGACCGCGGCGTGATCAAGAGTGACAATGTCGACAAGAGCCTCGATCCCGAGCTGGACGAGATCAAGACCCGGCTACGTGCCGCCGAGCGGCTGGCCGATGCCCGCGACTATGCCGGCGCACTGGATGAACTGGCCGAGGCGGACAAGCAGATCGGCATCGCCGTTCAGGTCCGCGATGTCTATGAGACCCTCTACAAACCGAACCGCGACAATTTCAAATACGTTCTGAAGAAACTGCGCAAATCCGATGTCGCGCCCGGCCTGGGCGACGAAATCGACCGGCTCGACCGGATCAAGACCGGCATGGAAGAGGCCCTGGTCGCGCGCGACACCGCCCGCGTCAAGGCGCTGGCCAGGGAGGGCGACGGGCTGTTGCAGCCCTACATCGACCTTGCCGAAAACTACAAAGACGCGACGAAATCGTACAAACGCCGCTACACCGACACCGGCGCAAAGGCATTCGCGCATCCCGCGCTGACCAGCCAGATCACCGGCCTGACCGAGATCATCGAGGGCGTCGACCGCCTGATGGCGCAGCACGCCTATCGCGCCGCCTATGTCCAGATCGAGCGGACCGCCTATCTGATCGACCGGGTGGTCAAGGCAATCGCCGATTACCCGGCCTACCAGACCGCCCAGCGAGAGGCCGACACCGCGATCCGGTCGCTGCTGGACCGCGACGACGCGGCGATGGGCCCGACGCACGACCGCATCGCCGGACTGAAGGCACGCCATGACGCCGCGATCAAGGACGCCTCGCGGGATCAGTTCGCCGGCGCCCTGCGCAAGCTCGACGGCTTTGTCGCCGCCTGCGACGCGCTGGAGGACGAGGTCGACCTGTTCGAGCGTCATGTCGCCGCGCGCGAGGCAGCACTGGCCGCGCTGCAAGAGGTTGCCGCGCGCGACACCGCGTCCATCGCGCCGCTGTTCGCAAGGCTGGAGGGCAAGCGCGACAACGCGCTGGCCAAGGCGGCGGCGTTCGATTTCCGCATGGCCACCACTCTGTTTCAGGAGCTTGTCTCGGATTGTGCCACTGCCGATGCGACACTGGACGGGCAGGCCGCCTTTGGCGAGGTGCTGGACACGATCAAGGCAGTCGGCGCCGATGACACCGACGATCTGAAAATGTCGATCAAGGCCGCCGATGCCACCTTCAAACAGCTGCGCGGCCGCCCCTCGGCGCTCTATGTGAAGTCCCTGCTGGACGGGGTGCAGGCCGCGCTGCAGGAGGCCCGCGACAGCGTCGAGGAGAACTTCGAGACCGCCCGCGCCAAGGTCGGCGAGGCGGTCGATCACTGCCGCGGCATCGCCTCGGAGATGGGGCAGTTCGACCAGCTTTGCGATGCCGCCGAACTGGCGCGCGGGCTGGCCGCGACGCTGGCGCAACATCCCGAATACGCCGCCCGGCGCGACGCGGTGGAGGATGAACTGGCACAGGTCGAGGCGGCGATGGCCGAGGCCCGGCGCGACCGTGCCCGGCGCGGCGCCAGCACCGACACCGTGGAACAGGCGATCTCGGCGCTGCGCGCCCTGCGCACCGAGCTCGACACCCATGCCGCCTATGTGGCCGAGCGCAACCAGATCCGGTTCGATCTGAACAGCCGGCTGGAAAAGCACCGCGACCGGCACCTGATGAAAACCGACATCGCCCTGGTCCATGCCGCTCTGGACGAGGCCGAAACCAAGGCCGCTACACAGGATTACAAGGGCGCCTCGGCCGAGCTGAAAAAGGCCCGCGCCCAGATCCCGGCGGCGGAACTGCGGCTCAAGCTCGCCGCCAACGAGGTGCCCACGCCCGAGGATATCCGCGCCTTTCTGGGCGACGCGGACAGCACCAAGGCGCTGGACCGGATCATCAACACGCTGGAACCCGACATTCAGCGCAAGGTCATCGCGGTGGCCTTCAAGGAGCGGTTCGGCTGCGACCTGGAGCTGTCGAACAAACGCTGGGTCCGCGGCGACGACGGCAAGGTCAGAAAGGAAATCACCGAGGATACCGACATGGACCGCGACGCCCCCAACCTGCGCCGGTTCTACGAGTTGATGGCCGCCCTGCCGGGCAGCGACACGCTCGACAACGACAGTTTCCTGACCTTTTCGCATCGCGGCGGGGCGCAGGACGGCTCCTACTTCAACTTCGTCGAGAAAACCGTCGCCATGCACGAGGGCGAGGCCAAGACCAGCGCCATCTACGGTATCAGCCAGGAGGCCGAGCTGGGTCCGCAGGAAGACCGCTACAAGACAAAGGAGGACGAGCCGGTCAGCTTCTTCAACTGGAACACCCTGCATGAGGTGGCCCATGCGGTGGATGACAAGATCGGCTTCATGACCCGGCACCTGGGCGAGGACAACGACATCCATGGCGGCTGGCGCCATCACCGATCCGACGTCGGGCCGGTGGCCGATGCGGTGGCCGGCAATTTCGATTTCGATCCCACCTATGTCGCCGAATACATGATCCTGGGCCAGGGCGCCTCTCCGCCGGTGCCGGAGCCGCGCGGTTGCGACGCCGAGGAATGGGACCGCCGCCGCCGCGATTGCGAGATCTGGGTCGACCGGGCGCGCGAGGGCAACGCGCCGTGGAAGACCAAGGTCTCGGCCGATGCCTGCACGATCGGCAACCGCACCTATCACGAGGCGATGAAGGGCGACTGGGTCAGCTATCTTGCCTCGGCCCGGGCCAAGGGGGTGACCGGCTATCAGTTCCGCGCGCCCGCCGAATGGTTCTCTGAGCTTTACGCCGCCTTTCACAGCGGCAAGCTCAAGGACAATCACCCGGCCATCGCCTGGCTGGAAGACCTTTGATCCCCGAAAGGACCGCGTGCCATGTCCCTGTTCAGATCCACCGCCATCGCCTGCCCGACCTGCGGCGCCGATATCGCCTTTGACGAATGCGACAGCGTCAACGCCGACCGCCGGCCCGACCTGCGCGAGGCGATCCTCGACGGCACGTTCCAGACGGTGCCCTGCCCCGACTGCGGCGAGATCGTGCGGATGGAGCCGCAGTTCAATTATCTCGAGGTCGGCGCCGGGCTGTGGATCGCGGTGTTTCCCGGCCGGATGATGCCCGATTACATCGAGGTCGAGGATGCGATCACAGAGGTGTTCGAAACCTCCTACGGGTCGCGCGCCCTGCCTTCGGCGCGCGAGATCGGCGAAGGCCTCGACGTGCGGCTGGTGTTCGGCTGGCCGGCGCTGGTGGAAAAGCTGGTGCTGCGCGCGGCGGGGCTGGACGATACTACGGTCGAGTTACTCAAGCTCGACCTGATGCGGCGGCTGCCGCAGGCCGACATGGGGCCGGGGCGGGAGCTGCGGGTGACCTCGGTCGAGGGCGACGCCCTGAATTTCGCCTGGATCCTGACCGAGCAGGAGGTGCCGATGAACGGGTTCGCCGCCGATCGCACGCTCTACGACGCCATCGATGAGGCGCCCGAGGCCTGGGCCCCGATCCGCGCGCAACTGGCCGACGGCCCCTTTGTGGACATGCAAAAGCTCTTCATGGGCGAGGGGCGGGCCGCTGCCGAGTGAGGTCCGTTCAGGCCGCGTCCAGTTCCGCCGTGGGGATCACCGGATAGAACACGCCCGAGGACCACAGCCCGAACCAGCCATCGTGATGCACCCCGAGATCGACCAAGCGGTAAAAGCTCTTGCGGTCGATCAGCGCCTCGAGGTTGGCGCGGATCAGGACATAGGGCGCGGGCTCTGCGGTCTTCGGGTCGCGCTCCACCCGGATCGGGTGGTCGGGGCCGGCGGTCACCTCATCGCCCACATGGGTGGTGAACCGCAGGGTCTGTGCGGCGCCCTCGCCCTCTGCCTCGACATCCACCGCGACAAAGGGGGCATCCTCGACGGTGATTCCCACCTTCTCGACCGGGGTGACAAGGAAATACTTGCCGTTCTCCTTCTTCAGAATCGAGGAAAACAGCTTCACCAGTGCCGGCCGCCCGATCGGCGAGCCGAGATAGTACCAGGTGCCGTCGCGGGCGATACGCATGTCCAGATCGCCGCAGAACGGCGGATTCCACAGGTGCACCGGCGGCAAACCGCGCGTTTTGCTGGCACGCATCGCGTCGGCGATGCCCTCCGGCGAAGGTGTCACAGGTTTTTGTCCGCTCATCTGTTTTGCCATTCCCGTTGCGCGCTATAGTCTAACCTAACATATGACCCTTGAAAGGAATGTCATGTCCGATCCTGACGATCTGGTCGCCGAGATTGAGGCGCTTGAAGGCAAGCTGGCCGAGGCCAGGGCCTCGATCACCCGCCGCTTCATCGGCCAGGAGCGGGTGGTGGACCTGACGCTGGCCGCGCTGCTTTGCGGCGGCCACGCCCTGCTGATCGGGCTGCCCGGGCTGGGCAAGACCCGGCTGGTCGAGACGCTCTCGACGGTGATGGGGCTGGACGGCAACCGCATCCAGTTCACGCCGGACCTGATGCCGGCGGACATCCTGGGATCGGAGGTGCTGGATACCGGCGCCGATGGCAGCCGTAGTTTTCGCTTCGTGCCCGGCCCGATCTTCTGCCAGCTCTTGATGGCCGACGAGATCAACCGGGCCAGCCCGCGCACGCAATCGGCGCTGTTGCAGGCGATGCAGGAACGCACCGTCACCGTGGCGGGCGAGGATCGCAAGCTCGCCGCGCCCTTCCACGTGCTGGCCACCCAGAACCCGATCGAGCAGGAGGGCACCTATCCGCTGCCCGAGGCACAGCTCGACCGGTTCCTGGTGCAGGTCGACGTGGAATATCCCGACCGGCAGACCGAACGCGACATCCTGCTGGCCACCACCGGCGCGACCGAGGACGAGGCGGTGCAGGTGTTCACCGCGCAGGAGTTGCTCGCGGCGCAGACCCTGCTGCGGCGGATGCCGGTGGGCGACTCGGTCGTCGATCTGATCCTCGACCTCGTGCGCGCCTTCCGTCCCGAGGAAACGGGCGTCGCGGCCCGGGTGGCCGAGACCGTGGCCTGGGGGCCGGGGCCGCGCGCGGCGCAGGCGCTGATGCTGACGGTCCGCGCGCGCGCCCTGTTGCACGGGCGGCTGGCGCCCAGCGCCGAGGACGTCATCGACATGGCCCGCCCGGTGCTGAGCCACCGCATGGCACTGAACTTTGCCGCCCGGGCGCGCGGCGACAGCCTGCCCGAACTTATCGAAAGCACCGCCGCCGCCCTGACCCGCAGCGAGGCCGCGGCGTGACAGAAACCCCCGCCCTGGCGCCAGACCTGCGCGTTCGCGCCGAGGCCGAGGCCGCCCGTCTGCCGCCGTTGTTGGCACGGGCAGACCATCTGGCGGGCACCGTCCTTTTGGGCGAACATGGCCGGCGACGCGCCGGGCTGGGGGATGATTTCTGGCAATACCGCCCGGCGCAGCCCGGCGACAGCCGGCGGATGATCGACCACCGCCGCTCGGCCCGGGGCGACCAGCAGTTCGTGCGCGAACGCGAATGGCAGATCGCGCAATCGGTGATGCTCTGGGTCGATCAGGGCGCCTCGATGCGCTATGCCTCCGCCGACGCGCTGCCGCGCAAGGCGGATCGCGCGCGCCTGCTCGGGCTGGCGCTCGCGATCCTGCTGGTGCGCGGCGGAGAACGGGTCGGGCTGACCGGCACCGCGCTGCCGCCCCGGCGCGGCCGCAACCAGATCCTGCGTCTGGCCGAGGCCTTTTCGCTGGACGCCGCCACCGATTACGCCCCGCCCGAGCACAGGGCGATGATCCCCCACGCCCGCGCCGTGTTCCTCTCGGATTTCCTTGGCGGTGTGGAAGAGGTCGAGCGGGCGCTCACCAAGGCCGCCGACCGCGGCGTGCGCGGGGTTCTGTTGCAGGTGCTCGATCCGGCCGAGGAAAGCTTTCCCTTCCAGGGCCGCACCATCTTTGAAAGCGTCGGCGGCACCCTGCGGCACGAGACGCTCAAGGCCGGAGAGCTGCGCGATCGCTACAAGGCGCGACTGGCGGCGCGGCGTGACCGGCTCGCCACGCTCTGCCGGGCCACCGGCTGGCGGCTGGGCCAGCACCACACCGGCGAGAACGCGCAATCGGCGCTTCTGTGGCTCTACCGCGCGCTCGATGGGGGCGCCGCATGACCGTGCTGGGCGGGATCGGCTTCACCGCGCCCTGGCTGCTGCTGGGGTTGCTGGCGCTGCCGGTCCTCTGGCTGATCCTGCGCGCGGTGCCGCCCGCACCCGTGCGGCGGCGGTTCCCCGGTGTGGCGCTGTTGCTCGGGCTCAGGGATGACGAGAGCGTGTCGGACCGCACCCCCTGGTGGCTGCTGCTGCTGCGGATGCTGGCCGTCGCGGCGTTGATCCTGGGGCTGGCCGGACCCGTCCTGAACCCGCAGCAGGAGCGCGCGGGCAGCGGGCCGCTCCTGGTCGTGCTCGACGCGACCTGGGCCGGTGCGCCGCGCTGGGCCGTGCGGATGGAATTGCTCGATGCGCAACTGGCCGAGGCCGGGCGCGGCGGCCGCCCGGTGGCGCTGCTGCCGCTGACCGCGCCGGGGCCGCTGCAATTCCAGTCTGCGGACATCTGGCGCAGCCGCCTGGCGGGGCTTGCGCCCGAACCCTGGCAGCCCACAAAGGCGCAGATCGAAACCGCGCGCGCGGCGGTCTCCGCGGCGGAGGGCGGCTTTGACACGCTTTGGCTGAGCGACGGGCTGACCTACCCCGGGCGCGCGCCGCTGCTCGCGGCGCTGCGGAACAAGGGCGCGCTGCGCGTGGTCGAGACCGGCCAGCCGGTGTTGGGGATCGGCCCCGTCGGGTTCTCCGATGGCGCGGTTCAACTGACGCTGCATCGCTCCGACCCCGGCGCAGCGCGCGAGGTGACGGTGCTGGCCCAGGGCCGTGATCCGGCCGGTACGGCGCGGGTGCTCGCCACGGTGCCGGGGCGGTTCGATACCGGCGAGACCACAACGACGGCAGCGCTCTCGCTGCCCGCCGAGCTGCGGGCGCGGATCACAAGGTTCGAGATCCAGGGCCAACGCTCGGCCGGGGCGGTGACCTTGGCCGACGACCGGTTGCGGCGGCGCGAGGTGGCGCTGATCGCCGGGCGCGGCGACCGCGAGGGGCTCGAGCTTCTGTCGCCGCTGCACTACCTGAAACAGGCGCTGGCGCCCACCGCCGACCTGCTCGACGGCGCGCTGCTCGACCTGCTGCCGGCCAACCCCGACGTGATCGTGATGGCCGATGTCGCCACCCTGTCGCAACCGGAGGAGGTGGCGCTCACCGAGTGGATCGAAAACGGCGGCATGTTGCTGCGGTTCGCCGGGCCGCGGCTTGCCGCCAGCGATATCGCCCGGACCGAGGAACACCCGCTGATGCCGGTGCGGCTGCGCAGCGGCGGGCGCACAGTGGGCGGCGCGATGAGCTGGGGCGAGCCGAAAACGCTGGCCCCCTTCCCCGCCGACTCGCCCTTTGCCGGCCTGCCGGTACCCGGTGATGTGCGGGTCAGTGCCCAGGTGATGGCACAGCCCGACCCGGTGCTGGCCGACCGGGTGATCGCCGCACTGAGCGACGACACGCCGCTGGTCACCCGCAAACCGCTGGGACAGGGGCAGGTGGTTTTGTTCCACGTCACCGCCAATGCCGAATGGTCGACGCTGCCGCTCTCCGGTCTCTTCGTGCAGATGCTGGAGCGGCTGGCGGTCTCCTCCTCGGCCAAACCGCCCGAGGCGGCGGATCTGGAGGGCACCACCTGGCGCCCGGTCCAGGTGATGGACGGCTTCGGCACCCTGCGCGAGGCCGGCACCCTGCCCGGCGTCGCCGGTCCGGCGCTGGCCGAGGCGCCGCTTGGCCCCAATCTGCGGCCGGGGGTCTATGACAGCGGCGATCGGCGGCTGGCGCGCAACGTGCTGGGCGAGGCCGCCGCGCTGAGCCCTGCCGAATGGCCCGAAGGCGTGCCGGTGGAACGGCTGACGCTGCGCCCCGAACAGCCCTTGGGCGGACCACTTCTGGCGCTGGCGCTGGCGCTGCTGGCGGCCGATGTGCTGGCCGCGCTGGCGCTGGGCGGGCGGTTGTGGCCGATGCGTGGTGGGGTGGCCGCGCTGGCGGTACTGCTGCTGAGCGGTCTGGCCGGAGGCCCGCTGGCCGCGCAACCGGTCGGGGGCGAGGACACCGAATTCGCCATCGCCGCCGCCAGCGAGTTGACGCTGGCACATGTGCTGACCGGCGATGCGCGGCTGGACGATATTGCGCAGGCCGGGTTGCGCGGCCTCTCGGACACCCTGTTCTTTCGCACCTCGATCGAACCGGCGCCGCCGATCGGCGTCGACCTGGAGCGTGACGAACTGGCCTTCTTCCCGATTCTCTACTGGCCGGTGACCCCGGAACAACCGCAGCCCTCCGGCGAAGCCTATGCCAGGCTGAACGCCTATCTCCGCTCCGGCGGCATGATCCTGTTCGACACCCGTGATGCCGATATCGCCGGCTTCGGCGCCGCCAGTCCCAACGGACGCAAACTGCAGGCGCTGGCCGCGCCGCTCGACATCCCGCCGCTGGAGCCGGTGCCGCAGGACCATGTCCTGACCCGCGCTTTCTACCTGTTGCAGGATTTTCCCGGCCGCCATGCGCGCGGGCGGATCTGGGTCGAGGCCGCCCCGCCCGATGCCGAGCAGATCGAGGGGATGCCGTTCCGCAACCTCAATGACGGGGTGACGCCGGTGGTGATCGGCGGCAACGACTGGGCCGGGGCCTGGGCGGTGGATCGTGACGGCCGGCCGCTGCTGCCGGTGGGGCGCGGCTTCTCCGGCGAGCGGCAGCGGGAGCTGTCGCTGCGCTTTGGCGTCAACCTGGTCATGCACGTGCTGACCGGCAACTACAAATCCGATCAGGTCCACGTGCCCGCGCTGTTGGACAGGCTGGGACAATGACCGGAACCGTCATCTTCGATCCGCTGCTGCCCTGGCCGGTCCTGTTCGGTCTGGCCGCGCTCTCTGCCGCCGCCGTGGCGCTGGCGCTGGTTCGCGGCCTGTCCGGCTGGGGGCTGCGGCTGCTGGCGGCGCTGCTGATCCTCGGCGCGCTGACCCGACCCGGATACCAGATCGAGGACCGCGCCTCGCTGAGCGACATCGTGATCCTGATCGAGGACGACAGCGCCAGCCAGCACCTGTCGGACCGTCCGGCGCAGATGCAGGCGGCCGGCGAGGCGCTGGCCGCGCGGATCGCCGCGCGCGAGAATACCGAGCTGCGTCGGCTGCGCGTGGGCGACGGCGGCGACGATGCGGGGACCGAGCTGATGACCGCGCTCGCCACCGCGCTGGCCGAAGAGCCGCGCGCCCGCGTCGCCGGGATCATCGCGCTTTCGGACGGGCGGGTGCACGACATCGAGCGCGCGCCGGACCTCCCCGCGCCGCTGCACCTGCTGCTGACCGGGCGCGCGGGCGACTGGGACCGCCGCCTGTCGGTGCGCAACGCGCCCGCCTTCGCCATCATCGGCGAACCTGTCACCCTGACCCTGCGCATCGAGGACAGCGGCGCAGCGCCACAGGGCGCGGCGACCGCGCCGCTGGACATCTCCGTCGACGGTGCGCCGCCCGAACGCTTCGACGTGCCGATCGGCCGCGATATCGAGCTGCCCATCACCCTGCCCCACGGCGGGCGCAACGTGATCCGCTTTTCGGTCCCCGGGGCGGCGAGCGAGCTGACCGACCGCAACAACAGCGCCCTGATCCAGATGAACGGGGTGCGCGACCGGCTACGGGTGCTGCTGGTCTCGGGCGAGCCGCACGCGGGGGGCCGCACCTGGCGCAACCTTCTGAAATCCGACAGT
>Ga0209692_10005223_pt1 | contig 11281 bp, 8 predicted proteins | sample tdDd472_FD_187129 | JGI IMG/M metagenome (GOLD analysis project Ga0209692, IMG submission 187129) | Marine sediment microbial communities from the Atlantic coast under amendment with organic carbon and nitrate - tdDd47.2 (SPAdes)... | ecosystem: Environmental > Aquatic > Marine > Coastal >...
AAACCTTAAGGATTTGTGTATAAAAATGGCGGAGTGGAGGGGACTCGAACCCCCGGCCTCCGGCTTGACAGGCCGGCGTTATAACCGACTTAACTACCACTCCGCATTTTGAAAAGATCAATGTTCCACAGGCTTAAAAATGGTAGGCGGACACGGATTTGAACCGTGGACCCCTGGCTTGTAAGGCCAGTGTTCTAACCACTGAACTACCCGCCTGAAGCAGAACAGGGGAGAGTCTATTCATTATTCAATTATTGTCAAGTAAATATTTCAAATATGCTCAAATTTTTTACATTTTTTCATTATAACTAATTGTCTGGCGACCAAACCGAAAGAATGATGTCAATGGAGATGTTAAATAAGTTAGTAAAATCAGCCTGATAGGGTCTTGATGCGTCTTTTCTTAATATATGGGATTTAAATCTCTAATAATTATCACCTGAGACAATTGCAGGTCTTATTAGTAGAGTATTTCATTGATAATATACTGTTGGCAGGAAAATAAAAGAATTTACAGTTTTAGGGCAATAACCAGTTTATTATAAAAGAAAGATTAGTCGTTATTATTCTTTCAATATTTTATCACTTAAATCATTATTCTGCTCGATAGATTAAAAAACATTATGGCCTATTGACCACAGAGAAAATGCTTGTAGAACCTTGGTAAACTGATTAAAAATCTGGGTATTCTCTATCCATTTTATCAAATCTGACTTAATGGTCAGTTTGTGCAGATGCTTGTTTGTTAAAAAAACATATACAAATCAAAGGATTATGGAGGATAAAAAATTTAATGGAACTTCATCAAGTGATGAAAAGTTATCCTAAAAAAATAGAAAAAAATGATTAATTATATTGCTAAATCGGACGAATAATCTAGTATGTAAGGCATAACCTAGGGAAATCCTAGGAATGCAAATCGGGTCTTTTCATTAAGAGTGCGAGCAGAGACCTTTTTGCTGCAAAGACAAATTCTCATTATTCTCTTTTCAGCAGAGTGTGCAACGGTACGGCAACATGTTCTTCATCAGTTTTAGCGTCAGTTAAATCGCCATAGTTTCTTGTTATTATGCCTCACGACTTTTCGTGGGGCGTTTTAATGTTGTCTATGACAACATTAAAACTTCGGGGTTTAATTTTTTTTGTTATTTCCTTCCTTTTGTATTGTAAATTGCAGATAAATATCTTGCTATATTACTGGAAATATAATAATTAATTTGTTACCTATACATCTCTAGCATATTAGCGAACACATCTGTCATCTTAGTAATCTTGATGATTTGCCCTGCAGTATTGTGAAAAAGAACGTAATTAGTACTGTTAAATCTCTTTTGAATGGCATGAAAAATGGACGAGAATAGCACCACATATCAACTTCATAATAATGAAGAAATTGCTGCCTGGCGAGTTCGTAAACTGGCTCTTTTTGCAGGCAAGACATTCATGCTGATTCACTTCCTTTTTGTAATCTTTCAAGTGCTGGGATTGTTGCTTGTTCCCGCAGATGATATGATTCATACGGAAATGTTATGGCTTGCCATTGGCGGGAATCTGTTTTCTATTGCTGTTGTTTTTGTTTTCTGGTCTTTTAACACCAGACAGCAAAATAATGGGCATGAAGTTGGTTTCTTTTTCAGAATATCTATGCTGGTGGTTTCTGTTGCTATTCTGTTTATCTGGCTAATGCATCTTCATATTGCTGGTAGCTTGAATTCATTGCTTTTATCAATGATTCTGGCTGGTTTGATTGTTGTTACGACTTTTCTACCCTCGAGAGAAGCTATCTGGGTGTTTGTTTGTGGTAATGTTGCCGTTTTCACTTTAGTTGGGCTGGAGTATATGGAGGTTCTGCCCTACGCACCACTGTTTGTCGAAAGTCCACTGCTAAAAGAAGTTTTTCTGGATTGGCGCTCAATTGTTATGAGTGGAACGATCTATCTTGGAATGATTTCTATCACAGGAATTATTACTTTCAAGACCAGATCTGCAATGGAGAAAAACAGTGCAAAGATATACAATGTTAATCAGAATTTACTTAAAGAAATTGATGAACGGCGACGCATCCAGAATGAAAACGAACGTCTGATTAAAGAACTTCAGACAGCTCTGGATGAAGTGAAGACTCTTGAGGATTTGATGCCAATTTGCTCAAGCTGCAAGAAAATCAGAGACGATTCAGGATATTGGCAGCAGGTTGAAGGTTATTTGCACGAGCGTGCCGGTGCAACATTTACTCATGGATTGTGTCCTGAATGTGCAGAAAAACTCTATCCCGAATTTGTAGATAGAGAGACTAAAAAATAGCATGCCTGAAGCCCCTTACAAATTTTGTCCCCTGTATGGTGCAGCTCTCACAGAAAACATATTGGATCAACAAACCCGTTTGCAATGTTCGAAAGACGACTGTGACTTTGTGCACTGGAACAACCCGGTTCCTGTTGTGGCTGCAATAGTTGAATTTGATGGTAAAGTTGTGCTAGCCAGAAATGCCGAGTGGCCAGAAAAGATGTTTGGCTTGATAACCGGCTTTTTAGAGCAGGGTGAAACACCGGAAGAGGGTATTGTCCGTGAAGTAAAGGAAGAGCTGGATCTTGAATCAACTATAGTCGCTTTTGTGGGAACATATTCAGCTTTTCAAAGTAATCAGTTGATTTTAGCCTACCATCTGACTGCAAATGGAAGCATTCGTTTGTCAGAAGAATTGGTGGAATACAAATTAATCGAAAAACACAAGCTTAAACCCTGGCCCTTTGCAACTGGTATGGCTGTAAAGGATTGGCTAGAAGGACAAAAAAATAAAATCTGATCACAAAAAAAAACGCCCTCAATAGAGGACGGTTTTTGTATATATAGCTTTCAAACTTATTGAGCCTGTTCTGTGGTTTGTTCTTCCACTTTCTTTTCTGCCTCTTCTGCTGCTTTTTTCATTTCTTCTGCTTTGGCTTCGTCGACATTTTCGTTAATGGCTTCTTCAGCAGTGGCTTCTGGTTTTTCTTCTACAGCCTCATCTTCACCCAAATCAGTTTCTTCTTTGGTTTCGTCAGCTTGTTCTATTTGTTTTTCATCTTTACTCAATGACCAGGTGTCTACCTCTCCATCGCTATCCATATCACGACCGATTCTTTCCAGTTCGCCATCTTTATAATATTCCCATTGGTCTATTCTGCTGTCGCCATTTCTGTCTTTTTCAACTCTAACCAACTGGCCTCTGAGATAGTATTTGAACATATCCGATTTTTCGTCAAAAGCGAAATCAACGGCCTTTTTGATAATTTGACCCTTGGCATAATAGTCCACCAGATCAATTCTGCCATCAAAGTCAAGATCAAAGGCTTCGGTGGAAAGATCGCCGTTGTCTAAATAAATTGATGTTACATCAATTTTGCCGTCACCATTAAGATCCAGTTCACGTTTTACAAGAGCCATGCTTTTGTTGTTTTCTTCATCTACGGTCTCTTTGTAAAATTTGAAAACATCAGCTTTTTGGTCTGCGTTCAGGTCAAATTCTTTGACCAGCAGGCCGGATTCATCGACACGCTCGGAAACTGCTGACATTTTATCCGATTCATGGGCCTGTTTGTTTTTGTCTGCACAAGCAATAAACAAGACACATGACAGTGCTGAAATTAGCAGAAATTGGCGCCACAACTGTATTTTCATCCCACGCTCCTTAGGCATATGAGTAAGACTAACAAAATTTTCAGAAATTATACTGCAACAAAGCTTATTTTACAATAAATTTAACTCTCAAAACGGTTGCCTATTGAGGGGTTACTTTGCTATTATGCTTTACGTCATTTGAAATGTCATACTTTTAAAATACATCTAAAAAGATATGCTAGGCGGTAGACTATGAGAACAGGACACAATAATAATCCTTTTATCCTCTGTGCAATTGTTATTATCTGCACGTTAGTTTTTTCGTGTAACTCAGGTTCTGGCGAAGAAGACGAGTGCAAAATAGATCACGATTGCGACTTACCACTGGTTTGCAGAGATGGACAGTGCGTACCGGACGATGAACCCGATGGCGACCGGGAATGCGAGTCTAACTTTGATTGTTCCGGGAGACTGGTCTGCGATAAAGAACAAGGCAAATGCGTTGATCCTGGAGAAGATGGTGACGCAGAAGTTGACGAAGATCTTTCAGATGGTGATGAGGATGGTGATCTTGAGGTCGAATTGGATGAAGATACAGACGGTGATGAAGATATAGATGGCGATGAGGATCTGACAGACATTGATGTCGAGGATGAAGACGATGTTGAGGAAGAACCGATAAAAATACAATTTCTCTCTCCTGTCGCGGACAGGGCTGTAGATGGAAGTGTTAAAATAGAGCTGTCGATTGAGACAGATTTTGCCATAGAAAAAGTAGAAATAGCACCATACGGTAGCGATATGGTTACCCTAACTAATACTCCCTGGGTTGTTTTCTGGGATACTGCTGATATTGAGGAAGTCGATTTGGCTGAAATAAGAGTTGTAGTTTATGCTGGAGAGCTGATTGTATCAGCCAGAATCAATGTGGCTATTGATCACAGCAATCCTACTGTTGAAATATTGTTACCGGAAGAAATGCAGGTTTTGGGCTACAATGACACAGTTAAAGTCAAGCTGGATGCAAAAGACCATATTAGCAAAGTATTTGTTTTTGTGGATAATAACCTCTATCAGACCTATGAAACAATAGAAATGGATAACGAAGGTTATCTCAACTATGAATATGCTGTGTCGGATTTTACCAAAGGTGAACACGATTTAATGGTCAGGGTAGAGGATCAGACCGGTTCTCATAATCAGGGTGGAGATGCCAGTAAGTTTGTAATTGATGATATTGCTCCAGATTTAATTATTCCCCATGTCAAGTGGGACGATACCGACCCGGATAAAGGTGTTTTGTTTGCCGAATCTCCACTTTCTATTTCATTTGAAGATATTTCCGGCCTTAAAAGTGCCAGTGTGACAGTGAAAAAGAATGCCTCAACTCTTCTTGAACTAAACGAAGTCACGGATTTTCCCTTTGTTGAGGAGAATATCAATGACCTGTTGGCCAGAAACTCGGAAATGTATCCGGCAGTATTTACCATAATTGCTTCCGCAGTGGATAACATGGACAATGAAACAGATGTTATCACCAAGGAAATAACCATTAAAAGGGTAAAATGGGAATTCGATCCGCTAACTTTGAATGACAGCTTCGAACCTCCATCATCCTATGAGCAAAAAACCGGTGCCGCCCAGTCTGAAAACAATTCCAACCTTTATGTAACCTTGTATGACGAATTTCATGCTTTGTCGGTAGATGGTGAACACCAATGGAGTTGCAAGGCAGATCGACCCTTCGTGACTACTCCGGTGGTGGCAGAAATTGATGGTTTGGCTCCAGTAGCTATTGCAGTAACTTCAAATGGAACAATGTATTTTCATATAGATGATGGTCAGGCTGAAGACTGCATAGAATTCAGACCCGGCCAGGATGATACCAAAAATGCTGCATTAACGTCTCCCGCACCCCCGGCTATCGAGAAGATGGAGGCAATTCCGAGTGGCTTTAAACTCACATTTATAATTTGTGCAAACGATGTCGCCAACACAATGTGTTACAAATACGCCTATACTCATACTGACAACGCAAAATTTGCCAGCGACGAGTTTTCGAATCCGCCATTGTGGTCAAAACAAATCACCGGAGCTGTTAACCCGACCTCAATGCTTGCCCCGCAACCGGCAGCCGGGACATCCGCCTATCTTAATCCGACAGTGGCAGTTGAAAACAAAATTATGCAGTTGGCACTTGGCAGCGGTTATGCAAATCCGGTTGAATCAATAAATGTGGGCGACAATATCAATAATATATTTGCGATTCCCTCTCTTCCGGGAATTGGAGTGGTGTCTGATAAAACTTTGCGCCTGTATGGTGATGGATTGGCTAATTTAAACTCTCAATATTCTTTGAGCACAGGAACTGTTGGTTGTCCTTATCCCACAACTCAGGTTGATGAATTGCTGGCCGACCAACAGCCCGTTTCCACAAGCAGTGGAACAATATTTATTGCACTTGCCAAATGCGAAAACAATTCTTACACCTCTATGATTGAAGCGTGGGATATTGACTCACTGGCTCTGTCTACTTCCAGATGGACTTTCTATCCGCAAGGCTTGTCCGGTGGTTCTTCCGCAATAGGTGAGGGCGATATGTTGTATGTGGTTGGAAGTAATAATTACGGAAATGTTTGGGCTGTAGATATTTATAATGAGGATGAAATAACACCTAACCCCCATGCCTTCTCAAATAATGAGATAAATGCCACCTGGCAATTGCGTCTGAATACGCCGATTAACGCGCCCTTGTTAATAAGTTATCAGGGGGATCTGGTAATTGTTGGAAAAGACAACAAAGTTAGAGTGCTGGACATACACGGCAGTGCCAATCCGAGTGCAGAAGATGCATGGCCGATGTATCAGGGAGCACCAGACAGGAAAGGTTCTTTTTACCCGAATTAAATCTTTAACAGTGTTGATAACAGAATGATTTTACTGATTTGAAACACTGGAAATCCATACAGACTGAAAAATTGAATATTCATGATTGCGGGGTGCGGATTTATGTTGATTTTGCTCCGATTTTACTTGACGCACTAATTTAAAAGATTACAATCCTATCCAATTTTGTGGCTTTATTTTCAATGAAGTCTACCGTTACATATTTCATAGAATTATTACAGGTTTACCTGAATTTATTTGTTTTACTTTCCGGATTATTGAAGCCTATCAAAGGAGAGAGCCATGAGTATTCCTGAGAACCTCAAATATACCAAAGATCATGAGTGGGTTAACATCGAGGGTAACATTGTTACAGTCGGTATTACAGATCATGCACAGCAGCAGCTTGGAGACGTTGTGTACCTGGAATTGCCGGAAGTTGATGACGATGTCGCAATCGACGAGCCTTTTGGTGTGGTAGAGTCCACCAAAGCCGTATCAGATGTTTTAGCTCCCTGCAATGGTACCGTCATTGAAATTAACGAACCTCTGGTAGATGCCCCTGAAACAATCAATTCCGACCCTTATAACGAAGGCTGGATGATCAAGGTGGAAATCAGCGATGAGTCCGAGCTTGCCGAGTTGATGTCTGCGGACGAATACAAGAAGTTTGTTGAAGAAAGCGAATAAAACAACCGTTATCTCGTGAGGTAAGTAATGAGATATCTGCCACATACCAAAGAAGATGTTAGCCAGATGCTGGCTGACATTGGAGTTGATTCCATCAAAGAGCTGTTTAAATCAATTCCTGCCGAGTTTCAACTGGAAAAACCGTTAGATTTACCTAATGCTTTAAGCGAGCGTGAACTGGTTCGTGCTTTGACAGAGTTGGCCGGTAAAAATAAAGTAACGGGTTTTGACAGTTTTGTCGGTGCCGGAATTTACGATCATTATGCTCCTGTCGTAATCGACCATATTCTGAAAAGATCTGAATTCTACACCGCCTATACTCCGTATCAACCTGAAGTTGCCCAAGGCACATTACAGGCATTATACGAGTATCAGACACTTGTTTCACTGTTGCTTGAGGCAGAAGTTACCAATGCTTCAATGTACGATGGTGCTACAGGTTGTGCTGAGGCTGCCCTTATGGCACGCCGTGTTCAGCGCAAAAGGGATAAGGTTCTGATTGCCAGAAATGTACACCCTGAATTTCGCAGGGTAACCAATACATACATGGTAAACAGCCTGGAAGATATCGTAGAGGTTAATTACGGTAAAGATGGCAGAGTGGATTCAGAGGATCTGGCCAACAAACTTGGTGATGATGTCGCCTGTGTTATCGTAGGTCACCCGAATTACTTTGGTGTGCTGGAAGATCTCGAAGCATTATCCGAACAGATTCATGCTGCCGGTGCTTTGATGGTAACTACCTTTGCAGAACCGATTGCTTTTGGCATTACCGCTGGCCCTGGTCGCTTTGGTTCTGATATCATCGCAGGTGAAGGACAATCATTGCTTGGAGCCATGAATTATGGTGGCCCCTCCTTGGGAATCTTCTCCACACGGCAAAAACTGGTGCGTCAGATGCCGGGTCGTGTCTGTGGAAAGACCAGCGACACAAATGATAAATGTGGTTTTGTGCTGACATTGTCCACTCGTGAGCAACATATCAGACGCGAGAAAGCTACCAGTAATATTTGCACCAACCAGGGTTTGTGTGCGCTTTCAGCCGGTATTTTCCTCAGTGCCATGGGCAAAGAGGGAATGCGCAAACTTGCGAAATTGAATCTTTCCAAGTCTGAATATCTTAAAAATAAAATCCGTGAACTTGATGGATACGAGCTGGAATTCAGTGGGCCTACCTTCAACGAATTTGTTGTCCGTTGCGAGCGTAAACCTGCGCCAGATGTACTTTGTGACTTGTATGGCATGAATGTTCTGGCTGGTGTTGATATGAAGAATGACTACCCTGAACTGGAGTCACATCTTCTGATCAACGTAACCGAAGTTCATTCAAAAGCAGCAGTTGACAAACTTGTCGATGCTCTTGCATCCAGATAGTAGCGGAGGCACACATGAGTGATAACAATACAATGGAAAATACAATTTCTACACCGGGAACAAGCGGTATGGTTATGGAAGAGCCACTTATATTTGAACTTGGTGGCAAAGGTCGCATAGGCTACAGTCTTCCTGAATCTGATGTTCCGCTGGTTGATGAAAAAGAATTGTTTGATGAAAGCCTTTTACGAGACGAGATAAAGGATTTTCCAGAGGTCAGCGAGCCTGAGTTAATGCGTCATTATGTACGCATGAGCCAATGGAACTACGGTGTGGACACCGGCTTTTATCCTCTTGGTTCCTGCACCATGAAATACAATCCCAAAGTTAATGAGGATATGTGCAGGTTGCCGGGCTTTACCGGTTCACACCCCGAATACCCCGCCGACATGGTTCAGGGTACCTTGCAGCTTATGGACGAGCTAGAAACCATGCTTTCCGAAATAGCCGGAATGGATGCAACAACTTTGCAGCCTTCTGCCGGCGCACATGGAGAGCTTACCGGTTTGATGCTGATCAGGGCTTACCATATTGATCAAGGTAAACCGAGAACCAAAATTCTGGTACCGGATTCTGCACATGGAACCAATCCTGCGTCCAGTGCGCTCTGCGGTTTCAAGGTAGTGGAAGTTAAGTCCGGCCCCGATGGTTACCTGCTGCCAGAGGCAGTCGAAGAAGCCATGGACGAAGATGTTGCTGCCTTGATGATTACCAATCCCAACACGGTTGGAATTTTCGAGCAAAACATTGCAGCCATTGCAGAGATTGTTCATGCCAAAGGTGGCCTGATGTATAACGATGGTGCCAACATGAACGCGCTGTTGGGTGTTGCACGTCCTGGTGATATGGGTTTTGATGTAATTCAATACAATCTGCATAAGACCATGTCTACCCCGCACGGTGGCGGTGGCCCAGGCTCTGGCCCGGTTGGTGTCAAGAAAATATTGGAGCCATTTTTACCTGCTCCCCGCATTGTTAAAAAAGATTATGGCTACGACTGGGATTACAGCAATGAAAAGTCCATGGGCAAGATCAAAGGCTATTATGGCAACTTTGGTGTAATGGTTCGCGCCTATACCTACATCAGAGAACTCGGTCAGGAAAACATCCGCAAAGTTGCAGAGTTGGCAGTGCTTAACGCTAATTATGTTCGTGCTAAACTTAAAGATCTTTATCATTTGCCATATGAAACCGATTCCATGCATGAAGTGATATTCAGTGATAAAAATCAGAACGAAGCCGGTGTGACCACGATGGATATTGCCAAGTGTCTGCTGGACATGGGATTTCATGCTCCAACAGTATACTTCCCATTGATTGTTCATGCTGCTTTGATGATCGAGCCCACCGAGACTGAAAGTAAACTTAGTTGCGATCAGTTTATCAGTGCCATGCGTGAAATTGACAAGCTTGTTAAAGACGATCCCGAACAATTCAAAAGCTTCCCCACTAAAACCTTCAGAGGCAGACTGGACGAGGTTAAAGCTGCAAGAAAACCTGTTCTGCGCTGGAAATCTGAAACAGAATAATGTTTACTATTTCAACAAAGCCGGACGATCAAAGTCCGGCTTTGCTTTTTCTGATAAGACTGATGTCTCTTTTCGCCAAGGCTGGCATGGTGCTTTCTGTCTGCTTTCTGCTTCTGGTGATATCCGCATTGTTTCTTATTGTGCTTTGCTTCCTTCCCATTTTCATGCTGGTCGAATATTTTGTTCCAACAAGAAGAAACAACAGCAAGCGGGTATTGCTGTTTTTTAAAAACTCTCTTGCTGGTATGAAAAATAGTATGACTAAGTAATAATACTAGCCTTTGGCAAAGGCATTTTTAAATATCACTTTATCCTCGGGGGAGAGTTTCAAGATTGCCAGCATTGAAATGTATATCACTACAAAGATCAAGGCGGAAATGATCTGCTGATAGGTGTTGGCCAGCGGTATTAATGTCTGGCCGATAAATCCCAGGGCGAAAGCTATGGTAGAGGCAACACAGGCTTTTAGGTGGTAGGACGAAAAGGGGTGTAAGCGAAACATAATATAGACTTCGAGAAGTCTTGCTGCGTTCATGAAAATATAAGAAATGGTGATAGCCAGTGCCGCCCCTGCCATGCCATAGCGAGGAATCAGGTTAATATTCAACAGGACATTAATCAAAATGGTCCCGATAGTATTGAAAAGATTTATCATCGGGTTTTTAATCAATATGAATAGCTCGGAGATGCCAAAGGTTCCATTTATTACAATGGAAAGTGATAACAGGATAAGCGTTGAGGCTCCGACTGTAAATTCAGCACTGAAAATAGCCATAATGCTTTCGGCACATAAAACGAAGATTCCCAAGAGAGCCAGATCGAGCAGTAGAATCCAGCGACTAACCTGTCTGTATTGCTGCTTCGCGCCTTCCATGTCACCACGTTCAGAGGCAGCAGAGATTACCGGAATAAAAATCGGATCAAAGGACTGTCGTACCTTTTTTATGGTAAAGGCAGCTTCTTCGGCTATGCCGTAAATTCCAACCATGGAGATCGGCACAAAATATCCCAGCATAAACATGTCTATTCGTTGCAATAGCAGATTAAGCATGTCGTAGATGCCAATTGGGGCAGAGAAGTTGATCAGGTTTCTACGTTTTTCCTTCGAGAAAAATTGCTCTGCTACTTTTTCTATCGGCAGTTCTCTGGCGAATACAATTGTCGCAAGTATCGCACCCGTGAGGGTACTTAATAGAAATGCC
>Ga0209692_10005227_pt1 | contig 11278 bp, 8 predicted proteins | sample tdDd472_FD_187129 | JGI IMG/M metagenome (GOLD analysis project Ga0209692, IMG submission 187129) | Marine sediment microbial communities from the Atlantic coast under amendment with organic carbon and nitrate - tdDd47.2 (SPAdes)... | ecosystem: Environmental > Aquatic > Marine > Coastal >...
TGGGGTCCTCGGTGCGCGCCGGGGCGCTGTCGGGTCCGGGCCGCGCCCGCCGCGCGGAGCCGGCCGCAGGTCGACAGCGACCGGGCTGCTGGGCTGCAATGTCTGCCGGGCCCACACCTCGCGGCCGATCATCCGGTCGCCGCCCCGCCGAGTCCAACGCCACGCGTGACGGCCGCACCGCCGCACCGCCGCCCGGAACCCTCTTGCCATGTCGCACCGCGTCCCTCCACGCCGCTCGCTCACCACGGCCCTGTCGCTGGCGCTGCTGCTGGGCGTGCTGTCCGGCATGAAGGAAGGCTCGGTCCAGGACCGCACGATCTCGGTATTCTCGATCGCCACCACCTCGGTCCCGGAGTTCGCCTCGGGCGTGTTCCTGGTCGGGATCTTCGTGCTGTGGCTCAAGTGGCTGCCCGGCGTCAGCAACATGGTCGGCGGGTTCGACATCGCCCAGATGGTGCTGCCGGTGGCCGCGCTCGTAATGTACGGTTTCGGCTACATCACCCGGATGACCCGGGCGTCGATGGCCGAGGTAATGCAGACCCACTACATCCGGACCGCCGTTCTCAAGGGCGTCCCGCAGCGCCAGGTCATCCTCAAGCACGCGCTCCGCAATGCCCTGATCGCCCCGTTCACGGTGATCATGCTGCAGATCAACTGGCTGCTCTCGGGCGTGATCGTCATCGAATACCTGTTCGCCTACAAAGGCTTCGGCTCGCTGCTGCTGGAAGCCGCCCTGAACAAGGACATCTTCGTGATCGAGGCGTGCACCATGGTGGCGGTGCTGGTCGCGGTCGGCACCCAGACCCTCGCGGACATCGGGTACATGTACCTGAACCCGCGCATCCGGTTCAGCTGAGGAGCGCGCGATGGCCGCAAGCACGGAAGCCGCCGTCCCGCTGCCCCGGCGCCAGTCCGGCATGGTCCGGTTCGCCAAGGCCGTCGCCCTGCTGCGCGAGAGCCCGGTCGGCATGGTCGGGGCCGGCATCGTGATCGCCTGGGCCCTGGCCGCGATCCTGGCCCCGCTCATCTCGCCGTTCGACCCGAACTCGACGATCCTGCCGTTCCAGAAGCCGGGCGCGATCGACCCGACCACCGGCAAGGTGTTCTGGCTCGGCACCGACAAGATCGGCCGCGACATCCTCTCGCGGATCATCTACGGCGGCCGCCGGGTGCTGATCTACGGACCGATCGCCACGTTCTGCGCCTACGCCGTCGGCATCGTCATGGGACTGGCCGCCGGCTACTTCCGGGGCTGGTGGGATTCGATCCTGTCGCGCGTGTCGGACATCGTGCTGTCGTTCCCGATCTTCGTGCTGTACGTGATCGTGATCTCGACCTTCGGCGCCTCCGGGCTGAACATCGTGCTGGCGATCATCTTCGCCTCGGCCCCCGGGATCATGCGGATCGTGCGCGGCCTGACCCTGGACCTGCGCAACCGCGACTACGTGGCGGCCGCCCAGACCCGCGGCGAGAGCCCGTTCTACATCATGTTCGTGGAGATCCTGCCGAACGCCCGCGGCCCGTTGATCGTCGACGCCTGCCTGCGGCTCGGCTACGTGACCATCACCATCGGGACGCTCGGCTTCCTCGGTCTCGGCCTGCCGCCGCCCGATCCGGACTGGGGCGGCATGGTGAACGAGAACCGGGCCCTGGCCCCGGCCTTCCCGCACATGATCGTGTACCCGTGCCTGGCGATCTCGTCGCTGGTGCTCGGGCTGAACCTGCTGGCCGACGGCCTGCGCGAAATCTCGATCAGGGACTGAGGAGGTCGCGATGCCCGACGACGCCCGCACGCCGGTCCTGGAGATCGAGAACCTGTGCATCTCCTACTTCACCCGGGCCGGCGAAATCCCGGCGGTGGTGGACTTCAACCTGACCGTCCACGCCGGCGAGAGCGTCGGGCTGGTCGGCGAGTCGGGATGCGGCAAGTCGACGGTCGCGATGGCGATCATGCGCTACCTCGGCTCGAACGGCGGCATCGTCGGCGGCTCGATCAAGTTCAAGGGCCGCGACATCACCCACCTGTCGGACGAGGAGCTGCGCAAGATGCGCGGCTCCGAGGTGGCGATGATCTACCAGGAGCCGATGGCCGCCCTGAATCCGTCGCTGACCATCGGCGCCCAGCTCATGGAAGTGCCGCTGATCCACGAAGGGGTGTCCGAGCAGGAGGCCTACGACCGGTCCCGGCAGATGCTGTCGGACGTCAACCTGCCGGACGCCGACCGGGTGATGGCCGCCTACCCGCACCAGATCTCGGGCGGCCAGCAGCAGCGCGTGGTGATCGCCATGGCGCTACTGTCGAAGCCCGCCCTGCTGCTGCTGGACGAGCCGACGACCGCGCTCGACGTCACGGTCGAGGCCGGCATCATCGAGCTGATCGCCGAGATCGCCCAGAAGTTCGGGACTGCCCAGGTGTTCATCAGCCACAACCTCGGGCTGGTCCGCGAGACCTGCGACCGGATCTGCGTGATGTACTCCGGCGAGGCGGTCGAGACCGGCACTATCGGCGACGTCTTCACCAAGATGCGCCACCCCTATACCCGCGGGCTTTTCGGCGCGATCCCGCTGCCCAGCGCCAACAAGAACGACCGCCCGCTGGTGGCGATCCCGGGGCAGTTGCCGCTGCCGCACCAGCGCCCGGAAGGCTGCAACTTCGGGCCGCGCTGCGAGTACTTCCAGGACGGGGTCTGCGGCCCGCAGGCGATCGCCATGCGCGACGTGCCGGGCGAGCCTCGGCCGCACCAGAGCCGCTGCGCCCGGTTCGAGCAGATCGACTGGGACGCCCCGCTCGGCGCCGGCCAGGTCAACGAGCCGATCGAGCCCGGCGAGCCGGTGCTGGTGGTCGACGGCATGCGCAAGTACTACGAGCTGTACGACCGCTCGGTGAAGGCCATGCTGTCGGGCGAGGGCGTCAAGTACGTCAAGGCCAACGAGACCCTGTCGTTCGACGCCCGCAAGGCCGAGATCGTCGCGATCGTCGGCGAGTCCGGCTGCGGCAAGTCGACCTTCGCCAAGGTGCTGATGGGGCTGGAGACCGCCACCGAAGGCACGATCACCTTCAACGGCGACGAGATCGAGAGCACCGAGGTGCAGCAGCGCCCGCGCGAGCAGGTCGCGTCGCTGCAGATGGTGTTCCAGAACCCGAACGACACGCTGAACCCGTCGATGACGGTCGGCGGCCAGATCAGCCGGGTGATCCGCAAGTTCGGCGTCGAGAGCGACCCGGACAAGGTGCACGACCGGGTGATGCGGCTGCTCGACATGGTCAAGCTGCCGCGCGACTTCTACTTCCGCCGGCCGCGCCAGCTGTCGGGCGGCCAGAAGCAGCGGGTCGGCGTCGCCCGCGCCTTCGCCGGCAACCCGGCGATGGTGATCGCCGACGAGCCGGTCTCGGCGCTCGACGTGTCGGTGCAGGCGGCCGTCACCGAGCTGCTGATGGAGATCCAGCGCGAGCACGGCACCACGCTGCTGTTCATCAGCCACGACCTGTCGGTGGTCCGCTACCTCGCCGACCGCATCGTGGTCATGTATCTCGGCCAGATCATGGAGCAGGGCACCACCGAGGAGGTGTTCTCGCCCCCCTACCACCCCTACACCGAGGCGCTGCTGTCGGCGGTCCCGATCGCCGACACCTCGGTCGACAAACGCAAGATCGTGCTGGAGGGCAACCTGCCGAGCGTGGTCAACCCGCCGGTCGGCTGCCCGTTCCATACCCGCTGTCCGCGCAAGCTGGGGGCGATCTGCGAGGCGGAGCGGCCGCCGGTACTGGTGGACAGCGACACCCACCGGATCGCCTGTCACATCCCGCTGGAAAGCCTGCAGGCGGTGGAACCGGTGTTCTTCAGCGTCGCGGAGAACGGGTCGCCGGCCGGCCCGGCGGCCGGGAGCGCGACAACCGGGAGCGCGGCGGGCGAGTGAACGGGGCCGCAGCGACGATCGATGGCCGTTAACGGGATGTTCACCAGTCGGCCGTAAGGTGCTACTCGACCATCCGACGCACGGAGGAATTTCATGGCCATTGACGGCATCGGCACCACGCTCAGCTCGCACACCGTCGCCGGGGTGCGGGCCCAGAACGAGCAGGTCCGGACGCTCGGGGCCGGCTTCTCGAAGCTCCTGGAAGGCGCTGCGCAGGTCGCCGAGGGCGCCCAGGGCGCGGCGTCGAGCAGTGCGGCGGCTCCGATCGACCCGAACCGCGGCCAGACGGTCGACATATTCGCCTGACGGCGCTTCGGGGCGGCCCCCATTGGCCGGGGGACTTCGGGCGGTACAGAGGAGTACGGGCGAAGCAACGCCCCGGTTGCCCCGGAAGGCGGCATAGGTCATGCAGTAGCCGCTCCCGTTCAATGGCTCGATCGGCGACAACCTTGCACTGACCGGCCCGACCCTGCCGTTCGAAGCAGTGACGACAGGCGCTGAGCCAATTGGCGCACACGACTTCATCCTTGACCGGACGAACGCCTAAAACACGGCGACGGGCAAGCCACCTGCCCACGGAACAGAAGCCGCGCGCCCGGTGCTTGAGCCAATGGGCGCGCGCTGGCCGACACCCCAACTCCGCCCGCTTCTTCGACTTCAATCCCGGGATGACACCCTCTGTTCAAGCTGAAGGAGAACAAGCCTGAAAGGCTAAGACGGCACAAACATCGTCGATTTACGTCGAATTTTCCTCGACGACTGGCTCTTGTTGATCAAGTGAATCTACGTATTCCCGAATTACATCAAGAGCCAGCGTGAAGGCACCAAAATCATCACTAGACCCATCTCGGCACATTTTTGCGCACAGTTCAGCCTTTCGAAGTACCTTTCGCGTGTGAATGTCACCATTCAGCTTTGTCGACTCGGATGTTTGATAGTCTGCGTCCGTGATTGAGGAACTAGCCAGAAGATTTTCAATACCGGCTTTGACTTTCGTATTACGTTCATTAGTTGGCATTCCTCGAACGGATACGATGCCGTAATTGGCGCTACTCTGCTTTGCATCATTATCATACAACAACAGAATTGGCCTGTTGGTTAGTTTCGGATTAGCCCGAAGGACCGACAATGTATGATCAAGTGCCGCCTTTCCAGTGTGAAACCCTTGTCCCCCCTCGTCCTTTGCTCCAATCCATTGAATCTCACAGCGTGCAAGCAGTTCGCTGCAGCCCAATAGCTCAGCGGCACGGCGGAGGTAGGGTGTATCGGTCTCTCCCTCGACGAAAACGATCGGTACGCCTGCCGACGATGTTTCCGATAGCAGCCGTTTATTGAAAGTCTCCGTCGCTGTCAGCGCTTCCATCGCCCTCCCAAACTCCGAATAGGTCTCTGCAGTGACGATGTTACCCCCAGGCATCTCAACAAGCTGGAAACCGTCGGCTCCAAACGTTCTCTCCATGCCCAAAACAAACAAAGGAGAATGGCTTGATAGAATAAACTGAATACGAGGGAATATTTTGATCAATTCTGGGAGAACTTTGTGTTGAAGATCGACATGGATGTGCGAGTCTATCTCATCAACAACGCAAATCCCCTCAACTACTGACAGATCCAGCGCCGATCCCGATCTGGAATGGTCCGCATATCGCAACAGCGTTCCGAATAAGCTTAAGAGTATAGACTGACCACCCGAAAGCGCGTCAAGATTAGGCAAAGCGAGTGAACTGCCATGCGCAACCGCGAGTTTATCCGGAGACTTCCGGCCTAACCAAACGAATCGCACATTTTCGTCGTCCAGCACCTTGCGCAAAATCGTGTTGCAAAGCTCCAGCACGCCCCCCGAACGGAGAGTTTCTTCTACATTGCCATGCACATGTAGCTGCGGGACCGGACCTGCAGTCAACTCAATATGGGCTCTTGCTTCAAGTATAACTGATATTATCCACTGCTTAAATTCTTGAACACTTCTCTCAACATAGATCGGCTTTCGAAGCCTTTTAGCGAGAGCCGTAAATATTTCAAATTCTGTCTCAGGCATGGATTCTCTATTGAGCCAGAACGGAATTTCCGAACGACTCGCTGGAAAATAGACGTGAACTTCTTTTTCAAAAATCAATCGTGATGTTTCTTCATTTATGTTAAATTCTTTGAAAGCACCTTCCGTTGGCCAATTCAGGTGATCCAAAAATTCTTTAGGAACTCTCTCACCAGCAATAGTCGATTCGACGTTTCCACCTTTTTCTTTGTAAACTATGGTTTCGCCTTTATGCTCGAATCTGAGCAGACTGAATCCTCCATCGGCGCCAACAGTGGTGGTTCGCCCTCCGACAACCCGAAACCAAGCCCGACCCATCCCACGTGTAGGCAAGACGTTATCGTAGTGGGTAGCCGCTGCCTCGAAGAGTGCGTCTGTAACAAGCGAGAGTAGGTTGGTTTTGCCCCCGCCATTGCTGCCGACAAGGACGAGCGGCTTGGGAGAACCATTCGCAGTGAAAGTTAGATCGAGATCAATCCTACGCAGTGGCCCACTGTTCTCGATTACTACCTGTCTGAGGTACATTTTATCAGCACCCCTACTGACCATTGTCCGGTAAACGAAGCTACTTAAGCCTCAGACGCTTCACAACGATGATTGCGCAAGAGGCAGGATCTGAACTCACATACCCTTGCGGGTTGGTAGCTGACATGCCAGTCGCCTCAGCGACTCGGTGAATTTCGCTGACAGGACACAAATTCCCATACGAGATCAATACCCTCAAGCCAGCCCCAAGCGGATGATCGACACAAACGAGAAGGGCGGGCCTCAGATTGTGGCGCGCCCTTTCCTCATGCTGCGCGAATTGCGGTGACATTGCGCCGATTAGTTGACGCCCGAGGAGTATGAGCGGAACTGGCCTCGACAGCGCCCGGGTTTAGCCTCGGGCGCAGTCGCGCTCGCCGAGAACTGTCACTGATTTCCCGGTCTCACCGAGGGGATGCACTCCAACACTGTCGCCGCAATTTTCAGATCAAAACACATAATATCTGCAAATCCTGGGAAGGTGGGACGGTCTCCGTTCACATGCATCCGCATCCAGCCAGCGGCATGCCCATTCAGAGCGGGTCGCTTCCGAACAGGCGGTGCAGCACGCGCACGGCCTGGGCGAAGTGGTCGCCCAGTTCGGCCGGGACGGCTTCCGAAGGTGCCCCGAGGGCCTCGCGCCGGGCGTTCTCCCGGAGCCTGGCCAGCATCGGGGCGCGGTCCTCCCTGGTGAGAGCCACCAGCATCTCCTTCTCACCTTCCTCATCGTCCCAGGCGCGCAGCGCCGTCAGGATCAGGGCGTCGAGGGATTCGACCAGGGTATCGGTCATGCGGCCGGGGTGGGCGCAGGCGAGGGAGGCAAAGCCGTGAACGGACTCCGTCAGGGCGTCGAAGGCCACCAGCTGTCTTTCCCGCTGAACGACGGCGGCGGTTTGTTCGGGGGTTTTTGACGCGGCGGCGATGTGGGCCAGGTATTTCTGGAGCAACTGCCGGATCCGGGCCGCACACCGGGTGCGGATATCCAGGGAATGACCCTCGTCACTTTCTCCGCGGGCGATATTGAGCACGACCAGGAGACGGGCCAGTTGCACGCCCAGTTCCTGGTCGACCAGGGCCAGGGCGTCGGCGGGAGCCGGGGCGGATGAGACGAGATACACGGGCTCGGAAAGTTCCGGCGCGGCCAGGGAACTGGCTTCGCGTTTCATCCAGCGGCTGGTGCGGGAAAGGTCGAAGTGGATGAAATAACGGGTCTCTCCCTCGATGACGGCCTCGTCGATCGGGATGGCTCCGATCCGCCGGTAGAGCGGGAGGATCTTGGGGGCGGTCGTGCCGACGGTGTGGGTGAAGCCCTCCTCGCGGAGCGCCTCGAAGACATCGTTCCAGAAGGCGAACAGGCCGGAGAGGGAGTTGTCGTCGACCACGAAGAACGCCATGAACTCGCAGACACGGCCCTGGGCCGCCTGCGGGGCGAGTTCGAGCGGCATGGTGAAGCCGTAGGCGCCGCTTTGCAGCTGGTTGAGCCGGACGTTCACCGCGGCCCCGGCGTCAAACCGATCGTCGGTGAAACGGCCCCAGAGTGCCTGGTCCTCGTACGGCACGCGGGTACGCAGGCGCTCGCCGGGAATATCCCAGTCCCAAAGGGTGCGGATGAGGCGGTTGTGGGTCACATGCGCGAAGCCCCGGTAAAAAAGGCGCTCGAACGATTCGCGCACGGCAGGATCGTTGGCATCGAGGCGGCGGGTGCAGCGGATGCGCCTGGCGGGTTCGGTCATGGCGGGCGGCGGCCGGTCATGGATGATGCCGAATTGCGGTGTCAGCTACGATGACAGTGCGCTGAACGGACGACCGCGTCGACCGCTTGCAAGTGCTGACCGGGCGGTGCCGCCCCCTCGATCGACCCGAATCGCGGCCAGACCGTCGACATCTTCGCCTGACGGCGTCCCGCGACGAGCCCCGGTAACGAGAAGGGCGCGCCGCGGGTTGCGGCGCGCCCTTCCTCATGCGGTCCCGAAGGGGCGATCAGACCTCTTCGGGGATCGCGGTCGCAACCGACTTCACCATCTCGGTGATGCGCTTGCGCAGGTTCGGGTTCTTGATCGAGTAGTAGGCGCGAACCAGCTCGAGGGTCTCCCGGCGGGCCATCGGGTCCGTCGGGTTCTCCTCGTACTCGTCCTTCACGGCGCCGCTCTTCATGCGGCGCGGCGAATGCGCGGCGGTGTCATCCGACATGTCGTCGAAGAAGAAGCTGACCGGCACGTCCAGGATCTGGCCGATGTCCCACAGGCGGGAGGCGCTGATCCGGTTGCTGCCACGCTCGTACTTCTGAACCTGCTGGAACGTGATGTTGAGGGCGTCGCCGAGCTGCTCCTGGCTCATGCCGAGAAGAGTGCGGCGCAGCCGAACGCGGCGACCGACGTGCACGTCGATCGGATTGTTGTTCGTGATCTGGTAGTTCGGGTCGTCGCGTCGGGATTCGGCTTTCGCTTGAGCCATGTGACGAATCTAACCTCCTCGTGGCAAGTGCAATGCCAGCTTAAGTACCAGCATATGCCGAATATTCTGTTAACAGTAGCGCAGCAGAGGTGACTAATAGATCCGTATTTTCCACAGTACCGCGCCCGGCACACTGCCCTCGCTTGAAACCATTCAGCGGGAAACGGCGGACAGGAGGATCCCGCCTCGCCTCGGTTCAACAACCGTGACGAGCGATATACGGTTCTTGAAATCGGAACGCAATCAGAATGACTTGGCGGCGCCGGCCGCGCATGAATGGTCGCCGCCGAATGCAGCGGTACTCTACCGCAGGTTCGGAACACCGGCGGCGGTGCGGCCGAGGGTCACACCCCGCGGCCCGGGTGCCGGGGATGGTCGCGCGGCACCAGCAGCCAGCGGCGCGCCACTTCCCGGTATCCCGACAGGCGGAAGCCGCCGTTGCGCTCCAGCACCGCGTCCCGGTTGGCGCGGTAGATCTTCGAGAGGACGTACCAGGCAAGGCCGGGCCGTTCGTGGTGCAGGGCGTGAAGGTTGTTGGAAAGGTACAGCCATGCGAGCGGGCCGCGGCTCTCGACGATGGCGCTGCGATGCGCCGGAAGCTCGGCCGGCCGATGCTCCGCGAACGACCGCAGCAGCATCAGCGAGGTCGCCGGCCAGACCACCGCGACAAGGTAGAGCCAGACCGGGACCCCGAGCGCACCGTCGACGAGAACGGCGACTGCCGCCGCCTGAAGCGCATGCCGGATCCACTGGCCCCGCGGCCGGCCGCCTTCCCGGCGCAGCCGGCGGATCTCCGAGACCGCGAACCGGCCGACGGTCCAGATCGGCCCCAGGATCAGGCGCCCGGCAAGCGTATTGAGCACGACCAGCAGGGAACGATGCAGCGGACCGATGCGGTCCCAGGTCCGGGCGCTCACATAGAAGCTCTCGGGGTCGTCCAGCGGGTCGGTGAGCCGCTCGTCCGCATGGTGCTGCATGTGGGTTTCCCGGTAGCGCTCGTACGACAGCCACAGGGTCAGCGGCGGTCCCGCGATCCAGCGGTTCAGGGCGGCGCTCGGCGTCGGGTGGCCGTGGATCACCTCATGCTGGAGCGAGGCCTGCCAGGCGACGCACCAGGCCGCCAGCGGCGCCCACAGCCAGAGCGGCGCCGCCAACAGCCCGCCGGCAACCAGCGCGGCCGACCATCCGACGTAGATCGCCGCCGCCAGGGCCACGGTCTGCCACTCCACGCGGTCCGTCAGCCGGGCCTCGGGAAGCGCAACCGCCGAGACAGTCGGTCCGCTGTCGCCGCCGAGGATGCCGGCGGCCGGGGCTGCGGGGCGGGCGTCGAACCGGGCGGCGTCGGGTGTCTGAGTCATGTCCCGGACGCTAGAAGCGAGCCCCCTGTTGCGACAACGCTCGTACGCGAAACTTCTGTTGTTTATGGTGATCAATCATTCTCGATGTTTACTAAACACAGCACCTCGATCATGAACCCGGTAGCGCCGACCCTCGACAAGCGCCTGACCGTCCAGCTGTTCCGCGAGCGACTGGAGCAGGCGATGGAGCGTGCCGGGGCCACCCGGGCCGGCCTGGCGCGCCGGATCGGCGTCGACCGCTCGACCCTGTCGCAGATCCTGTCGCCGGAAAGCGTGCGGCTGCCGCGCGCCGACACCGTGGCCGCCATGGCCGGTGCGCTGCAGGTCAGCCTGGACTGGCTGCTCGGGCTGTCAGACGGCAACCAGCTCGGCGCCGACATCCTGGAACGGGCGCCCGAGATTTCGCCGCGGCGCCGCGCGCCGGAGGACGAGAACCTGCGCCGCTGGTACGCCGAGGCGGCCGGCTACAAGATCCGGCTGGTGCCCACCAACCTGCCGGATCCCCTGAAGATCGCAGAGGTCGTCGCCTACGAGTACCGCGAGACCCAGGGGCTGAGCGCCGAGCAGGCCATGCGCCGCTCGCTCGACCGGCTCGACTACGCCCGCCAGCCCGAGACCGACATCGAGATCTGCACGTCGCTCCAGATGCTGCGTGGCTTCGCCATGGGCCAGGGGGTCTGGGAGGATCTTCCGGCCGAGGTACGGATCCGCCAGCTGGTCCACATCGCCGACCTGATCGACGAGCTGTACCCGAGCGTCCGGTGGTACCTGTACGACGGCCGGAACGAGTACGCGGTGCCGGTGACCATCTTCGGCCCCAGGCGCGCGGCCCTGTACGTCGGCAACATGTACCTGGTGTTCACGACCACCGAGCATATCCGGGTGCTCACGAGACGCTTCGACGACCTGATCCGGCGGGCCGTCGTCCAGGCCCACGAGATCCCCGGCCACGTCCGCCGACTGGTCGAGCAGCTGCAGGAGGCCGGCC
>Ga0209692_10005229_pt1 | contig 11273 bp, 13 predicted proteins | sample tdDd472_FD_187129 | JGI IMG/M metagenome (GOLD analysis project Ga0209692, IMG submission 187129) | Marine sediment microbial communities from the Atlantic coast under amendment with organic carbon and nitrate - tdDd47.2 (SPAdes)... | ecosystem: Environmental > Aquatic > Marine > Coastal >...
AAGTGCAAATAGCATTCTTTTTCTACTCCATTTTAAGGATGCCAAATCCATGGAGTCATTATACTGAGATTCTTTTCTTATCTCCATTATTGCTTGTACAAAAACTAGAAAGCAAATAATAATTAGTAAATATCTGCCTATCATAGCTATTATGCTGTATGCTTGTATATCCATATTGTATATAATAATATAATTTATTAGATTTGGCTATATTAAAATTAAATAAAAACATTTGACTTATGAATTGGTATTATTTAATATAGTTTATAGAATATAGAAATATTTTATAAGGGAGACGGGTAATGACAAGAATAAATAAAACAATTGTTGCTGTAATTATACTACTTATTTTGATAATATCTACAGGTTGTAGTTTCATTGGTAACCCAATGAAATTAGTAGAAGAAGATAGTGTAAGAGCAGATATAGAAGATATCATAAATGCAGTAGAATCAAAAGATACAGATCATATTTACAACACTTACTTTGAAAAAAATATAATTTCTTTTGATGAAGATGATATTGAAGAAGGAATGAATGAAATATATGATATCTACAAAGGTGAAAAAATAAGTGCAGAATTATATAATGTTAATGTACGCTCTTTTAATGGTAGTGCTACAAAAGACGTTGTTTACTTAGTCAGAACAACAAAATCTACATTTAATATGAATCTAACATATAAAAAAGATTCAAATAGCAAGTATCGTATTGTTGGCATACATGTTAGTGAATTTCTTGATTATGTTGTTAATTCAAAACTATCAGATTACACTACAAAAAACTGGATACTACTATTTCTTAACATAATATCATATGGAATAATAATTCTAGCATTAATATTGTGCATCAAAACAAAGATAAAACTAAAGCCACTATGGATTATACTAATACTATTGCAATTAGGGGTAACCATCACAGCTTTCCCAGCAAACTTTAATTTTCACGTTTCAGTTATTAAATTGTTTGGAATGAGTAAATATTTATTATATGCCCATGGCGGAACTATAACTAGTGTATTTATTCCTATATTTGCTATAGTATTTTTATTTATTAGAAAGAGCTTAAACAATTCATATCTAAGACAACAAGAGTTGTATAAAGCAAGAGCAGAAAGTCAACAAAGATATAGAGAAGAACAAGCTACAAAAGCGATACAGAAAATAAACAATGTTAATAATGGTCAAAATATAAAAATTGAATCTGATAAAAATATAATGGATAAGTAAATATAAAAATATGTAGCAAGTAAAAGAGGCTTGCTACATTTAGTTTGTTATTGTATAATAATTGAGCATAAACAAACGCTGATATTTTCAGCAGATAATAAAAGCAATTTGCGTTGAGTATTGGAACTTGTGCAACTATGTCTTGTGAATCATGTCAGGTCCGGAAGGAAGCAGCATTAAGCGATGTACATAGTGTGCCGCGAGCTACTCTGATAGGAGCATTTGTGGATATTGTCTGCACAAAGTATCAGCGTTTTTTATTATTCATTGGACTCTGATGATAATTGCTCTTCAACTGTTTTTTCTTCACTTTCTAAAGGAGTTATCAATCTTGCCTGCAATACAAGCCTTCCATCATCTACTTTGTTTGTACATGTTGAAAGAGTAAGTATTCTATCTTCTGGTGAAATTACAGTTTCATTATCGTTATAGACGCTTTTATAAACACATTGTGTCATCAAATTTACAAATTCTTCATCAGACTGAAAATATGTTTGAATGTAATAAAACTCAGTATTAGTTATAAACACATTAAACACTTCCCACTCTAATTCCTCATATAAAGTATCGTATCTAATTATTAAATGATCAAAGAAAAAGTTTCTTTTTAAATATTTATCGATTTGTCCAAACATTGAGCCATCTGCCATATTGTGTCCATATATTATACTGTGGCGATCAGACGCATCAATAGAATTTCTTATATCTAAAAATATTGCTCCCTTTTCATTAGGTTTTTGATCAGGTCCTAGGTCAATATACTTATGCATAACACTAGGTTCAGAATTTTGCACAACAGGATAATCAACTTTTATATTATCTATACTTATCCAACCAACAATATCAGGATAAATATCTTTATACTCATCGTACTTGCTTAATACAGGCCTAGGTGTTGGTACTCCATCTATATTTTTGCGACCGATGTTAGTAGGTGCAGGAGTTATTTCAATAGTAGGTGTAGCTTCTAAATTTACACTTTCTACAGTTCTATCGGGTCTCAAATAAAACTGCCAATAAACTAAAAATGCAGATGATATTAACAGAAAGCTCAGCATAGAAATAATGACTATACGTTTACCTTTTGGTATCGTGTCTGCTTTTTTATCTTCCTTTACTAAATAATGGTCTCTTATATACTGCTCTTTGTTTAATGATGCAGCATCAAATTCGGTTTTATTTTTTTTTCCCATATTTTATCATTCCTTACTCATCATATTATAAGTCATTTTTTACTAGCTAACAAGCATAAAAATAGATATATATTTATATAAGCTAATTTGACACATAAAAGGTAAAGCTAAAGAATATTATTTTATATAGATAAAAGATAATACAATCTTCATACATTATAAAATACATAAAGACAGGGGAAACCTTAATGGTAAGAGACACACATATAAACAACAGGATAATACTACAAGGAAAGATTAAAAAACCTATTATGTACAGCCACCAAATACATGATGAGATATTTTACAGTATGGAAATAAGTTGCAGAAGAATGTCTGGAACTTTCGATATTATACCTGTTACTATATCTAAAAAAACCATGGGTAATATTCTTGTCGATGATGAATTGCATTATTTAATTAAAGGGCAAATTCGCTCATATAACAGAGTCGTAAGTGGAAAAAACAAATTAGTAATTACTGTATTTGCAAAAAGTATTGAAATATCTGATGAGGAAAAAGAGGGTTTAAATTCAGTATACTTAGAAGGATATATCTGTAAAGAGCCCAGTTATAGAAAAACTCCTTTTCTAAGGGAGATTAGTGATATCCTATTAGCTATAAATAGACCACATAGAAAGTCTGATTATATTCCTGTCATAGCCTGGGGATATACAGCCAGAAAGGCAAGTAAACTAAAAGTAAGCGATGAAGTATTGGTTACAGGTAGATTACAATCTAGGAATTACACCAAAAAGTTTAAAGACGGAACCTCAATAGAACGTATAGCCTATGAGGTATCCGCTATGAGACTAGAGAAAAAGCCTATAGTTGATAGCTTTTCTTATGATTAATAGACTAATCAAATAAATACTCCATTATGATAGACGTTTTGCACGTCGTCATCGTCTTCCATCATATCAAGCATTTTGTTTATGTTTTCTGCATGCTCAGCATCTATATCTGATGTGTTTTGAGGTATGCGTTGTATTTCTGCACCTAAAAATTCAATGCCTTGCTTTTCTAGTTCATCACGTACTGCTGAAAAATCTCCAGGACTTGTTAATATTTCAAATACATCATCATGCACTAGGAAATCTTCTGCACCTGCATCTAGTGCTTGCATCATTAGTTCATCTTCATCTATGCCATCAGTTTTTTCAACAGCTATTGTACCTTTGCGTTCAAACATCCAGTTAACACAGCCTGATGCACCCAATGACCCGCCGTTTTTATCAAAATAAAATCGGACATTTGAAGCTGTTCTATTTTTATTATCAGTCATAGCCTCAACTATCACAGCAACACCACCAGGACCGTATCCTTCATAAACAATCTCTTCATAGTTTACGCTATCTGTCTCGCCAGATGCTTTTTTGATAACGCGATTTACATTATCATTAGGCATATTGTTAGATTTTGCTTTAGCTATAGCATCTCTTAATCTGGGGTTCATATCTGGGTCAGCTCCACCCATTTTAACAGCAACCATAAGCTCTCTGCCTATTTTGGTAAAAATTTTACCTCTTTTAGCATCTGCTTTACCTTTTTTATGTTTAATTGTTGACCACTTGGAATGTCCTGACATCTTTATACCTTAAGTTTATTAAAACTTTCCCTTTCTTGTTAAGTAATATACACACAAAGATTTTATCATATAATTTTATGCTATACAAGCGATGTTGTCTTTCTTTCAATATACAGCAAAAAAATATCCTTATTGATATACAAACGAACATAATCTGCATGTTTTATTGTTGAAGAATCAATTGCATATTTTAGATACATAATTCCATACTTTAATATATCCACTATACTCAGTCTCAAACTCATATTTACTATCTTCCTTGCTGCATAATGCGCTTAATAATCTAAACATTACGGCATAAGCAATGTAGTTTTTGTATTCTTCAAAAGGTTTTAATAAATGTAATTTAGATAAATCACTATTCACCCAAGTAACATAATCTGTAATAACTATTGCGTTTGCCATTTTTGCTGGAGCTATGCAAGGTGAAAAATCAATAATACAGGGAGGTAATTTACTGTGAAATAAAATATTACCACCAATATCACCGTGAATAATTTGCAGCTCATCATTAAAAGGTTTTAACATCTTCATCATATTTAAGCATGTTTCTAAATTATCATTATCAACATTGTATGGAATATCTCTGTTCCTAAATAATATATCCATAGCGTTTGTCCATTTAGTATCAACGTCTTTCATTAAGTCAATGCTATAATGCTGAATATCATTATGGAACAAATTAGATATATAAATAACTTCCTCTATATTGTTATAATGGTGTTGCCCTTCCTCATAAAACGTTGCAACATAACCATCTTCAATAAATCTATTATTTATGGAAAGAACAGGTTTTGCTACCCTATATCTATCAGAGTCAATTCTACTTAGAATAGTGCATATTAAATCAATGTTTACATTATCTCCATCATTCTTCTTTATAATAATATTTCCATATCTATATGAATTGTTTTGTCCGCCTTCTAGTTGTATCCCTGCACCTTTTAAGTTAAAAGCTTTGTAAGCTATATCACTAACCATATTTTCTCCTAGCAGTTTAAATTTTAATCTCCCAAACTCCTGTTAATAACAGTTCCATTAACAGCATTAATAGTAAGTACACTAATGTCTTTTCTACCTCCATTAGCAGGATCACCTTCATATATAACTACCTCATCATAGGTCATATCTCCAATAAAATCCCAAACAGGCACTATATAATAATTTTCTGTTTCATCATCATACACAAACATATAATTCAATTCAATTTTTTTAACATTTATTATTGCATTTACATCATTAGGTACGTGTATATCATGCGGAATCCACCAAAAATTATTATTACAATTGTCCTTAAATGTATTAAGTATAGTATCAAAATCAGCTAACAATAAGTTCCTCTCAATAATATGATAGTCCTTTTTGTACTGAGACCACAGTACTTCATATATACCATCATCATCAACAAAAATCTGAAGCATTTCAGGGTCAATATAATTCATAAATATATCATTGTCTGGAAGTGTTGACATTGGCTTTACATTAATCCCTGAATAATCACGTTCAAAGAAAAATCTATATCCAATAAATATACCTGAGTTTTCATACGTAAGAGTAAAATTTAACTTAAGATTGCTGTCTTTTCCGTCCATTACTTCGATTAATGCTATTGCATTCTGTAAGCACTCCTCATAGCATTTTTCTATTCCATCAATATCTTCCCCTGTATAAATATTAAATTCTTTCCACCTTGAAGTTTCATATCGACAGTAATTAAAGCCAGATTCAAGTCCGTCTAATGACTGGTCTAGGCCTATTCTTGCAGGTTTGCGTTCATGAACATATGTAATTAGGTCTGTTCTTGTGGCATAATCATAATCATCAGGTGAGTCTATAAGCTTTCCATCATATTCTTCTAGTTCATTAGTTATTCTTCCATCTTTTATCACTTTTTTGCCATCGATGTAAATCGTTCTATCACCTATAACATAGTCAATAAATTTATGGAACTGTTTTTTAGATATATTTTCAGGCACAACTTTTATAAACGGTACATTATCTAAGTCAGGAATGATAATTTCAGCATCTGCAATAATTTTGACTCGTTCATTTCCTTGTGCATCAAAAGTAAAGTTATTATCAAGTTCATCTATCTGGTTAAAGATTATCTCTCTGTTTTCTTCAATACTTTGTTTTATTGGCTGATTTGCAATGAGTTTAGATACAGTTTTTGTACTAGGGAGACATGCAGTAGTAAAGCATATAAAAATCATTACTAATGTCACCAAAATTGTTATACATCCAACTGTCCTTAGCTTCTTTGTGGGTTTAATCATGTTTTCAACTCGCTTTCTTATTATGGTTTTATCCTTACATAAGGACATAACAATGGGTAATCGCATTTCACCTTTAGAAAGCTTTATAACATCAAGTAGTGTTTGTGAATATTCAAATCTATTGCTACTGCCTATATTATTTAGTACTATTTCATCACAACATAATTCTATATCTTCAAGATATGCTTTATATGCAATAATAATAAGAGGGTTAAACCAATATACTATTTTTGAAAAAAGCCATAAATAGTTTATTGCTAAATCAAATCTCTTTATGTGACACAGTTCATGCAGAATTATAAGGTTTAGTTTATTAATTGAAACAGAGTCCATATATCCAGTAGGTAGTAGTATTTTAGGAATTAATAAACCATAAGTCATAGGTGTATCTATGTAGTCGCTTTCACATATTTTTACTTTTTGTTTTATCTTTAGCTTAGCCTTGTTAGTTGTTAGTATTTTTTCTATTTGTGGATTACAAATAAGCCTGCAGTCCATTAGTTTCTTATTAAAAATATAAATACTATATGTATTAATCAGCAATATTACTACGGCACCACACAACCAGGTAGCTAACATTATATTTTCTAAGTTACTAGTTAAAAGTTGATTGATTCTATTTATTACATTTTTGCTTTGTAATGGAGTTTGATTATTCACCTCAACAGGTGCATGTCCAGTATTTGAAATGCCATCCACTTGCGTAGTAGTGCTTGGTTCGTACTCTGTTGAGATATCCTCAGATGTATTTTCTGTTGTCTCTATTACAGTTTCATCTGTTTTTATGTTAATTGAATAGTTATTTATATGAATAGGGGATGAAAAAGTAACTGGTATCATTAGCCTTAACAAAACTAGTACCCATAGAAAAGACAGAATATTTATATTTAGACTATTTTTAAACAGTGTCCTTACAGACAAAACCAAAAATATAAATATAGAAGAGAGCAAAACAGTTTCAATCAGACTTTTTAAAATTACTGACATTCTATCTCTCCTTATATTCTTTTATTAGCTGTTCCAACTCATCTATTTCTTCCTTTGACACTTCTTCATTATTAATAAGTCCGGCAACCATAAACGATAGACTGTTATAGTTTTTTCTTAAATAGTTACTGGTATTAGTTGCAAGATATTTTTCTTTAGTTATTAGTGGGTAGTACTTTATTTTTCTAGGACTTTTCTGATTAATACCCAGCATACCTTTTTGAGATAAACTATTGGTATAAGTTTTAACGGTATGCCTTGACCAATCCTTTTCATTGCCAATAAGATTAACTATATCAGCATTGCTAAGATCTCCATTTTGCCAGACAACTTCCATTATCAGTCGTTCAGCATTTGTTAGTTTTATCTTATTCATTAAATTACCTCATATAATTACGGTGAAATACTTTACCCATATTTACAATACAGCAATTGTCCATAAATGTCAATATTTATATTAACCCATATAGACTATATGAAAAATGCACCCATTGGATGCATCTGCTAAAACATTCATATTGTATTGTTGTAAAATCAGTTTACAAATATAATCTATAAAGAAATAACACCATCATTAGGAAGTTCATTATTTCCTACAAAAGCTTCTATCATATTGTTAAGAAGGTCAGGGTGCTCATATGGTATACCATGAGCAGCATTTTCTACTATATATGCACGACTGTTGGGTATAGCAAGTTTTGTTGCCAATGCAGACTTAAGCATAATTTTCTTTTCTCTATCACCTACTAAAATTAGTGTATCTACTTTCACACCACTAACATTAGTAAATTCAAAGTTCATATTTTCTTTCATAATATTATGTAGTGTTAACTTACTTATTTTTAATGAACCTTGGTAATAATCTTCAAACATATCATCAGGCAATACCAACTCTTTTGCTTGTGCTTTAGCAAACCACCTATACTTAATTAAAGGCATAGAACTTGCTATCATAGGTTTAATCATCCAGTTAACACCTTTTATCTTCATGTTTAACCCACTAATTATCACAGCTTTCTCTATGTAGTTACTGCAATTTTCTATCATATGCATTATTATTTGTGCACCTATGGAATGACCAATAATAACTGCCTTTTTATCCATTGTCTCTTTAAGTATTATCTCCATTATCATGCTAGCGGCATCATCTATAGTAGTAAAATCTATATTATCATTTACACCATGACCTGGTAAATCAAAAAATATTGTTTTGCAATCAGTAAAGAATTCTTGCTGATATTTATACATCCATGCACCTACACCAGCACCTGTTATAAAAACTATTAGTTTTCCTTCTTCATTTCCCATTACTTCATACTTAATCATTTTCTACTTCCTTCATAACCCCTGTTTTAATAACTTTAAAAATTAGCTCAAGTTCCATAAATGTACGCTTTTCTAATTCTGTAATGTTATTTATCTCTTTCATATTGCTAGCAAATCTAATATTATAGCCGCCAATCATATATTCAGACACCTTTAATATCTCGTCCTTAGTATATATATATTTATCCCATTCAATATTCTCGAGCATCCTGCTTTGGTACCTCATAATAAGATCTTGCCGAATTTGTATTACGTCATTGTAACAAGGCGATGAAAAATCAGTATAAGCTAAAAACTCCATTTTGTATTTATCTGTGTCTTTTTTATAAAATTCAAATCCAGATCTAATCAAACTTTTTAGTCTTTCAAAATAACAACTAGATGAGTAATCAATCATTTCACATTGATACTCTACAACTTCAGTAAGCACTTGCTCTATTGTATATAAATACAAGTCACGCTTGTTCTCAATATACTTAAAAAGCCCACCCTTAGAAATGTTAGCAATAGCTATTATTCTATTTATTGATGCACTCTCATATGAATACTGAGAAAACTCTTTTATTGATGCATCCAATAAGTTTTGTTGCTTTTGCTCTGATAGTCTAAAAAATGTTTCTTTCATTAGCATAACCTCACAATAAGAGACCATATGGTCTCTAAGTGTAATTGTAGCAATATATTTTATTAATGTCAATCTATATAAATAATCATTTTCATAATACAATAGGCAATAATACATTTCTTATAAAATAAATAAACTGCAATTAAGCAGTTTAAATAGTAATTACAATATTGAATTATCTCTCAAATGTTAGTATAACACCCGTAGTACATGAAAGCCCGTAACCATAACCATAACCACTTTCCATAGATGAACTATGATCATAATTATAAAAACCTTCTTGAATAGGTAAACAGGACAATAATTTATATCCCTCTTGTGCGTATTCGCTACATATAGTGTTAATCTTATTTGCAAGTTCTAAATGATTAATTGTAACACTGTTACACGCAATACTATCTATTGGTTTGCCAAAAAGCGGCTTAATAGGTTCAGGTAAAGGAAAAGAAACGTTAGTTTTTTCTGGCTCTTCTTTAACAACAACTGTCTTATATTCCATGTGGCACTCCTTATATATAAATACTTATATAAATAATTCTACCACCACATTGTGATACATACAATATTTGGGTTAGCATTTTTAATGTTATCTCACATATGAAAAAAGAGCACTATATCTAACTAGTGCTCTCTAATATTAAGGTACACCTATTCAATCAACCCTTCTACCTTCATCTGCTCTAAAGAATCGTCTATACACTTTTCTAGCTCATCTATCACATCATAATAAGTTGCAATCTGCATCACAGCTACTAAAGTTTGCTTTAATTCATTAGCTAATTTCTCTTTATCTGGTTCACCGTATTTTTGCTTCTTAATACCGCTTCCTTCAAAATGGTTTATTTCCTTAGCAATCTCTCCACATTCTTCAAGTAGTCTTGTAGCCATTTGGTATGGTTCAATTCCTTCAGGAAACCTTTTAAAATACCCTTCAACTTGCTTATATAACTTTTTCATTAACACCTCTTCTTTTTTGTATTAATAAACATAACGCACATATTCCATATTATAACATTAATACACTATCTATGTATATTGGATAGTGTATTATATTATTAGCAAAAGGCAATTAATCTCTACATTTCACTCAAAATATTAATAGCAAAAACCTTTGCATAATCAATATCCACTTTATCTGGATGAGTTTTATTCATCCCTCCAAAGTATTTTAAAAAGCTATTTGTATTAAACCCCTTACAGCTAAATTCGTCCAACACACTATAATTCCTAGTTTCTAAAATTTCTCTTAGTTTAGAATGATCATTAGCAACTTTTTTCTCGTTTATGATTGCACTTGTAGAAAATATAAAACACTTCTTACTACTTTCATTCTTTTCTAGTGCGCTAGCAAAATCCAAAAGCTCCTTATAGTGCATACCGCTATCAATTCCAGCCCCAAACCCCACCAAATCGTACTCATTCAAATCAACATTCTTTGCTTCTTCTGGTGTTTTAATCTCTGAACCTAATATCTCTGCTATTGCTTTCGCAACCTTCATTGTGTTGTTATGGTGGTATGAATAAACTACTATTAAAGATTTCATATTAATCTCCTTAAAAATTATTTGATTTTCAATCTACATTCTTTAGACGATTAAATAGTGTCAATATTGCATTAAATTAAATAAAAAAGCCATTACCCTTAAAAAAGAGCAATGACTTTATAAATCTACAAATTATCCTAAGTTTTATTTATCAGCAATATACCACCTAACACCGAACTTATCAACTAAGTCTGCACCATACGAGCCCCAGAAAAACGTATCTAGTTCAGTATATATAGCTTTGTAATCTTCTTTTAATACATTGTAAGCTTTCGTTACAGCATCTTTATCACCATCGAATGTAACACAAAACTGCATCGTATTACCAAAATCTTTTGAATCCTGTTCAGATATTGCCAATAAAGTAACCCCATCTACCACCAATTCTGCATGCAAAAAAGTATTATTATCGTTTCTTACATTGTATCCTAATTCAGTACCGAATGCTCTATGATATAACTCAACAGCTTCTATCGTTCCTTTTATATATGCTTGTAATCCTGCTTTCATAATATACCTCCATAAG
>Ga0209692_10005231_pt1 | contig 11268 bp, 9 predicted proteins | sample tdDd472_FD_187129 | JGI IMG/M metagenome (GOLD analysis project Ga0209692, IMG submission 187129) | Marine sediment microbial communities from the Atlantic coast under amendment with organic carbon and nitrate - tdDd47.2 (SPAdes)... | ecosystem: Environmental > Aquatic > Marine > Coastal >...
GGACATCGTGTTCGTCGGGCCCCGTGTCGCGGTCTTCGTCGACGGGTGCTTCTGGCACGGCTGCCCGCATCACTACGTGCGGCCCCGATCGCGCGTCGAGTACTGGTCCGGTCGACTGGCCGAGAACGTGTCGCGCGATCGTCGCCAGACCGCGACGTTGCGGGCGAGTGGGTGGCGCGTGGTGCGGGTGTGGGAGCACGCGGTGTTCACCGAGCCGGACGCTGTGATCGCGCGCGTCGCGGCCGCGGTACGGGGGGACAGCGACGGGGTCGACGTCTCGCGTGAGGTCGTGGTGCGCGTCGACGAGCTCGACGCCGAGGCGCGGATCGAGCGCCGGGTGATCGAGGCGTTCGACGATCCGTCGCGCCGCCGCGAGGTGGTCGGGCGTCGGGTCACCGCGAAGTGGAAGCCACCTCGGACGACCTGATCGGCCTCAGTCGTCGTTGGGCCAGCGCACGCCGGCGTCCCACAGCACCGGTTCGACGGCCTCGGCCCACCCCCGGTTCGCCGCGGGGCTGGCCGGCGACGGATGCAGAATCTGCACGATCGTCGCGTCCCGGTCGGCGAGGACGCGCTCGGCGCACTTGCGCGCGAAGGCGCCAATCGCGACGACCGCCTCGGGCTGCAGCGCCTCGTGCACGTCGCGGAGCGCCTGATCGCAGGCGGCGAAGAGGGGCTCTCGCTCGCCCTTCGGCAGCCGCTCGGGCACGCGGTTGCGCCCGGAGTCTTCGACGAAGAAAAGCGGGCAGTAGTTGTGCACGTAGTGCTCGGCGAAGAACGCGTCCGCGGTGCCGAAGCGTTTCTCGGCCCAGCCCCACAGGCGCTTGCCGCTGCCTTCGCGGCGGGTGAGGGCGAACCCGACGATCGGGCGCTTCGGGTGCCACGCGCTCGGCTCGGCGACCGGCGCCTCGACGCCGATCCAGTCGCGCACGCTGGGCACGTCGCCGAACGGGACGCCGGTCTGGCCCATGCCGAACGGCCCCGGGTTCATGCCGAGCCACAGGTACCGCTTGTCGCCCCCGCCGTGGCGCCGCAGGAACGCCTCGTGCGGCGCCCATGCATAGGTCAGGGGGTTGTAGGTCGTGTGCACCGGTGCGGCGAAGGTCAGTCGGTCGACCTGCTCGCCCAGCGCCCGGGAGATCTCGATGAGTCGTTCGGCGCTCATGGGTTACTCGATCACCGAGCCGTACCGCGGGGCGAACCGCTCGGACCGGTACGACGATCGATCGGGCACGGTCTGGACGTTCCAGACGACCTCGCCCTCGGGGGTCACCTCACGCAGGATCACGCGCCGGTCGGGGTCGACCCAGACGTAGTGGATGAGGGTGTTGCCGTTCGGCAGGCGGTCGGCTTCGGAGCGGTTCACGGCGAAGATCGACTCGTCGGCGTACTCCCAGACCACCTCGGCGCGGTCCGGGTTGCCGTCCTCGTCGAAGGTGAGCTCGTACTCGACGGCGCGGGTGTACTCGCGCCACGCCGGGGTCTCGCGCTCTTCGGCTTCGGACTGCCGCAGGCCGTTGTCGAGCACGAGGATGTGACCGTCGGGCTGCACTTCCGGCGCATGCTGGCGGAAGAACCACGCGTCCTCGTCCATCGCGAAGTCGCCGTCCATGCCGAGGACCCATTCGACCTCGTCCGTGTCGCGGTTGACCTTGTACAGGACGTCCTGATCGCGCGAGCTGATGAGGACGGCGCGCTCGCCGGGCACGGGCTCGATCGTGTTGAGGTGCGACCAGTTGCGGTACTCGAGCCGCGGGGTCCAGTGGTCGCAGACGATCCAGCGCCACACGATCTCGCGGGTGGTCATGTTCATCTCGACCGCGGTGTGCTCGATGGTCGAGCACTCGCCGGACTCGGTCTGCGAGAGGAAGATCACGTGCCCGTCGTTGAAGGGCGACAGGCGCATGTCGTGGTGGGCCGGGGTGTCGAGGCGCCACAGGGTCTCGCCGTCCCACCCGACGATCTGCTGGTGGGGCGCGCCGCTGCCGAGCAGGACGCCCTCGTCGAGGGCCTGCACCTCGGTGCCGACGCCGGATCGGCCCTGACCGGGGCTGAACATCCAGCGGTAGCGGCCCTGCTCGTCGATGGCGACGACGATGAAGCGCTCCTGCTCGGACGCGCTGCCGAGGCTGAACAGGGTCCAGCCGCGCTCCATGCGCTCGAGGTCGATGTCGGTGACCTCCAGCGGATCCAGCTCGTCGGGCAGCCCGCTCACCTCGTCGATCGTCGTGGTCGCCTCGTCGCCGGCGTCGCGGTCCGGGTGCGCGGTGAGGGTGCACGACGCGCCCTCGTAGAGCCCCATGACGAACACCTCGTGCTGCGTGCGCGCGGTCGTGCCGGCGATGCGGGCGTCGATGTCGTCGCCGCAGGTGACCTGCAGGACGGACGGCACCTCGAGGTCGGTGGACCACTCGACGTAGTACGAGAGCGGGTTCGACGGGTTCTGCACGGCGATCAGGTTGGACACCGTGACCGGCTGTGGCGGCGTCGCGTCCGGTTCGACGCTGGCGTCGTCACCGGCGTCCGGATCGTCCGCGTCCGTCGAGGTGTCGCCGCCGGAGTCGAAGAGCCCGGCGGTGTCGAAGTCCGTCGAGGTGTCGTCCCCGTCGGAGTCCGAGGAGCACGCGGCGAGGGCGGCGGCGAGGGACAGCAGTGCGATCGAGCGAGCGCGCAACATGGCGAAGCCGTGGCAGTCGTGGCGAATCCGCGACGAGCCTGGTCGGTCGTCGCGGTCGACGCAACCCGAACCCCGGCGCGGCGCGCATCGAGCGCCACGGCTCAGGGGCAGGCGCCGCGGGACGCGACGTTCGCGCCGCTGGACGCAGCCGCGCAGCTGTTGCTGTACGTGCGTCCGTCGCAGCCGCAGACCGGGTCGTAGATCGCGGGGCAGGCTTCGGGGCGGGGCTCGCAGTCGCCGGGGCCGGCGCACGACAGCGGCGCGAACGCGCAGTAGCTGGTCAGCGGGCACTCTTCGTTGTCGTTGCAGCCGCCGGGGTCGCGGCACGCGCCCGCGCTGGCGACGCTCACGCCGGCGGCGGACGCCTCGCACTCGTTGCCGTATGTCGTGCCGTCGCAGCCGCACACCGGATCGTAGACGTCCGGGCAACCACGGGGGCGCGCTTCGCAGACGCCGGGGGCGGCGCAGGTGCCGGTCTCGAAGTGGCAGAACTGGCCGCGGTCGCACTCGCCGTTGGACACGCAGCCGTCCGTGCCGCCGCCGTCGCATTCGCCGCGGCTGTCGATGTTCACGCCGGCCGCGGCGGCGATGCAGTCGTTGCTGTACGTCTCGCCGTCGCAGCCGCAGACCGGGTCATAGATGCGGGGGCAGCCCTCGGGGCGTGCCGCACAGGTGCCCGAGACCGGGTTGTCGCCGCACTGGCCGTCGGGGACCTCGCACCAGCGACCTTCGCCGCAGGTGGCGGGGCGGTCCCAGGTGCACGCCGTGCCCGCATCGGGCTCGCCGACGTCCGGGTCGGTGGCGTCTTCGCCGACGTCCGGATCGCTCGTGTCTTCGCCGACATCGGGCAGCGACGTGTCCGGTTCGGCGTCCGGGCTCGCGTCGATCGTGGCGTCTTCGCCGACATCGGGCGCGACGGCGTCGTCACCGGTGTCCACGGGGTCCGCGTCCGGGGCCACGTCTTCGCCGGGCGTCGCGTCGCCGGTGTCGTCGCCTCCGTCGCCCGTGGCCGTGTCGGTGGTGGCGGTGTCTTCGCCGGTGTCGCCGGTCGCGGCGTCCGTCGCCGTGTCCGTCGAGGACGTGTCGCTCGGCGTGTCGGCGGCCGTGTCTTCGGAGCCGCACGCGGCGCAGAAGGCGAGGGCGAGGGCGGGCAGGACAACGTGGATGGAGCGCATCGTGCGAATCCGGGGTCAGCTCATCGGCGCGATCGAATCGTCGCTGCCGGCGTCGGGGATGTCGGTCAGGGCCGGGGCGAACCCGTCGCCGGGGATCGACGGCTGGGTCCGGTTGGCGAGCTCGTCGTGGACCCACGGCACGAGCTCGTCGAGCTCGCCGCCGAGGACGAGCAGGTCGAAGGCGTCGCGGGCGGCGGCGATGAACGCGTCCTGCTGCTCTTCGAACGTGCGCGTGCCGCGCATCACGTCGAGTACGGGCCGCCGCAGGCTCATCAGGTGCCAGCGGTTCGGGTTCGGGTGGCCGGTGACGTGGTCGTCGAACCACCACAGCCCCGGCGACCGGCCGTTCGCCTGCCGCGCGAGCCGGTCCAGCAACCGGCGCCACGCCGGGTTGCCGACGAACCGATCGACCGACGGGCTCATTTCGTCGAGCAGCGAGTAGTCGAAGATCAGCGCGAAATCAGGGCCCATGCCGGGGCGCGTCTCGTTGCGGACCCGGTGGTCGGCGCCGTCGAAGATGACACCGAAGAAGATGCCCGGACGCATGAGGGGGAACACGTCGACCCCGCAGCGGCCCCACTTCGGCTGGTCACCACGCTCCCACCGCAGGGTGGGCTCGTTGCGTCCGCTGGCGCACGAGAACCGCTCGTAGACGAACGACCAGTACTCGGGTTCGGCGAGGGAACGCGTGAGCCGCACGAGGGTGTCGAGGAAGCTCTGTGCGGGCAGCCACGAGCGAATGGACTCCTCGCTCAGCGGGGCGGGGCGGCCGAGCCCCTCGTGGCGCAGTAGCGCGACGAAGTCTCGGACGAGCAGCTCTTCGTCCGGGGTTCGCAGCTCGTTCAGGCGCCACCGGTCGACGAGGGCCTCGATGTCGCCCCAGGTGAGCTCGAGGTCCGCTTCACCGGACCACTGACGGCGCGACGCGGTGACGAGCACGACGGTGTTGCCCGACGGGCCGAGGTCCCGGGCTGCTGCGCGAAACCGCGCGATCTGCCCCTCGTCGACGTCGCCCCACGCCTTCTGGACGAACACGAAGGCGCGCTGCCCGTCGCCGGCGACGAGGTCGAGGCGCCCGTGGCGGGTCATCTGCTGGGTCTGCCAGTCGACCTGATCGTCGAGCGGCGGCAGCAGGACGCCCTTGCGACGGGCGCGCACGCGCAGATCCGCGATGAACGTCTCCGCGAGCGACGCGTGGTGGCGCAAGAGCCACGCCCACGCTTCGGTCACGAAGTCTTCGAGTGGATCACGACCCGGTCCGGGCCGGAATCGACGCAACGCCAGAAAGAGGGAGTCCATGCGCCCATGGTGACCGAGCGGACGGTGGGCGCAAGATCCTTCGCGATCACAGCGCCACAAGACGGTGCGAGTATACGTATCCGTATGGGCGAGCATCGTCGATGCGCAGCATCGTTGTGCGGCGCCGTCACGAGAACGAACGAACATCGAGGGTTGGATCCGAACTCCGGGGGATGACGACATTTTGCGCTCCCCGTACACCTGCGTATGCTGGCGGGGTCCCGGAGGACCTCATGCCACGCCGCCCGACTGCCTCGCGCACCCGCACCGACTGGATCGACGCCGCCCTCGACGCCCTCGCGTCCGGTGGGATCGGTGCCGTCCGTGTCGAGGCGATCGCCCGTTCGATCGGCGTGACGAAGGGGTCGTTCTACTGGCACTTCGCCGATCGCCCGGCGCTCGTCGTGGCGATGCGCGAGACGTGGCGGGACCGCGTGCTCGACGAGCTGCGCGCGGTCGAGCCGACCGGTCCGGTGCGCGCTCAGGTCGAGCGCCTGCTCGGCGCGATCGCCGGCAGCGGGTGGCGGGACCACGAGCTTGGCCTGCGGCACCACGGCCGATTCGACGAGGCGACCCGTGCCGAGGTCGCGCGGGTGGACACGGACCGGATGGCCCGCCTCGCGTCGCTCTTCGGGTTCCTCGGGTTCGACGAGGCCGACGCCCGCAGCCGGTGTCGTGTCGCGCTCGCCGCGCTCGCCGGGATGCCGCCGGACGGCGACGTCGGCGCCCTCGTCGACGACCTCGTGCAGACCCTCGCCGAGGTGCCGAAGCCGTCGAAGGACACGGCCGCGGCGAAGAAGAAGAAGGACCAGCTCAGCCTGTTCTGAGCGGGGCGCCTACTCGCTCGGCGTGAAGGTGGCCTCGATGCGGATCGGGCCGCATTCGAAGTTCGTGCGGCCGAGCGTGCCCTCGAGGGTCTCGATGATCACGTAGTACCCGGCGCCGGGCTCGACGGGGACGCGAACGATGGACTGCCTCGGCTGGATGCCGTCGATGCAGGCTCCGGTTTCGACGTCGGACGCTTCGCAAGGCACGCCGTCGCCGCAGGCCACCTGCGACCGCGGCGCGTCGCAGCGCGCCTCGCGGACATGGATGCGCGGGTGGATCGCCGCGCCGATGTCGTCGTCGCGCACGTCGACGGTGAGCTCGCCGCGCAGCTCGGTCTCGAAGAGGTACACGGACTCACGCCCGGTGACGGACAGGTCGGTGCAGCTGTCGTCGGCGACGGGGGCGAGGTGGTCGGGCAGGTGGCAGGTCGTCGCGATCTGGACCTCGCTCGTGTCGAGGGCCCGCGGCGCGGCGCACGTGCCGGCGATGCAGTGGGCAGAGTACGCGCAGTCCGGATCGGCGCAGTCGACGAGGTCGTCGTCGTCGCCGTCGTCGCGCCCGTTGTCGCAGCGTTCGCGCACGAAGGCCGGGCAGGTGAACCCGTCGCTGCAGTCGAGGTCGTCGCAGCCGACGAAGCCGTCGCAGTCGTTGTCGCGCTCGTTGCCGCAGTCCTCTTCGACGCGGCGCGGGTTCACGTCGTCCCGGGTGTCGTCGCAGTCGAGCACGCCACAGTCGCCGAACCCGATCGAGAAGCCGTCGCCGTCTTCGTCGGCGCACCAGACGTCGCACCCGTCGTCGGGCACGCAATACCGCTGCGTGTCGTCGCCGACGCGAGTGCAGGACTGGCCTTCGCCGTCGGCCGGGCAGTCGCGCACGCCGATCTCGCAGGGGGCGAGGCAGCGTCCGCCGGCGTCGCCGGTGACGCAGGTCAGCCCGGGCGCGCACTCGTCGTCGACCCGGCAGGGGGCACAGAACGCGGACGCGGCCCAGGCGCAGGCGGGGTCGCAGCCGTCGCCGGACGCGAGGTTGCCGTCGTCGCAGTCTTCGCCGTCGTCGACGATCCCGTCGCCGCAGCGGGGCGCGAGGCAGGTCGTGCGGCACGCGTCGGGCGCGTCCGCGTTGGCGTCGCCGTCGTCGCAGGACTCGCCCGGGTCGAGCAGGCCGTCGCCACACGTGTCGGGGATGGCCGCGTCGGGGTCGCCGCCGCTGTCGGCACCGGCGTCCGCGTCGAGATCCGCGTCGCCATCGGCGTCGGCGTCGGCCTCCTGCGCGTCATCGGTGTCCGCGGCATCGGGGGCGTCGTGGGTCGTGTCTTCGGCGTCGTCGCTCGCATCGGTGAGTGGCGTGTCGGGGCCGGTGTCGTCGCCCGCGTCCGCGTCGTCCGAGGTATCCGGGGCGCCCACGTCGTCGGTGGCGTCGGCGTCCGGCACGGCACCATCGGTCGTCGTGTCGCCGTCCGTCGTGTCGGTCGCGTCCGTCGCCACCGGAGGGTCGAGGGCGTCGAAGTCGAGGCCGAGGGGGCAGCCTGCGAGCAGCGCCGCGAGGGCGCAGAGCGCGACGATCCGGGCATCGAGCGCGGTCGTGGCGATCGAACCACGCGCTGGGCGAGGGGACGTACGCATCAGAACCGCACCCGCAGCCGTGCCCCGCGCCCGGTGCTCGCGACGTCGACCTCGGCGCCGGAGCCTGCGGGGATGGCGATCAGCGCGCCGCCGACGCCGACCAGGGCGAGGCTGGTGCCCCACAGCGCCATCGAGGTCGAGCGGGCGGACCGCCCCTCGTCGACGAGGCGGTCGAAGGCGGCGGGGTCGTCGGTCCGCGAGGCGGCGTCGTGGCGGTCGCGGGCGGTGGCTCCGGTCGCCGCGCCGGCGACGAGGGTCGCGGCCCCGACGCCGACGAGGGTGACGCCGACGACGCGGCGGGTGTGCCCCGGCGGTCGCGGTGGCGGCTCGCCCCCGGGTGCGGTCGCAGAGCGGCGGCCGCGGGGCGCGTCCGTCGATGTGGTCGCTGCGTCGTCGTCGGTGGCGACCTCTGCGGCGTCGAGCTGGGCCATCGCGTTCGCGATGCGCTCGAGCAGCTCGGGGTCGTCGGATCCCATCGCGATCTCGTACCAGACCCGGGCGACCGCTTCGTTGTCGGCGTGGTGCCAGGCGCGCCCGACGTTGTACGCGAGCCGCGGCGTCGGGTCGTAGCGGTAGGCCTCTTCGAAGAGCACGGCCGCTTCGTCGAACTCGTCGAGCTCGAAGTGCTGCACGCCGCGGGCATAGAGCCGCTCGGCCACCTCGGTGAGCTCGATCACGTCCGGCGCGTCGTCGTCGCCCGTGGCGGGGTCGGAGGCCGACGACTGCGCCGACACCGGGCCCGCGAGGCCGACCACGATGCACCACAACGCGCCGGCGAGGGCGTGCAGCAGGGTCCGGTGGAGCCGACGTTCGGTGCGCATGACAACGGGGGACGTACGGACACGAAACCCTGCCACGCGCCCGCTGGGTCCGCAACCGCCGGGGGGCCCGGCGTGGGTCAGAACTCGCCGTCGCGCACGGCGTCCGGGGACGGAGGCGTCGTCGGGACGATCCGCTGCGGGGTGGTCGACTCGTTCTCGGGCAGGGCGACCTCGCCGCGGTCGGTCGCGATGTCGAGCACGCTGCGGATCGACGCGAGCTTCGCGTCCGCGTCGACGGCCGGCACGGGGCTGTAGTGGTCGAACCACGGCAGCCCGGCGCGGGTGTAGTCCGCCGCCGTCGGTGGCGGCTGTGGTGGCGGGCTGCCGGTGATCGCCTGCCAGACGAGGGCGTTCGCGAGGTGCACGAAGCACCGGCTGCGCGTGTCGATCTGCCAGTCGTCGAGCGCGTACGGGTCCGTATGGATCGTCTGCTTCATCCGGCCGCCGGCGGCGAGGCCCATGTCGGGGGCGGCGCTCGACCGCATGGCCTGTGCGGCCGGGGCCGCGGGCATCGGCGGGGCGCCACCGGTGCCTCGCATCCCCTTCGCCCGCGGCTTCGGGAGCTCACGCCAGGGGTGGTGGCGCTCGAACGCCTCGCGCTTCATCGGCACGACCTCGATCTGCAGGCCGCCATGCTCGGCTTCGCCGGTGAGCTGCTCTTCGACGGAGTAGCCGCGCCCGAGCTCCATCGCGACGAACTGCCGGATGAGCCCCTTCGACACCACGAAGCCGTCGAGCCACGGCTGCACCGGAACGACCACGTAGTCCTGCTTCGGCCGACGCAGGAGCCCGCCGGGGCGCTGCAGCCCCTCGTGCCATGGGTCGCCGGTGACAGCGGAGCGCTTGCCCGCGGCGATCTTCAGCGCGAACGGGTACGACGACCGATGGTGGGCGAGAAAGTTGCTACGGAAGTTCAGCCACATCGCTTCGGCCGGATACATCGGCAACGCGACGCCGCCGTGCCGGGTCCACAGCGCCGGGACGCGGTCCGCGAGGTCGTCGACGTGCCGCATCTCGAACCGGCCGAGCCCGGGGGGCAGGGGATAGGTCTTGTCGTCGTCCGGGATGCGCAGCGTGCGCATGAACTCGACGACGAGCCGAGCGTCCGGATGAACCTCGGGGAAGGTGAACACGAGGGCGTTCTGCTTGAGCTCGAGCATGGTGTGGCCGGGGCGAGAGTGGGGGGGGCGTGGGGGGCGGCAGGGTCGGTCGGGCGTGGTCCGGGGCTCGGGTCGGGGTGCAGCGGGCAGAGGGCAGAAGGGTGTGGGGGCAGACGGCAGAGGGCGGACGGCAGACGGCAGACGGGCGCGGAGGGGGGGGACGCGCGGTCACCAGTCCCCGTCGCGCACCTCGCGCACGATGCGCAGCACGGCGTGGTCGGGCAGATCGGCGAGCTCGCGCAGCAGCTGGGCGAAGAGGCGCGGGCGCTTGCGGATGATGCGCTGCACCTCGGTGCTGACGCGCCCGGCGAGGGCGAGGAGGACGTCCGGGTCCTCGCCGAGGTCCCGCGCGAGGGCGACGATCGCGGCTTCACCGGGGGGCGGCTGCTGGCCGCGTTCGATCTTCGAGAGGTACGACGGCTGCAGCCCGACGCGCGTCGCCACCTGGCGCACGCTGTACCGCCGGTCCCCCTCGCGGAGGGCCTCGCGTCGCTCTCGAATCCATGGTCCGAATTCCGTGCTCATGTGTAGTAAGTACTACACGGTACACGAGTGCCGCAAGCGAGGTTGTGGCCGAATTCTGGATTCGGACGGGATTTCAGCGGGTTCGGCGGTCCTTTTCTGCCGGTGTTCGCGCGAGCAGCAGCCGCGCGGTGGCGAAAAGGAAGAAGAACGCGAACGCGTTGAGGGCCGTGTCAAGGGCGCGGGCGAGGGTGAGCACCGGCGCGTCGTCCGGCGTCGGCGCCGGGGTCCATGCCGACGGCAGGGCGGGGTGCGGCGCCTCGGCCACGCGGCTCGCGGCGACCATCGCGTCGCGCTGCTCGGCGAGCAGGGGCACGCCGCCTGCGTGCAGCGCGGTCGCCGGGCCGCCGGTCGCCTCGCGCGAGGCACGGTCGGCGCTGACGCTGGCGAGCACGACCTGGACCGCGCGGGTGTCGAAGGCGGCGCGCTGGCCCGCGAACGTGGTTGCGGGCACGCGCGCGGGCAGCAGCACGGGCAGGGTGGAGCCGCCGGCGAGCGGCGGCGCGCCGACGTGCAGGTCGTGGGCGTCGAGCGCCTCACGCACCGCCGGGTCGTCGAGCGCCGTCACGACATAGGCGGTGTCGACCCGGTTCTCGGCGACGGCGACCACCAGCTCGGCGGCGTCGCCCTCGACCGTGGCATCGTCGAGCCCGACGGCCGCAGCGACGATCGATCGCGCGCCGGACCCCGCGGGCGGCAGGCCGATCGGGCCCGTGCGCGTCGGGTCGCCGTCTCGGGTGATGGCGATCACGTAGCGTTCGCCGACGACCACGGCGGCCTCGAGGCGCTCGTCGCGGACCCCGTCAACGAAGAAGCGCTCGGCGCCGACGAGGGCGAGCCGGGCGTCGTTCGTCGACACGGCGCCCATCGCGTCGTCGGTCTCGACGAGGGTGGCCGGCCGGCCGATGAACCCGGCGCGGACGATGCGCAGCGCCTCGGTCGACAGGGCGCCGGGGACGTCGGCGGCGTCGACGGCGACGGTGACGGGCACTCCGGTGCCGGCGTCGAGTCCGTCGTCGAGCACCCCGGACGCGACGAGCGCGGTGCGGGCGACCTCGGCGGGGTCGCGGCCCTCGACCTCGACCTGGTAGTTCAGGCGCCGCATGAGCGGCTCGTCGATCCAGTCGGCGAGCGCGGATCCGAGCTCGGCGAGGTCCGGGTGGG
>Ga0209692_10005233_pt1 | contig 11264 bp, 8 predicted proteins | sample tdDd472_FD_187129 | JGI IMG/M metagenome (GOLD analysis project Ga0209692, IMG submission 187129) | Marine sediment microbial communities from the Atlantic coast under amendment with organic carbon and nitrate - tdDd47.2 (SPAdes)... | ecosystem: Environmental > Aquatic > Marine > Coastal >...
CGTAATTCCATTAGTATCTAGAGTGCTTTTTAATTCTGTATTGATAAATGCATTTACTTCTGTTTTCTCAAATATAATCTCATCGGGTAATGGACGAACTAATTTATTTATTTCCCCTCCCGACTTTGCTCGATGCTTTACATGAATGACCATTTGATTGCGCTCACGAAATCCTTTTAATACTTTAGAAGCAACTATAGCAGCTTTTTCTGAACCCACAAGCTCTACAGAACCCGATGGAAAATAATAGTCCTGAATATCGATTAATAGTAAAGCAGTCTTCTTCACTTCTTGAGCAGAAAGCCCAAAAACCATTACAAACAAAAGTAAAAACAACGATAAGCGTTTCATAAAAGTAGTATTAATGAAATTTCAAGTAATAAAAAAAGGGTGACAAATGCCACCCTTTAAACTTTTTACCCTGATTATTATTTAATACCAAGCTTTTTCTTTAGGTCTTTTGTTAATGCATCTTTATGAATCATGATAGACATCGTTTTGTACTTTATAAACGACTCTGATGCATAAAAATAACCTTCATATTTACTATTCGTATTCCATGAGTTTTTAACCTTAAAATACTTCGTTCCGTTTTGATCTTTTACCATTCCTGTAATCTGCATTCCATGATCATCAGTAGTCTGATAATTATCATATGCTTCCTGACGCATTTCTGGTGTAATCACAACCTCTTTTACAGGCTTATCAAAGCTATAAAGCATCTTATTTCTATCTGCTCTAGACATGCTCTCCCAACGAGAACGCTCAGAACCCGACATCTCTTTGGCATCATTTTCAGGGACGATTGCTACACCATTAGTATGAGAAAATCCTTTTTCGCTTACATCTGCAGCCCATCCAATTGAGTAACCATTTTCTAACGAATTTTCAAAAACAGTCATTAGATCATCAAGAGTTACATTGTATACTTTTCCCCACAACCAGTTGTCTGGCACTTCAATAGCAAATGAACTATAAGTTGGATGGTGCATATAAGATGAAACCTGAATATAGTCATCCATGTTCAAACCTACCTTTTCTTTCATGTAAGTTTGAGGTGTATAGCTCTTTCCATCTATTTCAAATGAAGTAGGCTCTTCGCCAAGGTATGCATCTAGTACTCCGTCAAAACCTGACTTCCAGGCTGGAGATAATTTCTTGTTTTTATTAGTTATTACTGCATCTACATAACCTTTAAGCACTGCATCCATTTCTCCATGTACATGCCCTTCTTCACCATACTCAAGACCTGCGTAGGCTTCTTCAGGAACCATTCCATAGTTTTTCATTACATAAACAGCATCATGAAAAGCTCCACCTGGACCAAAGTTTAATGAACCATGAAGGCGTACATATTTTACAGCTTTATCCGAATAACAGTGACGAACTACAAACATCTCAGAAAGATCGGCTGGTTCTTTACCAATACGAATCATTTCTGACTCGAAAAAGCCTAATGCAGAAAAGCTCCAGCAAGTACCTGAACGATGTTGATCTTTAACACAAGTTGCTTCCAGGTCATAAATTGTCTCAAACTGATAACCTTCTGTTTTGTCCTGAGCTATCAAAGTCAGGCAAAAAATGCTTAGTAGTAATGTTGAAATTAGTTTCATATTAAATAAATTAAATTGTTTCCCTATTCATTACAGAATTAAAATCTTTAATTAAGACTTTTGTAATTACAAATAAATAAAAGTTACTTCTAACCTATAATGATATTCTTCATCTGTTTGGAAAGAATTAAGTAAATAGCAAAGAAATTAATTAGAAGACAGCTGATTAATTATTTCTTGTCCATTCTGAACCATCTGACTTGCACTTTCTCGTGGTAAACGATCAATTACAAAGTCACTTAAAATTTCATCAATCAATTCCACTTTTGCTTTGTCTTTGTCATCGGTTAAAAAATTACCACGTAAGATCTTTATCTTCTCATAATCCTGAATACCTTCAATAAGCCGTTCATAACGTACTGAGCTACGCGCATTAGGGTAAATTAAATGTGAACTACCAGATGACTGCTTTTCGATACGAGCATCGATTAAAACCTTATTATCCCAATTATTAAAATTCATTATATGTATTCCATCTATGCCTTGTGCAGCTGCATACCAACTAAACCAGGTTGATTCAGCTGACGGTGAGTGTATAAATAGATTTGGATACTCGGTATTTGATGTTATATGGTAAGATGTTTCTTTCCCTTGCCGGTGACGTAATTTAAACCATTCTTTAAGATTACTATATTGCAAAGCCACATCAGCTGCATAAACATCTTCTAACAATCCAGAGGACCACTTATTAGCGACCAACTCCAACTTAAACTCCGCATTTACAGCCTGAATGATTTGCTTGACTTTTGTGACATCATCAATCTCTCCCTCTCCTATAACAACCACTACACGTTCAAACCAACCTTTTAATTCAAGATGGTTATTTAGATCTTTAAGACAGTCATTTATCAAACTCTTATCTTCATCTATATCAACCTCTTTGCTTTTTACACTCTGCAGTTTCTCATCATAGTACACAAAAACATTTGACATTTTTGGAAAAATCGTATAACAGTCAATTTGTTTAGAACTTACCAATTCCTCAGATTGTTTTATCCACTTATCAAAAATTGAATAATCTCCTGTAATTTTGCCATTCTTATTTTTTGTCCATTTGATCAATTGAGCATCAAAAGCTTTTTGCAACGAAAGATAAGTTTCATGACAAAACATATTTGTTGTAATACTCTTTTGTCCTGCCAACCGCATCAAGTTTTGATATGGTTCTAGTTCAGCAAAATGTTGATCAGACCATGGATTTGCATTATGCCAGTGAGCAATAACAAGTGGATTAAGATACATATGAGTTTGAAAGCTCCAATTAATCGATTGTGGCAATTTCTGCTCAAGTACATTTAACGTCAATCTCAATTCTTGTGGTGGATTGCTTTTTGAATACACCTTTAACGCGGTAGTATATAATCCAGCCTTTATATTATCTGGTATCTTTATAGTAACCCATAATGGACGAACTGTTTTAGCCTCCAAGTCCATACATTTAAGCTCATCAAGTGGATCAGCAATAATACACGAATCCCTTTGGCTTATATTGTTGGCATCAGGTTTAATAAAACCCACATCACTCATTACATAACGTACAAATCGGGTTTGAATAACATCAGACGGTATCGTATCTCCCTCTAACGAAATGATATCATCCCATTCAGTTTCTATTTGCTCAACATTAAACGCACTCCATAGAATTGCTTGTAATGAAACTCGCTCACCTTTCCATACATTAATATGTTCGTCTTTAATAACTGCTAAGGTTGGAACTTTACCTTTAGGATATTTCAAATTTTTAGAACCATATGACAAATGTAAACCTCTCCCTGTGGCTTTCCACTCCAGTTCATTCTTAGCCTCCGGATCAGCAGCTTCTTTATATGTTGAACTTTGTATTTTTGGGCGTTGATTATAACAAGCCACATTTAAAAATAATAAACCAATTAAGCTTACAATAAAAGAAGTCCTCATGTGTATTGATAACATTTGATGCGTCAGCAAATATAATACTTTGCTAATACAGTGCGGAATAGATTTTACAATAGTTGCTGTATTTTTAAACGCTGAATTTTACCTGTTTCAGTCATTGGAAATTTACTTATAAAGCGTATTTCTTTGGGCTTTTCAAATGCCGTTAATTGAGAAAAGGCTTCTTCCAACTCCATACATCCATCTTTATCTCCTTCAATAACAAGAACAATACGATTACCAAGCTTTAAATCTGGCAAACTACTGATAATAAACGACTGGGGGATGTACATATTTAATTTACGCTCTACTTCTTCAGGAAAAACCTTAATACCACCCGTATTTATGACATTATCAAACCGGCCCTTAAGCACAAATTCATGGTCTGAAATTAACTCAATGATATCATTTGTAAAAAGCTCATTCTCATTAATAGAGGAAGGTTTTATAACTATGCACCCCCGCTGATCCTGAGATATTTTTATTTCAGGCAATAAACTAAAAGGTGAACCAACATCCTCAATTTTCCGAAGTGCGATATGCGAAACAGTTTCAGTCATACCATAAGATTCCCACGCATTAATACCAAGCTGTACAATTTCTGAAGCCAAATCATCATCAACCTTTCCTCCACCAATAATCAATTTCTTTACTTTTGAGAATAAGGCGCGATCATCATTAATAATAGAAGCTACCTGCAAAGGAACCATCGCAGTAAAGTCTATTGTATGATCAATAAAAACCAAAGGATTAGAAGTCACGGAACCTTGGATCAGCTTTAAATTACCGCGCATCGCTCTTACAACCATCATTTTACCGGCAATATATTTTACCGAAAGACAAAGTAATGCAGAATCACCTTGTTGTAAATTCAGAAATCGGATCGTTCGATCTGCAGAAGCAAGCATGGCCGATTTCCGAACTCTAATAAGCTTTGGCTTTCCAGTGCTACCTGAAGTTTGCAATTCGATAAAAGGGCTATTATTACACCACTGAGCAAGAAAAATTGAAAGCTGCCGCAACTCTTTATCAGAGCTTTCTTGCAAATCAGCAGCAAGCATGAGCAATTCCTCCATGCCCGCATAAACCTCACCATTATAACTTAAGGAACAATAAGCTGTATGTGAATATAATTTACTCATCACTACTCCAATCAAAAGGATTTTCCCAATTCACCATTGAATTGTAATACAATTGCTCCCCTTTTAGATAAAGTGGGGAATTTAGATTATTACTAAATACCTGCCCTGTACCCAAACCTTGTTTAAGCGAATTATTCTGTAAATATACCCATTGTGCAATAGCATTTAATCCCACATTAGCTTCTAAAGCAGATGTAGCCCACCAACTTATATCATTCTTCTCTGCCAAATGAATCCACTCTTCCGATGCTTTCCAGCCTCCAATTAAACTCGGTTTAAGAATTATAAACTGAGGCTGTATTGAGCTTAATAAATCATCTTTTTCGTGAATACTATTCACTCCAATTAACTCCTCATCCAGAGCAATTGGGAAAGGTGTTTTTCTGCAGAGCTGGTACATCTCTTCTATTTGCCCAGGTTTTATAGGCTGCTCAATAGAATGGATATCAAAAGCCGATAATGCATCTAATTTTGCTAAAGCTTCATTCGGCATGAAAGCCCCATTAGCATCAACTCGCAATTCTAATACTTGTGATGAAAAACGGTTTCGAATATGCTGTAAAATACCTAGTTCCTGATTTATATCAATGGCGCCAATCTTAAGCTTCAAACATGAAAAACCTTGATTAAGTTTTTCTTCAATGCGTAATAACATTTCATCAGCATCACCCATCCAAATAAGACCATTTATAATAATTGGCTGCTCACCAGAAGTAAATTTAGAAGGATACAAGAGATAAGGATTATCATTTTTTAATCCCTCTAATGCCATTTCAAGTGCGAAACGAATGGAAGGGTATTCAATTAATGATTCGTGAAGATCTATGGCATAAGTATTAATATTCTGACAAACCTCTTTAAGCTTAGCTTCCAAATCAGGTTTATCATCAATACTTAAATTAGGAATAATCGAACATTCTCCAATCCCATTTTTGCCATTACTATTTTCTATTTTAATAAACCAGCTTGCTTTGGTAAATAATACACCACGAGATGTACCACTTGCTTGGTTAAATTTTAAATGATGTTTTATATAAGTTGCCCTTAGCATATAATTAAATTATTAGTCCAACACCAAATAATAGCACCACTAGTAATGTAGACAGTGCCAGTTTCTTTAGTTCTGGATCAAAATCATCAGCATTAACTGCTTTATGAACCACATTTAAATGTCGTCCGAATAAAGGTAAAGCAACTAGAAACAGAAAGTGCGATATGGAATAATCAGCCAATGCAACAAAACACAATAACGATAAGATAGCCCCAATTACCAAGATAAATTGATATCGTTTAGACCAACCCATTCCGTAACGAACAACTAAAGTATATTTTCGAGCTTCTCGATCACTCTTTTCATCACGCATATTATTTAGGTTAAGTACTCCCGCACTTAACATTCCAACTGCAAAGGCAGGTAGTAAAACTAACCAAGTGAACCATCCACTATGCATATAAAAAGAACCACCTACACCAACTAGTCCAAAGAAGAGTAACACAAAGATATCTCCCATTCCTTTGTAACCATATGGATTTTTTCCCATCGTGTATTTCATTGCTGCCGCAATAGCTGCAATACCAAGAAGAAAAAACAAAATACCATTAAAACTTAAAGATTCCCTAAAGGCTATATAAATTAGGTACAATCCAGAAAATAAGGATAAAATAGCAAAAACAACAATAGCAATCCGCATATCCCGCAAACCGATAGCCCCGGATTGCACCATTCGTTGAGGACCTTGGCGTCCACTATGATCAGCACCATTAATGGTATCGCCATAATCATTGGCCAGGTTGGATAGTATTTGTAAAAATAATGTAGTTATTGAAGCACCAATTAAAATCCCCCATTCAAATTCGTTATAGAATGCGGCTAACAAACTACCCATTATTATTGATGAGAGAGCGAGTGGTAAAGTTCGTAAACGAAATGCGTTAAGCCATGCTACTGCTTTGGTCATAATCCTTTGTTTATGCAAAAATAAACATTTGCATTAAAACAATAGAATCATATTATAAAGAATACCCATTTATAAAGAAGAATCATCTTTAGCACATTTTCATTTTTCCATATACATATTTATACAGTAAATTTCTTAATTCTTTAAATTGTACATATGTAATCTGAGATGGATAACTCATAATACGTTGAGGAAAATTAGCACATTCTTTATGGAATGAGGGCTGAATATAAACAAATGGATTTTCTAAAAAACCGGCATTACTAAATATTTCTTTCTCCTGCACATCACTGCTATTAGATAAAATATCTATCTCTTTTATTATTGTAAAATCATCTTTATATGATGTTTTAAGCTTTTTAAGTAAGGTAGTAATTACTTCTCTGAAATTCTCATTGGGCTGAACAGCAATATGCTCTATTGCGATCCAATTTTTAATTTCCCAATAACCAACAAAACCTCTTAAGTTCCCTTTATTATTTCGTAATTCTTGCATTTGATAGAATGTTTTCTGGTAAATCTCTTCAAATTGCTTTCTACACCTTCTTCGCTCATATAAATAGGTACTCATCATTAAACTCCATACGTCCTCAGTCATCATAACTCATTATTTAAGACCAACTTAAACAAGCAGCATACCAGAAAATCTGAATAAAATACAAAAGATGTGAAAGATCCTAACAGTTAGTTTTATTCCTTTAATTTTGAATAATTTTCACCTTTAATCGTTAAACAATGTTAAAGCATTAACACTGCGGAGTTACCCGAGTAACTCACACCTAACACAGTCGGATTAGGTAATGTATTTACGAACAATTTTACCTAAATAACATGCAAAACCTTTGAACCTATACCCCGTATATTGAACGTTTTACATTAATTCCATGATCCTATTTTAAATGTAATATAAGATCACAGAATTAACTTAAAACAACGAATAAAAATCACAAGAGATATCATTTAATAAGAATCTCTAATTTTTTTTCGAAAAAAGATGCCATTAAAGCAGGATTTCCGTAATATGCATCTGGGAATATGAGAATTGGGGAGCAAAATATAAATTTTAATCTATGAAATGGAAGAATTTAAAGCTTAGTAGAAAGTTTTTTGTTGCATTCGGAATTGTTATTTCACTATTACTTATAACAGGCTTCTGGGCTATTTTTGGCATTAACGGTATTGTTGGTGATGCTTCTGAAACCATTGATGGTAACAAGCTGAGAACAAATTTAGAAAGCAAATATGTTGATCATTTAATTTGGGCCAAAGAAGTCAATCGCTTACTTACAGATGATAATGTTACTGAACTTAATGTTCAAACCGACCATCACAAATGTGCTTTTGGACAGTGGTACTATGGTGAAGGCAGAAAAGAAGCAGAGGAACTCGCTCCTGAGCTTAAGCCTCTTTTAAAAGAATTTGAGGAACCTCACATGCACCTACATTCTTCTGCTATTAAACTCGATGAAGCTTTTGAGCAAATGAATTGGCAGGTTTCTCTTCAACTCAAACAAGCCGAATTAGATCACATCAATTGGATGAATAAGGTTAAAGACGCCATTTTCATTAAAAATAGTCAATACATTAATGTTACCAAAGATCCAACACAATGTAATTTTGGTAAGTGGCTTAATTCAGAAGACCTTAAGAAACTAGTTGAACAACAACCGGAAGCTCAAAACTATCTTGATGCCATAATTGAAAAACACGACAAACTGCATACAAGCGTATACATTGCTGAAGGCTACCAAAAAAAAGGGGATAATGCTTCGGCACGAAACTATTTTAATTCAACGATAAAGCGCAATACTGAAAATGTTTTGGCTGAACTAAAGGAATTAGGAAACTGGAGCCAAATGCATCTCGAAGGTATGGGTGAAGCCAATCACATCTACCAGACTGAGACTATGGCGCATCTGGAAACCATAGGACAGTTATTTGACAAAACTATTGAAGAATCTAAAGATTACATCCTTACGGATGATGTTATGCTTAAAAAAGCTAAAACAACGCAAACAGGCGTTTTTGTCTTTATTGTTTTCGCAGTTATTATTGCTGTAACTCTAGCCTATTTCATTACAACTAATCTTATAAAACCAATTAAAAAATCAGTTGATTTTGCAAATCAGGTTGCAAAAGGAAATTTAACAGCATCAGTAGATATTGATCAAAAAGATGAAATTGGACAACTTGCCTCTGCATTAGTAAATATGGTTTCACAGCTTCAGGGTATTGTTTCCAATATCAAAACAGGCTCAGATAATTTGGCAGTGGCTAGTCAACAACTGACAGCAGGTGCTCAACAAATTTCTAGTGGAGTTAATGAACAGGCAGCTTCTGCGGAAGAGATTTCTTCTTCGATGGAAGAAATGACAGCCAACATTCAACAGAATTCAGCCAATTCACATGAAACGCTTAATATTTCAAACAATTCTTCTGAATCGATTCAACAGGTTGCCAATGCATCTGAAGAGAATGTTAAGGCAGTAATTAACATCAACTCAAAAATTAAAGTAATTGTTGAAATAGCTGAACAAACTAATATTCTTGCACTTAATGCAGCCGTTGAGGCAGCCCGTGCCGGCGAGCATGGTCGTGGATTTACGGTTGTTGCCCAAGAAGTTAGAAAACTTGCCGAACGAAGTAAAATGGCTGCAAAAGAAATTGTTGATTTAACACAAATAGGATCAAAAATATCTGAAGAATCAAACGATTTATTAAAAGCTATTATTCCAGATATTAAAACAACCTCAAAATTAATTCAGGAAATAGCAGCAGCAAGTAAAGAGCAAGAACAAGGCGTTAACCAAGTAAATTCAGCAATACAACAATTTAGTTTGGTAACTCAGCAAAACGCTACCTCAGCTGAAGAAATGGCTAGTAGCTCAGAAGAACTATCATCTCAGGCAGGTGAACTAGAGCAGATGACTAAATTCTTTAAAGTTGATGAAAAAGCGAATAATCAGGTTTACAAAGCTTCAATACCTCCCGTTGCAATACAAGTCAACAAAACCAATAATAAAGAAGAAAAACAAAGCTCTTCGGAGAGTAGCATTAATATAGAACTAGGTATTGAAGATGAAGAATACGTTAGTATGTAACAGTAATCATATAAAATATGAATGGGGTTTAGCTTTGGTTAAATCCCATTTTTCTTATCCAATAAGCAATTAATTCTCGAAGAGCTATCAATCTCTTCTTCATATCATAGCCCGATACATGTATAAAAAAATCACAACCTAATTATTACGGCAGAAGATTATTTTATCTTTGTTAGCTTATTTAATACAACTATGATTGAAACCTTAAAAAATATAGACCTTAAATCCTACAATACATTTGGTTTTTCTGCAAAGGCTAAAGAGTTTATTGCATGTAGCAGTCTTAGCGACATACAAAATGCACTTAACTACTTAAATAATAATGAACAGCCTTACTTAATTTTAGGTGGAGGTAGCAATATTCTCTTCAGCTCAGACTTTAATGGACTAATTATCCACCCAACCCTATCAGAAATAGCTATAATAAAAGAAGATGAGCAACATGTATGGCTCGAAGCTGGTGCTGGTGTTGAATGGGATTATTTAGTGGAATACTGTGTTCATAAAAATTGGTATGGTATCGAAAATTTAGCATACATACCTGGCAATGTTGGTGCATCACCAGTACAAAATATTGGCGCCTATGGTGTTGAAGTAAAAGATTGTATTGACTCTGTAAAAGGCTTTTTTATTGAAAATGCAAAGCAGTTCAACTTGAACAACAAGGATTGCCAGTTTGGCTATCGTCAAAGTATATTTAAAGCTGATCTTAAGAACAAGACTATTATTACTTCAGTAATATTCAAGTTATCTAAAAAGGCTGATTTTAAGCTTTCGTATGGCCATGTAAAAGAACAAGTTGAAGCCAGTGGCGAACTAACATTAAAAAATGTTCGTCAAACCATTATTGATATTCGAAAAAGTAAATTACCTGAACCAGAAGAATTTGGTAATGCCGGCTCTTTCTTTAAAAATCCAATTATAAGCCAGGCGTCTTTTGATACTCTAAAAAACAAACATCAGGATGTACCAAGTTACCCTATTGATGAGCAGCATGTGAAAGTGCCTGCAGGATGGTTAATTGAACAAGCCGGTTGGAAAGGAAAAACCATTGGACATGCGGGTGTACATAGCAAACAAGCATTAGTACTTATTAATACAGGAAAAGCAAATGGTAGTGATATTATAACCCTGTCCAATGCAATTATTGCCGATATAAAAACTAAATTTAATATTGACATGATACCTGAAGTTAATATTGTTTAACTCAACTAATCACTAGTTGATGTGTTTTATATCAAGAATTGATGAAAAATTAGTTTAGTCCTTTAATATATTACTATGGCCATTAAGCAACATTCGAAATCAAAGAAACCAAATAAACTCATATTCCGCATCTTACTACCAGTCGTATTAATTGCTTGTGTTGCTCTTTTTATTGGTAAGAATTATTACAACTACATTTATTCACCCAACGTAATTATTAAAGACAATACCTTTTTCCATATCTCAACAGGTGCTGATTTTGAGGATGTAATTGTAGCACTGGAAGATGGTGGTTACCTTAAAAACTCAAAAGGTTTCCAATGGGTTGCA
>Ga0209692_10005234_pt1 | contig 11263 bp, 6 predicted proteins | sample tdDd472_FD_187129 | JGI IMG/M metagenome (GOLD analysis project Ga0209692, IMG submission 187129) | Marine sediment microbial communities from the Atlantic coast under amendment with organic carbon and nitrate - tdDd47.2 (SPAdes)... | ecosystem: Environmental > Aquatic > Marine > Coastal >...
CGACACCCTGTTCCACGTGGCGATCCACCTCATCCCGCTCGTCCCAGCTCAATTCCCCGACGCCGTGAACGATTTCGTCCTCGATACGGGCCATACCCGCATCGTGCAACGCGGCGGCGTATTGCAATTGGCGAACCTGCAGCCGGTCCTGGCCCAGAGCAGCAGCCAGGGCCGCCACCAGCTTCAAGGCTTCGGGCGTGGCGGTGGGAACCCCGCTGCGGCGGATCTGGAGCAGCGCTCGGACCGCTTCGCTGATCTTGGCGACCGGCACGCTCGCCGACCCCTCTTCGGCGGAGTCCAGGCGGCCTCTTCGGCGCAGGGCGTTGGAAACGATCTGGGTCAGGACCGACACCTGGTCCAGGAGAAACGCGGAGGCCGGATCAGGATTCAGCGGATTGCCGAGTACGAGGCAGGCCTCGGCGCCGCCGTTGCAATCCAGAGGTGCCAGCAGCACTTCGGCCGAGCCACAGGCCCCGTTCAGACTGGCCAGGACATCGGCTCGCTGGTCCGGCGCCGCCAGCTGCGGTTCACTGCTCTGCAGCAGCTCCTGCCAGGACCGGGATACCGCCACGGGCTCGGCCGGCAGTTCCTGCGGACCGGTTCCCAGGACCGCAACCGGAACCAGCTTCCGGGAGTCCGTGCGCAGCATGAGCGCCACGGTCTTGAATCCCGTGGATTCCGCCAGCAGCCGCAACAACAATCCAATCAACACCACCAGGTCACCAGGATCGCTTTGCGCCACGAACTGCGCCGGCAACTCGTGGGGCGCCTTGACTTCCTTGGGAACCACGAAGCGGAAGACGGATCCGCCACCGGCTCGACGGGAAACCTCGATCTGTCCGCCGTGCAGGTTGATGATGTGCCGCACGATGGTCAGTCCCAGACCCGTACCCTCGTGGGACTCGGCTGTTTCCCGGGAACGATAGAACTCGCTGAAAATTCTCTGCAGATCCTCCGGAGGAATCCCGGGCCCGTCGTCGGCCACAGCGACCTCGACACCCGACTCGGATTCCCGCAGCGACACCTCGATGTGACCGCCCTCGGGAGTGTACTTGACGGCATTTCCGATCAAATTGACCAGGACCTGCCGGATCAGGTCGGAATCCACATCCACGAGAGGCAGTCCAGGTTCGGTGTCCACCCGACATATCTGGCGCTTCCCGGTGATGACCGGGGCCAGGGACGTGACCGTTTCCTGGACCAGCGGTTCCAGATCCTGGATCCGGCTATCGAGCAACTCGTAGCCGTACTCCAGACGAGAGGTGTCGAGAATGCGGTTGACCATGCGCAGGAGGCGACCGGCCTCGGTACGGATGACGTCCAGGAACTCCTCGGCGTGGGGCAGCCGCACCGTCTCGGCCAGCTGCCGCAAGGCATCGGTGTAGGCGGTGATCGAGGTCAACGGGGTCTTCAGCTCATGGCTCGCCATGGCCACGAAGCGTCCCTGCATCCGGTTCAGCCGGGCCAGAGTGCGCTTCTCGGTTTCGACCCGGCGCAACTGTGAGCGCAGCGCCACGGCCTCGGCCCAGAGATCGGCCATGGATTGCAGGGAAAGGACCATCTGCTCCAGCACCGCCACCTGGTCGAGCTCCCGGCGAACCGGTTCGTCCAGGCCCAGCAGGATGGCAAACGCAGCGCGCCCGTGGACGTTGACCAGTCCGAGCAACCAACCGGCCTCGTCGTCGATGCCCTCGCTGACTTCCGGGGGCCAGGGTTTGACGGTATCCCTGTGGTCAAGATCGGGCCGGACCAGAATCACGGACTCTCGCGAGCCTTCTCGAAGCGCCACCAGCTGATCCCAGTCGTAGGGCAGATCCACCCAGCAGGGATCGTCGTTGCCAGGTCCTGCAGCCAGACAGGGCTTGGTCCGTCCACACCAGGCGGGATCCAGGAGACTCGCCCATTGGGGATCGACTGCCACGGCCACCGCCTGGATACCCGGGAGTTCGCCGAAGGCATCCACCAGGTCCCGGCTCAGTTCCGCCAGAGTGGGTATGACATCCCACCGGCCGGTTCGCTCGGCAACCCAAGCCGCCGGATCCTGGATCCGTCGGGTCGTGCTGTCGGGAATGCCGGTGGCGTACATGGGTCAGTCCTGCTTCGTGTCCTGCGAATGGCCCTTGCCGGAGATCACCATCTCGCGTTCATCGTGGGAGTGCCGGCGTTCACGGATGACGACGCTGCTGACCATGGTCTTGCCGTATCGCTTCAACTCGACCATGGTATCGCTGAGCTGGGCGGGATGCTCGAAGCGACCCCGCGTATCGTCGATCAACGCCACAGTCAACGTGATCAGAGGAAAGCGTTCCATCTCGCCGGTTCGACTCTTCAACTGCAGATAGCCCCGCTCGAAATCCTCATCGTCGTGCAGTTCGCCGATGCCGTCATCGAACTCCTCGATGATCCGGTGGGCCAGTACATCGGCCCGGTCAGGACCGGTGATCACGACGAAATCATCGCCTCCCACATGACCGATGAAATCATTCTGCGAACCGTGGTTGTGGGAGCAATTGACCAGCAGACGGGCCAGGTAGGAAATGGCCCGGTCTCCGCGAGAATAGCCGTAATTGTCGTTGAAACTCTTGAAACGATCGATGTCCACATACATGAATCCGAAATCCTGGCCGCCACCGATACGATTGCTTATCTCCCGCTCGATCGCCCGGTTTCCTGGCAGCCCTGTCAGGGGATTGGCCTCTCGCTCGCGGCGAGTGACGTCCAGAAGGTTAGTGACCCTCAGCAGCAGCTCATCGTGGCTGAAGGGTTTGACCACGTAGTCGTTGGCGCCGCCACGCAGCCCGCGCACCTTTTCGCTTTCTTCCCCCTTGGCGGTCAGGAGGATCACGGGCAAATTTGAAGTTTCATAGTTGGTCCTGATCTTCTGTAGAACGCCGAATCCGTCCATTCTGGGCATCATCACGTCCAGCAGAACCAGATGGGGGCGGAGCCCGGGCAGGGCTTCCCAGGCCGCCTGGCCGTCCTCGGCGAGGTGTACCTCGAACCCTTCCTGCTCCAGCAGGAACTGCAGGATTCTCCTGATATGGGGCTCGTCATCGGCCACCAGGATACGGGCTTTGCTGACCATTATTTTCCTTTTCGATAGCTCTTGAGGACACATTTTCCCCGCTGAGGGGGTCCTTGTACCACGCGATGGTCGCAAACGGCGTGCCACCGAAAGTGTTCTAAAAATGAGACCTAAAGAGTCGGAGAGAGAAACCGTATGGGATCGGACTAGCGCCAGGTACTGACCGGCCCCCGGGGGAAGCTGTCCAGGTCCAGACCGTCCCGCCGCCCGGCGCTGAGATGGCACCATCCGGCGTAAGCGATCATCGCGGCGTTGTCGGTGCAATAGACCGGTTCCGGCGGGACGAAATGCAGGCCCCGGCGCGAGGCCTCGTCGGCAACCCGCCGCCGTAGTCGACCATTGGCCGAAACACCGCCGGCCAGATAGACCGCGGGGGTACCCTGCTGCTCCGCGGCCTGGAACAGACGCTGGCATAGCGAATCGACGATGGCTTCCTGCACTCCGTGGCAGACGTCGGCCACGTCCTGCTCAACCAGGGGCCGAGGCAGAGCTTCGATGGCCAGACGCACAGCGGTCTTCAGTCCGCTGAAGCTGAAGACGATGCGGGGGTCCTTCTGCAAGGGTCGGGGAAACCGAAAACGGTCCGGGTTGCCCTGGCGGGCCAGGCGATCGATGTGGGGACCTCCCGGATAGGGCAATCCCAACAACTTGGCCGTCTTGTCGAACGCCTCACCGGCAGCGTCGTCCAGAGTGCCGCCCAGACGCTCGTAGCAACCAACCTCCGGCATGTGGATGACCTCGGTATGCCCACCGGAGACCACCAACACCGTCGCCGGCAATTTCATCGGCGCCGTCAGGGCATTGGCCAGGATGTGCCCTTCGATGTGGTGGACTCCCACCAGCGGTAGTTCCCCGGCAACCGCCAGCGCCTTGGCCGTGGACAGTCCGACCAGCAGGGCGCCGATCAGTCCGGGGCCGTTGGTCACCGCCACGCCGTCCAGGTCGCCCAGTTCGAGCTCCTGTCTTGCCAGCAACATATCGACCAGCGGCAATAGATTTACCAGATGGGCCCGGGATGCCAGCTCGGGGACGACCCCGCCGAAGTGATCGTGCAAATCGATCTGCGAGGAAACGAGGTTCTCGGCCACGCCCTGCTCGCTGTCGAACAGGGCCACGCTGGTATCATCGCAGGAGGTCTCGATGCCGAGGATCTTCATCGCAGCATTCCTTCACCGATTCGAAGTGACGGGCCAGATCCGTTCCCGGAGCTCCGCGCTGGAACTGGCTTCCTTCTCCATGCTCTCGAACACCGGGCCGATGGCTGCTGCCGTCTCGCGCACCAGGACCGAACGAGTGCTCTGGCCCTGGGCCGCCAGGGTCCCGGCCAGGCCATGGACCTGGGCCCCGAGCAACGCCGCGTCAACTGCCGACGCCCCCTGGGCCAGCAGGCCCCCGATCAGGCCGCTGAGTACATCGCCGGATCCTCCCCGGGCCAGAGCGTCATCCCCGCTGTTGTTGACGAACAAGCGTTCATCCGGGGTACCGATCAGCGTCGGCGAGCCTTTGAGCAGCAGCACGCAACCCCAGCGTGATGCCAGTTCGGGGACCAGCTCGAAGCGTCGTTGGTCAATCTCGGCAGCGTCCAGCCCGGTCATGCGGGACAGCTCGCCGACGTGGGGCGTGAGCACCACCTCGGTGGTGCCGAATCGCGGGCTCGCCCCTGGCCGTACCGTCGCCGACAACGCTTCCGCGTCGACCACCAATGGCAGGTCCAGGGCTCGGATTCTGGTGGCCAGCCAGGTGGCGGTCGCTGGATCCGTACCCAGGCCCGGTCCCAGGACCACGGCCTGCTTACGATCCAGCAGCGATTCCCAGACCTCGGCCCGAATATCGTCGATGGATCCCGATGCAGTCTCGGCCAGGGGCGCGACCAAGGCCTCGGGCAGACCGAGGCGCACGGCCAGTTCCAGACAACCCGGCACCGCGACGGTCAACATGCCCAATCCCGAACGCAGGGCTCCCAGTCCAGCCAGATGGGCTGCCCCTCCGAAGTTACGCGAACCGGCAACGAGCAACAGGTTGCCGCATTGATACTTATGGGCACTAGACAGACGTGGTGGCAGGAGCGCCAAATAATCCTCACGGGTTAGCAAATGGTGATCCGGCGCATGCCGCCGGCAGATCGACTCGGGAAACCCTATATCCACCACCTCCAGCTCACCAACGAAGTCGCGCCCAGGCGCCAGCAGCAATCCGCGTTTGGGCAACCCCACGGTCACCGTCATCTCGGCGGCCACCGCTACCGGATCGACACATCCGTCGTCGCCCGATACGCCCGAGGGAATATCCACTGCCAGACACGAGATGCCGGTGTCATTGATGGTCCGTATCAGATCCACGGTGTGGTCTCGCAACGGTGGCGTGATTCCCGTTCCGAAGATGGCGTCGATCAGCAGATCCGAATCCTCCAACATATCCACAGCCTGGTCGACGCATCCATCGGGGGAACCCACGACCACCTGTACGTCCGGCGGCAAGCGATCCAGGTTCAAGCGAGCGTCGTCCGACAACTCGTCGCCCGCGGCGAGCAACAGGACCTGTACCCGGCAACCATTCTGGGCCAGCATCCGAGCCATGACCAGGCCATCACCACCGTTGTTCCCCTTGCCGCAGAAGATGGCCACCGAACCCGGCGCTGCGCCGCCAGCCGATTCCCCTGTTGCGTCGTGGAACTCGTGACTGCAACCACAGCCACCGTGTCCACGATCGTCGGCCACGGCGGTGGCCAGAAAATCGAGGGCTACCTCGGCCAGGGCCTGGCCCGCCCGCTCCATCAAGACCTCCCCCGGTACGCCGCCGGCGATGGTCTCCCTGTCGATCTCGGCCATTTGGCGCGCGGTGCAGATGCGCATCTCGATTCCCTTCACGTCAGGAGAGGGGAGTGGGGCCCGGCTCACCGTTCAGGCGGGCCAGGACCTCCAGCAATTGCAGCAGATCGTCCACGACGAAGTCCGGGACCGTGTCGTCGTCGGGCAGCTTGTCGGCATATTGCGAGTACTGATCGCCATACCGGGCATAGACCGTGTGCATCCCCGCCGCCTGACCGCCGACGATGTCCCTTTCTTTCCAGTCACCGATGATCACCGCCCGGTCCGGAGAAACTTGCAGCATCTCCAGGGCCATCTGGAAGGGCTTGGGATCGGGCTTGCGGTGTCCGGTGTCATCGAAGGTCAGCACCAGGTCGAAGGTATGCTGCAGGCCCAGGTAGCAAAGCCGCACCCAGGCCTCGAACCGGGGGGCGTCACTGACAACCGCCAGCTTGTAGCCGTCCTTGAGCAGACGATGGAGCACGAGCTTGGCATGGGGATACAGTACCAGCGACGCGTCCCGGGCCCGCCGGTAGGCCACCACAGCCGCGGCCAGGATGCGATCGTCAACGCGGCCGATGGTCTGTTCCAGGAAGAAGTTGAACACGCGCTGGTGCTCGATGCCCTTGTCTTTGTAGATGGCGAAGATCGTATCATTGGCTTCATCACGTTCCACGGGCAGGCCGGCATCCACCATGGCGTCCACCGCGGCCCGAATGGAACTCTCCTTGGCCAGCATGAAATCGGTCAGGGTGTTGTCCAGGTCGAAGATCACTGCATCGATGGCGCGTGAAGACACGAAGCATCCTTTCGTTGAGCCCGGCACCAGCCGTCCTCGGCGGAATACTAACCGTTGGGAGCTCCAATTGCACAACCGAACCTTGTAATTCCGGAGCGCGCGTTGGAACATGTCCCCCATGAACGACATGAACGACAGACATCGCCACCGTCGGGAACCGAACGGCAACCTATGGCTCGACTGGAGCCGCGGCCGGATCTTCGGCCTGGCGCTCCTCCTGACGGCCGGCAATTTCTTCTTCCAGATCCTGTTCTACGTCGCCGGCGGCGGCTTGTATCTGCCGGTGCTGGCCGGATCGGTACTGGGAGTCTTCCTGCCGCTGTATCTGCTGGCACGCAACTTTGGCTTCGAAGCCCGACGGGATTTTTCCCTGAACCTGCCCCGTCCCGGCGTCTTGGTCGCTTCGGCCCTGCTGGCCATTGCAGCTCTGGTACCAACTTCAATGCTGGCCGAACTGTCCCTGCGTCTGCATCCGGTGGATTCACAGTGGCTGCGGCTTTTCGAGGAGAATCTGCCCCGATCCGGTGGAGCCATCGCCCTGGCAGTGGTCGCGGTGGTGGTGGTCGCTCCCCTGGCCGAAGAGACGATCTTTCGCGGTTTGCTGCACCGCCTGGCAGCCAGCCTCTGGGGCGGCCTCCCGGCGGCGCTCGTCTCCGCCCTAGTATTCGCGGTGGTCCACGGTGAGCCCTGGTTTCTGTTCGGCCTGGTGGGAATCGGCCTGGTGCTGGCGTTCGTGTACGAGGCCACCGGGTCCCTGACCGCCTGCTGGGTGACCCACGCCGTGCACAACGGAGTGTCGCTGGGATTGATGCTCACGAGTGACGAGATCGTCCCCGAGCCCACACCGCTGACCACTGGCGACTGGGTCTGGTGCGCTGCATCGGTGGTGGCGCTGCTGGTGATCGGTCGCTATCTCAAGGACTACGGCTGGTCCCGACCTACTTGATCGACTCTCTGAGTTCCTTGCCGAGACTGATCTCGCCGTTGTCGATGCGAATACTGAATCCACAAGCGGGATTGTGGCAGACCCAGGCCTTGTAGCGGATAGGCGCGCCATCTCGACCATAATCAGACAGAGGTAACAGGAGCCCCCCGTTACACTTCTTGCACTCTGGATAATCCATTGCTTAAACCCCCAAACCGTACCAACCCCGTCCCCGGTGACGTGCCGCACGCACTGGGCCGGCGGCACCGTCGAGAAAGCCTATCAAATCCCTGGGAAAAAGCAATGATCAAACCAATATCAGGTCTTCTGGGGCTTCTTGCGGGCTGCCGGAAAGAGGACGTTGTTCAGGATCAAGCGGTAGCCCGGCGAGGTGGGATACAGGTCCAGATCGGTGGGCGGATCACCGACGCGATGCTGATAATCCTCGGGATCGTGCCCCCCCAAGAAGGTCCACGTGCCCATGCCTTGTTTCCCATGGATGTACTTGACCTCGTCGGTCCCCTCCACGGCTGCCAGCACGATGACCGGGCGTTTCAAGTGGCGGCGATGGTACCCCGTCGTCTGGCCCAGGAAACCGTTGATCACGTTGACGTGGTTCTGGGTCAGCATGGCCGGCACGGGGTCGTACTTGGCGGCGAAGTTGAACAGGGTAAAATAGTCGGCTTCGGCTCCGCGAATCATGGCGTAGTTGCTCGTATCGAGATCCGAAAACTCATAGACCATGGGGTTGGTCGTCAGCTTGAAATCCTGGAATGCGAAGGTGTTGTCGAAGTCGACCTGGCTGCGAAAGGTCGGATCGTAGGGCGAGTTATCGAAAGGCTCGGGTACAATGTCGGTATGCAACCAAGCCAGAGCGATATCGATGGTGTCGGTGGCCGAGCACATGGCGAACAGGAAGCCGCCGGTCTCCACATACTGGCTGATCGTACGAGCCACCGCATGCTTCAACTGCCAGACCGAAGAGAACCCTAGCTGGGTGGCCAGTTCCTCGTGGAAGTGCTTCTGTTCCAGGTACCACGGTTCCAGGCCGAAGGAATTATAGAACTTGCCGTACTGGCCGGTGAAATCCTCGTGGTGCAGATGCAGCCAGTCGTAGTCCCCCAGCTTCCCGGTCAACACTTCCACATCGTAAACGACGTCGTAAGGCACCTCGGCATAGGTCAACGCCAGGGTGACCGCGTCGTCCCAGGGCTGCTTGTTGGGCGGGCTGTAGACCGCTATGCGCGGCGGTGTTTCGAGCAACACCTCGTCCATGTTCTCCTGAGCCACCACCTGGCGGATACCCGCCACCTCCGAGTCGCCCAGCACCTCGAAATCAACGCCCAATAAGCGGGCGTCGAGCCGCGCCCGCTGAGAGTCGCGCAACAGGAAACTGCCTCCCCGGTAATTGAGCAGCCAGTTCACCTTCTCGCCCGCCTGCAGGCAATGGAAGGCATGGCCGTAGGCCCGCAGATGATTTGTCTGGGTCAGGTCCATGGGCACCAGCAGGAATGTCTCGGCTCGGGCGGGAGCGATTCCCCAACCCAGTACCGCGACCACCGCCAGCAGAAGAGGGCGTGCCGCCCAGCGCAGCTTGCAGGTCAAGGCAGACTCCTGACGTGATCCCGGACATCGTCGATGAAGAGGTAATCGGGGTATTGAGCCAATAATTGATCCCATGATTCTCGAGCTTCGGACAATCGCCCTCCAGTCTCGAGTAGTCTGGCGCGCAGGGCCAGGGCAGCCGCTGGATACCTGCCGTCCGGATGCAGGCGGATCAACTGGTCCAGTTGGGTCAAGGCCGCATCCAGACGCTGAGCAGCCACGTGCAGACCGGCCAGTTCCCAGTGGGCCCTTTCCAGTAGATGCTGAGGTTCCTCCAGGTCCAGCCGTGCACCCGCTTCGGCCACGAAGGATTCCAGGGCGGCCAGGCGGTCGTCAGGGCGTGCGGTTAGATCGTAATACACGCTCCGGGCATACAACGTCAGGATGGCCGGTCCGCCGCTGGGATTCTCCATTTCCTCGGCGATGGCCAGTCCCAGTTCCAGGGCGTCGTTGGCATAGGTCGCCGCCGGATTGTCCATCGCGATGACGGCAAACCGGTCCCGGGCCGTGGCGAAGTTCCCCTCGGCCAGATCCAGCCGCGCCAGATGGTAGTGGGCATAGCCCGCCGCTTCCCTGAACTCGGGATCCCGGCCCAGCCGGGTCAGCACGATTCGGCCCCGGGTCGTGTCGCCTGCCGCCAGGTAGCACTCACCCAGGGTCAGTCTCACCAGGGCCAGGCCCTGGATGGGCAGGTCCAGATCCGTGAGCATCCGTTCCAGACGGCGGGCCGCCACCGCCGGCTGCTGGAGCACGTCACGGGTATAGCGAGCCAGCTTGATCTGGGACGAGTACAGATGCTCCGATGTGGGATTCACTTGCCTGACAAGGCCCAGCAGTTCGGAGAATCGTCTCACCGCAGCCTGGGAGTCGTCGCCGAAAGATTGGCGCTCCAGCGCATCTTCGCAGACCATGGCCAGGAAATCGGCTGCCCGGCGGCGCAGATTCGGATCCCGGTTGCCCGGTCCGCAGAGATACTCCAGCACTGAGAGCAAGTAGTCGGTCGTGGCCTGGATCTGCGTGCCGTCCTCCAGTACCGGCAGCTCCCGCGAGAGAGTCACGGCGTTCTGCATCACCGTCAACAAGGCGGCCTGATTCTCCAGCAGCGGAGCGATCAGTTCGCCAGCCCTGACGCGGTTGCCCCCGGCCAGCAACAGATTCGCCGCCAGCAGCGTCTCGGCCGAGCGGCTGGTCCGCTGACCGGACAGTTCAATCATGCGGGCCAGGAAGTCCTGATGCTCCAGAGGCCGGTACGGGCCGTCCATGAGCTCGGCCCGCAGCAACCCCAGGTTGAACGGGTTGCCCCGCAACTCGAGGCTGATCTCGTTGGCCGCCGCGATCTGCTCACCCAGGTGCAACAATCCGACGGCCTTCTGTCGTCCCATGAAACGGGATTCGCCTAAAACCAGGCGCATGGAGTCGATCAAACCGATGGCCAGGCGCTGCTGCCCTGCCTTCTGGCTCATCTCCACACCGACGATCGCCGCGCTGCGGGCATTGGGGCTGGTCTCGATGAACAAGCCGACAGCCATGCGTGCGGTATCCGGCTGGTCCAGGGCCAGCAGGGAGGCGGTCAACGAGCGCCAGAGACTCGGATTGAGAGGCGTCTCCTCCAGACCCGCGCGGCACAACCTCACCGCCTCGGCGTGTTCTCCCTTGAGCTGGGCCAGCTTGATACGGCGCGGTACCAGTTCCCGGCCCAGTTCACTGTGTTGGGCAAGGTCATTGAGCAGGCTTTCGGCACGGCTGAGGCTCCCCAGGGACAGCAGGCGATCCAGTTCGATCAGCCTTCGGCGCAGATCCAACAGGGAGTGGGGATTGGTCAAATGCCTGGGCGGTACTAGCCGTTGAATACGGCGTTCGGTTTCCGTTGGCGGCTTGGGAGCCTGATCCTGCGGCTCCTCGGACAAAGGCTCCTGGGGCAATGGTGTCTGCGGCGGAGTCTGCGGCGGTGTCTGTTCCTGCGCCGAAACCGGTGCGGACACCAGAGCCGTCACTGCGCCCATCACAAGCAGCGTGGCCAATGTCAGTCGCCGGCGACTCTT
>Ga0209692_10005235_pt1 | contig 11262 bp, 11 predicted proteins | sample tdDd472_FD_187129 | JGI IMG/M metagenome (GOLD analysis project Ga0209692, IMG submission 187129) | Marine sediment microbial communities from the Atlantic coast under amendment with organic carbon and nitrate - tdDd47.2 (SPAdes)... | ecosystem: Environmental > Aquatic > Marine > Coastal >...
TGTATCTTAGGATGAATCCTCGCTTCAAAATTTCGATTGCCACTCAATACTGAGGCCACCACCAGATCGCTTTTATCAACGGCTTCTTCGATATGCGGCGGCAATGGACCGGAGTTGCCAATACAAGTCGTACAGCCATAACCGACCACATGGAATCTCAATGCTTCCAAATCTTTCAGCAAACCTGCTCTTTCCAAATAATTGGTGACCACTTTAGAACCCGGCGCCAAAGAGGTTTTGACCCAGGGTTTTACATCAACACCTCTGGCTATCGCTTTGCGAGCCACCAAGCCCGCCCCCAACATCACGGAAGGGTTGGAGGTGTTGGTGCAGGAAGTAATGGCCGCCACCACAATCGAGCCATCACTTAATACATATTCCTGGTTGCCTTTTCGCACACGGACAGATTTCATATTCCGATCTTCTACCATCACTTCTACGTCTTTCCGTTTGCGTTCAGGTCTCATTTTTTCAGTTCGGGCTGTCCCCGACCCTCCCTCTGCATACCAGTCTTCCCTGTCTTCTAAGGGCACATAATCCCTGCCGTGTACTTCTTTTAATAAATTGCCAAATTGCCCTTTGAGGTTCTTTACCAATATTTTATCCTGTGGTCGTTTTGGCCCTGCAACAGAAGGTTCTAATTGGGATAAATCTACTGTTAGCACATCGGAATATTCGATATTTTCCTCGTTCGTTCTCCACAGCATATTGTTCTTACAATATTGTTCTACCAAGTCCAATTGTTCTTTTGTCCGATTGGTTTTTTCCATGTATCGAATGGTCTGGCTGTCAATCGGAAAATACGTTACCGTACAACCAAACTCAGGAGACATATTGGCAATGGTGGCACGGTCAGGTATAGATAGATAGTCTAAGCCCTCGCCAAATACTTCTACAAAATCGTTTACCACACCATAAGCTCGTAACTGTCTGGTAATTTCCAATACCATATCGGTGGCGGTAATCCCTTCGGGGAGCTTGCCCGACAATTCAAGGCCTATCACCTTTGGGCAAGAAAAGTAAATCGGTTGTCCCAACAAGGCTGCTTCAGCTTCGATACCACCAACCCCCCAACCAATCACGCCAATGCCATTGACCATCGGTGTATGCGAATCCAAACCGACCAAAGTGTCGGGAAATGCCCAGCCTTCTTTTTGTACAACGCCTTTGGCCAAATACTCTAAATTCACCTGATGGCAAATACCCATGCCCGGAGGTACGACGGTAAAATCTTCAAAAGCATTTTGCGCCCATTTCAAAAATTCATAGCGTTCGCTATTCCGTTTGTATTCGTATTCGACATTCTTTTTGTAAGCATAGTTCGTCCCGAAAAAATCAACTTGAACGGAGTGGTCAATCACCAAATCTACGGGTACTTTAGGGTTAATTTTGGAACCGTCCTTCCCTTTCTTAATGGCTTCTGAACGAATCGCTGCAATATCCACCACGGCAGGCACCCCTGTAAAATCCTGCATCAGTACCCTGGCTGGTTTGTAAGGGATAGACTTCTCACTCCCTGTAGGGTTCCAGTTAATTAAGGTATCCAAATGTTCTTCGTTCACCAGGAAATTGTCATAATTTCGGAGGGCGTTTTCCAACAAAATACGAATGGAAAAAGGGAGTTTTTTAATTTGTGGAAAAGCGGCTGCTACTTTTTTTAGGCTGATGAAACTCAGTTTTCCGTTTTGAGTTTGCAGCGTATCCTGAAATTTTTCTTTATCCATTTTCATATTATTGTTATTTATCGTGATTTGGTTTACATGGAATCTTCAAAACAAATCATTGGGTTTTACCAATAATCTCTTCATATTGCTCTGGGAAATTTTCTTTCCAATTTTTAACTCCCTCAGTAAAGGCTAGTGAAGCTCTAAGTATTGCTGTTTTAATGGAATCTATTTAATAAGTGTTTATTTTTCATTAAATGACGGATAAGGAATATATTCTGTCTCGTCTCCTTCAATTTTATCGAATGATTGCGCCTTCCATTTATGCTTAGCTTCATCAATGAGTGCTTTATCCGAAGAAACAAAATTCCAATCAATAAATCGTTCTTCTGGAAACGGCTCACCACCAAAAATATAAATGGTACTATTTTCCTGAATGGTAAATTCACAAAGCGTGCTGTCTTTTGCCACTAATAATTGTTTAGGCTGATAAATATTCCCTTCACTTTCAATGGCTCCTTCAAGAATATACAAACCCGATTCACCATAAAGCTGATTAGCAATATTTATAGCCTGTCTTGTTTTGCTTTTTATTTCAAGCATAAACAGTTTGCTAAAAACCGGAACTGGTGATTTTCTACCAAAGGCTTCCCCTGCCACCAGCTTAAATTGCAGGTCTCCTTCTGTCCATATTGGAATTTGTTCCTGGCTAATATGAAAAAACGCCGGCTCCATTTGCTCCAGTTCTTTTGGCAATGCCACCCAGATTTGCAAACCGTGCATATATAATTGAGAGTGTCGTAAATATTCAGGCGTTCGTTCGGAATGAACAATTCCTTTTCCTGCTGTCATCCAGTTGACCGCACCGGGCTTTATTTCTACTTCGTTACCTAGGCTATCACGGTGCATAATGCTACCTTCAAATAAAAAAGTGAGGGTTGAAAGTCCAATATGTGGATGTGGCAATACATCAAAGTTTTCCCGTTCACTTAGCTTAACAGGCCCCATATGATCAATGTAAATAAATGGTCCCACCATACGTTTTTGCCTAAATGGTAGCAAACGCCCGACCATAAATTTTCCAATACTGGCGGCTCTTTCTTCTATTATCAGCTTAATGTTTGACATAATCAGTGAAAATTTAATTTATTGCTGGTCCACAACTGCATTCCAATTATTATGTATTTAGCGGCTGGAATTCTCCCTTGTCCAAATAGAACCATTTTTGGTAGTATACTTTTCTAAATCCCCTTTTTCAACTAGCTCATTTAATTGTCTTTCGCTTTCATCTCTTGGGGTACCAGAAAGTTCGGAATACTCTTTTGCGGTGAGCGTATCGTATTTTGAGAAGAGTGTTTCCCATTTTTTACTGTATTCACTTTTCGTGATATTGGCATTAAGCTTTAGAATGCCCATTTCGTAAAAAGCATAGGGTCTTGTGCCGTAGACGAATTCTTGATTACCGGCTTCGTCTACAAAAAACATACTTGGAAATCCTCTCACGCCCAGTTCTTTTGCCAATTTCAAATCTTCTTCAAACAATGTTTTTGCATTCGTCTCAAAGTCAGTTTTAAGTTGTTCAATATTTAGCCCTACTTTTTTAGCTGCATTTGCTAAATGTTCCCACTTTGTAATATTTTTCTTTTGAAGGAAAACCATTTCTCTGATCTCTCGAAGGAATAGTATTGCTTTTTCATTGTCCTGTATTTGAGCGGCTTTAAAGGCAATAGATGGCGGATAAGATGAATCCAAAGGGTCTTCCAACCAAACATCTCCGTCAATGGGCATATCATAATGAATGCTCACTTCATCCCAGTGGTCTGCTACATCTGATGGTTTTCCGATGCCACCGCTATTGTAGCTCCAATCAGGCAATAAACCTCCCATTCTATATTCTATCTCAATGTCCTCACCATATTCTAATTTAAGTTTACGCAATTGTGGTTCTATGCCCCAACATGAAGAGCAAATCGGGTCCGTATAATAAATGACCTTTATGGATTTCTTAGTTGATTGCTTATCGCTTTTAGGTGCAGTACCCATATTTCCGTCAGTTGTTTCACACATTCCGGTTTCTAGGTCACATAAAAGGGGATTATTTTTTGATACTTTGTTATTCATATTTTCTATTTTTTATTGATCCTGACAAGTCTTTACTATCATGATAGTTAGTTTACTTCTTCCGAAGTTGCAAACTCTTCCATTCTTGTAATTAAATCGTTTTCAACAGTATATATCTGAACCCATTTTTGCTTTAATTCTCTTCCTGATCGTTTTACCCTCTGATGTTCTTGGCCTAACACAACAACCATGTTTCCTTCAACGATATATTGTTGAGGGTCAAAGTTGATGATTTCAGTTTTGTCGAGAATATTACTAAAAAAAGCTCTTACCCCTTCCTTCTTTTCAAAAGTTCCTGCCGGAATAATTTGTGTACCGTGATATATCCATACAGTATCATCTGAAACAGTTGCTACGAATTTTTCTATATCGCCACTACCAAATGCAGAGAACATTTTTTCTACTACTGTTTTCGCTGAATTTTTCATTTTTATAAAATTTAGTTTTCATGCTATTGCTACACATTTGTATCAACTCATTTCTCGAAGGCAATAATCGAAACGCCTACTCTTGCACCCAACGGAAGCAAGGCTTTTAGCAGAAAGGATAACTCAAGAATTATCAGAGAACCAATTAAATAGGAAGATTTCTCAACCTTAATGCGTTTGCTATCACTGAAACCGAGCTAAAACTCATTGCTAATGCTGCTATCATTGGTGATAATAAAATTCCAAAAAATGGAAACAAAACACCTGCTGCAACTGGCACTCCTAAAGCATTATAGACAAATGCAAAGAATAGATTTTGCTTAATGTTATTCATTACCCCATCACTTAAATGCCGAGCTTTGACAATGCCTTGTAAATCGCCCTTTACTAAGGTAATCATTGCACTTTCAATAGCAACATCAGTTCCTGTTCCCATAGCGATACCAACATCACTTTTGGCTAATGCAGGTGCATCGTTGATACCATCACCTGCCACAGCTACCACTTTGCCCTTTTTTTGAAGTATTTCAACCTCCCTGAGTTTATCTTCAGGTAACATACTGGCTTTAAAATCTACAAGATTTAGTTCAGAAGCTACTGCCTGTGCTGTGTCCGGATTGTCTCCAGTCAGCATAATCACATTGATCCCTTTTCCTTGCAGTTCTCTGATGGCTTTGGCACTTGTTTCCTTAATTTTATCGCCAATAACTACATAACCGACAACTGTTTTATTAATAGATAGATATGATACTGTTTTCCCTTGTTTCTGAAAGGTTGTTGCTTCCTTTTGCATTTCAGAAGTAATATTCGCCTTGGCGTGTTCCATCATTTTAGGATTTCCTAAAGCTACATTTTTGTTATTGATGGTAGCTTCAACGCCTTTTCCTGTAACTGCACTAAAATTGTCTGATTTTAGTATTTGAGTATTATTTTCTTTTCCATATTTAACCGTAGCTTCGGCTAGCGGATGTTCGCTATTGGTATTAAGTGATACGATGTATTGGAGTACTTCCTTTTCATTCAGCTTATCTCCAGCACCTATTTTCTCTACCGTTGGCTTGCCCTCAGTAATGGTACCTGTTTTATCCACTATGAGCGTATCCACTTTAGCCATTTTTTCAAGGGCTTCCGCATTCTTAATCAATACGCCATTTTGAGCACCTTTGCCCACACCAACCATAACCGACATGGGTGTAGCCAAACCCAATGCACAAGGACAGGCAATAATTAAAACAGCGATGGCATTAACCAACGCATATACGTAAGCGGGTTCCGGGCCCCAAATGGCCCAAATTATAAATGTTAGTATAGAAATAATAACCACAGCTGGCACAAAATATCCAGACACTTTATCAGCTAAATTTTGAATGGGTGCACGACTTCGGCTGGCCTCATTGACCAGGTGAATGATTTGGGATAGCAAGGTGTCGCTTCCTACTTTTTGGGCTTTCATCAAAAAAGATTGATTGCCATTTATTGTACCACTACTTACGTTATCCCCTATTGTTTTGTTAACCGGAATAGGTTCACCTGTAATCATAGATTCATCGATACTCGTTTGGCCTTCGGTTACAATACCATCTACGGGAATTTTATCGCCTGGTCTTACTTTAAGAATATCGTTTAATTCTATCTGATCAATACCTACCTCCACGTCTTCGCCCTTTACTACCTTTATGGCTTTATTAGGCGCTAATTTTAATAATTCTTTTACCGCAGAATTGGTTTTACTATGTGCTCGAGCTTCTAACAGCTGTCCTAAAAGCACCAGCGTCAAAATAACAGTTGCAGCTTCAAAATAAACGTGTACTGCTCCGGCTGACGATTTGAATTGGCTCGGGAAAACATCCGGAAACAACAGCCCAATGAGACTAAATACCCAGGCAACACCTGCACCAATCCCAATGAGGGTAAACATATTTAGGTTCCAAGTTTTTATACTCTTGAAGGCCCGTTCAAAAAACATCCAAGTAGCATAAAAGACGACTGGAATAGACAATGCAAACTGAATCCAATTCCAATATTTTTGCTCCATTATATCGTACAATGGATTGTTGGAAATCATTTCGCTCATTGCAATTATGAAAATAGGCAAGGTGAAGATTAATGCTATCCAAAACTTCTTCAACAGTTTTTGATAGATTTTTTCTTCTGCAGTAAGGTCTGGTTCTATGGGCACCAAATCCATGCCGCAAATAGGGCAGCCACCTGCTTCATCTTTCACAATTTCTGGGTGCATCGGACAGGTCCATTGCGCTGAATTTGAGGTTGATAGACTTTGCTCTTCCACTAAATCCATTCCGCAAACAGGGCAATCACCAGCTTTGTTGTAGGTTTTATCGCCTTCGCAGTGCATCGGGCAGTAAAAAGTCCCTGTGCCTTTGCCTTTTGGGATTTCTTCTTTAATAGGATGTTGTTCCCCTTGTTTATATATGCTGTAGTACATACATACTAATTTTCCTGTTCACGAATAGACTTTATGCTGAAATATTTTGCATCCCCGAAACATGGCGTAAGAGATCAATATCTCGTTTTTAACGCAATTTCACCAAGGTCTTTCATTTCATCCTGAGTGGTAAAAACCGTCCTTCCCTTTTTTTCAAGAACTTGCCATGCTATAGTACTGGTAATATCGTCAATAGCACCTGGTGTTGAAGCGTCTTCAATATAATCAAAAGTCCTTTCGTCCTTCATCATTACAGGCTGTACAAAATCCTGGTGTACAATCAAAAGGTCGCCACGTCCGTCAATCGCCGATTGATAAATTTCTTGCAAATCGGTTTGTACTTTTCCTTGAGCAATTGCTTCCTTTACTTCCCCTATCGCTTCTACTTTTCGCTGTATTTGTAAATCTTGCACCAATTCCCAAGCTTGGTGAACTATTTGATGCGGTGCTCTATTATTATAGTCAATTTTGACATAACCATAATAGGCAGCAGGCTTATCCGCCACTTGCATGAGCAGGCCATAATTGTCAATGGTACATACCACCACACATTTCAAATCTGTGTCATTGTGAACTTTCACAAGGGCTTTGTCAATCTGGTTAAAGTATTCTTTTATCAAGTTATCCACATGATCAGGGTCACTTCTCTTCTCAGGAAAGGATATGATATGGGCGTTCTTCGGAAAAGGGAAATCGTCATTTTTGATTTCCTGCAATACGCCATCATTGATTGCTTCATATAAATGAACGCCTCCTTGTGAAAGCTCCATTACCAGGTAAGGAATACTCCGACTATAAGCCTTAATCAATGATCGCAGCGCAAATGTGTTAGATATTTGCACAGTATTATGCAAGGTTGTTTGGGGCAAGGTTACAATCTCTTTGGTGTTGTTTGACACAAAAATATGGAGACTGTCTAGGTTATGATGTATATCAACTTCATTTTGCACCGTAGCTATTTTCTTCAAAAGCTCCGTTACTGCTTTCTCTCCAAACTCTTGAACTACCCTTTCCTCGGCTTCTCTGAGTAGGTTTTTTAAAAGAATTTTATCCTTTTCATTGTCTGGATGGGTGCGATGGGTGTTGAGTGAAATGGTAACGCATGGTGTATTTTTTTCTCTTCCCAATTGTTGAATCAATGCTTTAAGTGCCATTATTTTTGATTTTAAGTGCTTGTTCGGAGGTAGGCTTTGAAAACAACCTGTCTGCCTGTCAAGTGCCAGATAAACTCAGCGCTCGCGCCAGGCAGGAATATTCAGTTATGGGCCCTCTCAAAGCTCATTTTATCCTCCAGAGCAGTGCTGCGGAGGATAGATAGCTGTAGGGAGGTTCTGTCAATCCATATTTGCAGAGCCTGTCTGGCAGTCAAACAGGTCCGAACCGCTACCCGTAAACAAGTACTTAGCTAAGGAATAGAATTTTTACGTGAAAGTCAGCTGTAAAATAATTAGTTTATATAAGCGGAATACATCCATACTAGCTTTTCCTGTTCACTAATGTAATCGCTCATCAGTGCATTGGTACCTTCATCATCTGCATCTGCGGATAAATCCAGAATTTCTCGTTGCAGTGTGATAATAATCTTTAATGATTCAAGGGTATCTTTCACATCCTGTATGCCATCAGCCACTTCGGTACTTTCTTTGACGTCTGCGTCTTTTAAATACTTTGAGTATTTATGATTCGGAGTGTGACCAAGTGTCCGAATTCGTTCTGCTACTTCATCAATTTTCACAAATAAATTTTCGTACAGTTCCTGGAATTTATCGTGTAACTCAAAGAATTTATCCCCTTTTATGTTCCAGTGATATCCTCTGGTATTTTGATAAAAGATGGAATAATCTGCCAGGAGTTCATTGAGTTTTTCTGCAAGTACTTTGGATTTTGCTACGTCCAGACCGATTGAATTTAATTTTGCCATTTTCTTATGTTTCATTATTTATAATTTTATTGCCTATTTTACTTTCCTAAACACGGCTAAAGGAGTTCTTCTGCCTATATTCAGCATAAGTGTATCACCGTTTATCGTGTAGTTATCTGCCAATTGGAAGACCTCTAGCAGATTGCTTTCATCAATGGCAGCATCCAGACAGGCCATTCTAGTACTTACCAATTTTGCAAACCGGATGCGATTCCCTTTTTCTAAAGTATAGTTACCATAGAAGGTGTTACAGCCAGCATGTCCATTTACCCGATTGACTGCACTGTTTAAGCTGAAATGAATCTTCTTGCCTGTAGTTGTAGATTGATCAACCTTAGTGCCGTCAAGCTTTGTGAGTTCCCAAGTCGTATCGATAATTGTGGCTGAGGTGAACTTATTACCTGATGTCGTATCTTTAGTGGTATTACACCCAGCTATTATTAAGGTCGCTAAGACAAATATGGCCAATCGCGTTTTCATATTATGCTGAGTTTTCTGTTGTTGCGAAAAGGTTTAGAAAAAAGCCCTCTTAAGAACTATGGCTATTAGGGGCTGGGTGGGCCTTGGTCAGCCACAACATCCATCTCTTTTCTCCTATAAAACCATTTCAGAATGAACTGTCTAATTTTCACTACAAAGATGAGCGGGAATTCTGTAAAGACCTGGGAAAGAATAGAGCGAAGCTATTAAAAATCGTATTGTAAGTGATTGTGTTATTCAGGATTGCAATAGGCGCGGGTCTGATCAATGGCCATTTTAGTAGTTTCTCCTGTGAAAGCGGAAGTCAGAAACCTGCCTGGCATTCGCCAGAATCTATCTGGTGCTAGACAAGCAGACAGGGCGGAATGTTTCTAGACCTTTCCAGGCGTAGCGTTTCCAACCTCCGATTTCGTATTTCCGATTTTGTCCAGCTTTAGAAGGGCGCCCGACACTCCGTATTACCACCAAATTTCTGGAAGCCTGCTTCGAAAATTGGAGTTGACCCTCTCACACCATAAAACTTAATTTGCCAAACAGCTTTTTGTTCCATCAGTTAACTATTAGTGATAACCAGTAAGATATTGGCCATGCAAAATAGGCTATCATTTTCATTTGGTTTTTTCTTCTTGCTAACATTTTTCTATTCAATACTAGCATACCACCCTATCTAATCGAATATCATGCTCCTCAACGGGTATATTTTCCATCAATTGAAACGGATAATGAACACCGATTTTAACTGCCGTTCGCTGTCCAGTCAAAAAAGTATCATAGTAACCCGCACCATACCCCACACGATACCCTCTATTATCAAAAGCTAATCCCGGTACGATAATTAAATCATAATTGCCAGAATATTCCGCAGCATCCTTAGGGTGGTAAGTACCGAAAATGCCCGCCTCCATACTTTTTAAGTCAGTTAAAACTAAATTCTGGATCTGCCGTTTCTTGAGTGTTTTGGGAACGACCACAGTCAGTCCCGCATCTAATGCTTGCTGTAGAAGAGGTAACACATTCACCTCCGATTCCATTGGAAGATAGCTGTGGATGACCTGCATCTTTTCTTCCAAGATAATATGCCACAGTTGATTGCATATCTTCTCGGACTGCCTATTGCGTTCCAATCCGGACATTTCGCTCCGCTGCTTCAGGAAGGTTTCCCGGATGAGTTTTTTTTGTTCTTTGACAGCATTTATTTTTTCTTCCATTTGTTGCCGTTCTTTTGTTAAGAGAGTTGAAAAAACAGCCTACCCTTTCAATATTAGGCTATTCATTCAAAGCCTATTTTCTACTCCTGCCAATAATTATTAGCTTTTGCTACGGTCTGAAAATGTATGGCGATGACCTGTGAAGCCTGAATAAGGAACTCAGGGTTTGCTGCATAATCTTTTCTGCCAGCTTTCAGTACCTCCATATCGGGTTGGGTATATTTCACTCCCATTCGTGCTAGTTTAATGGCCAATTCGAAGCCCTGTTGGGGCGTTTTTGTGCTTAGATTGTCCAACCACTTGTCCATAATATATATACATTTTGATAAAGAGGGTCTTGCCGTCCTTGGTCGGAAAGCAGAACACTTTTATTGATGAAAAAATCATTGATGTTATCCCATTCAGTGGGTATGCTGTCGTTCATCGAAACAAGCCAGCCAATCAGGGCTTTTCCTTTTTCAAACATAGGGTCTCTTAATCTTTATTCTTTCCCCAGAATTTATCCTCCCAACTTTGAATAGGAGGTAGTTTTTGATGGATTCCTTCCAAGCGTGCCAATTGCTCTTCGTTGGCATTTTTTTGAATTTCGTTGAACAAAACACGTTCCTCAAAACGGATATGGGCGACCAGTTCCTCTTCAATTAGCGACAGGTTGATTTCGACTCGTTCCTGGGAGTTGAATAACCGCCTCAACCTGACGTGCTCTCTTTTAGCTCTTTTTACCATCTTATTTTTTCCGCCCAGAATGGGAAAAATGTGTGCTTCCTCAAAATCGAAATGCTGCTGGAGATGGTTTTCCCAGAACCAGTCTATATACTTTTTGATTCTCGGAATTTCAATATTCCGTTTCAGCCCCTCGCGTATTTTCCACGACAATAATAAACCATGATGGTGTTCACGGCTCAATGGTTTCAGAGCGGTATGTCGCTTTATTGGTTTAGGCATGAGGCAGTTTCATTTCTTAATACAAAAGTCTTTTTTAAATAAGTAGATG
>Ga0209692_10005241_pt1 | contig 11253 bp, 10 predicted proteins | sample tdDd472_FD_187129 | JGI IMG/M metagenome (GOLD analysis project Ga0209692, IMG submission 187129) | Marine sediment microbial communities from the Atlantic coast under amendment with organic carbon and nitrate - tdDd47.2 (SPAdes)... | ecosystem: Environmental > Aquatic > Marine > Coastal >...
CATCCGGCGCTGCCCTGGCCACCGTGGTGGGCGTCCTCATCGAAGTGCCCGTGATGCTCATGCTGGTAAAATTCTGCACACGGACCACCCACTGGTTCCCAAGGGGATAATCCCCGGGATCGCAAATGCTCTGTGCCTTCGCTTCTCAGGCACGGCACATGTGCTGACGGGCTCCGCCCGTGATTAACGGTAAGGTTGGTGAACCGTCTCCGGATTGACGGTGGCTTCAAACCGATGAACAGAAGGGATGTCTACCACGAAGGACACGAAGGACACGAAGAGGGCTTCGCCGCTAAAAGTGACCTGCCTCTCTTTTGTTTTCCTTTGTGCTCTTCGTGGTTCATAAGTCCCTTCGCCTTTTGCCCTTCGCCTTTAGCCTTTAGCCTTTAGCCCCTGTCCAGGAACCAAGCACGAAGAACGGCCATATCATCTGTTGTTCAGTGTTTTTCTCCCTTTGCCATTCGCCTTTCGCCTTTCACACAAAAAAAGCCCCATGCACACAGTGCATGGGGCTTTTATCATGTGTAACCGGAGAGGCTCAGTAACGGTCGTAGCCTCCACGCCCACCCCTGTCGCCACCGCCGTAACCGCCGCCACCACTTCCTCGACGGCCACCGCCACCGCCGTAATCATTGCGGGGCTTTTTGGGGCGTGCTTCGTTAACGGTGAGGGTGCGGCCCATCATATCGGAGCCATTCAGTGCATCCACGGCAGCGGACGCCTGGTCATCGTCGGGCATCTCCACAAATCCGAAGCCCTTGGAACGGCCTGTGTCACGATCGGTAATAATACGCGCTGAGTCAACATCACCAAAATTCTCAAAAACGGATCTCAGCTCATCATCGGACATATTGTAGGCAATGTTGCCAACATATATGTTCATCTGCACGATTCCTCTTCGCCATAGGGTCAATGTCATCATCGAAATTTACCCCATGGCGAACGCAGACAAACTTCGATACCCGTCACCCAGGCTTTGCGATCGGACGACACCACCAAGGCCGGACCAACCGTTTGGCGGTCTGCTCCCAACGCCAGGAGCCACGTTGACATGGTACACTTTTTTTTGTGGAATATCGAAAATTTTACAATTCAATCAGGGGGCTGTCAACGCCAATCATGGCCGTCTGTAATTTTTCAAAACCCAATTTCCGCAACGCTCTTTCAAGCTTAGCCCGGATATTTCACGAGTCAGGTGCGCTACTATGCAAGGCATCGGAGCAGCAGATGAGTAAACCCGGCTCGCCCGGAGGGTGAGAAAATCAAACAGAAAACCATGAATGACACGTTGCACGTTTGCCCCTCACAATAACACACTGGAATCACCTACCATTATGTTGACATGATCGCTTTCTCAAGAAATAGTCGGGTTAGAATCTCCATTTTTGACACCAGCCTCACCCAATAACTGAACCCGGGCCGTCCCCCCGGGTAAGCCACGGCCTTCAACCCCTTCCCTGATCCCGAGTTAGCAATTCTCCCTTGACAGGAACGCGCCATATGTGCCATAAATGAATAATTATAAATAGTTATACCAAAGCCCCACAAAAAACAAATTCTCCACACCAAATCAGTTCTCCGAACACGGAAGGCCCTGGCACATCTCTTTAGACCGCATATTTGACGAGTCGGGTGCGCTTATATGCAAGGTATCAGAGCTGCAGATGCAGTGGTTTACCTCAAAGCCCTGATAACGCATGATTGAGATGCCCTCTCATCCTCTTTTTGCCCTGCCCGTTCAGCCCCTTTCCGTCTCAGCCTGGCCGACTCTTTCTCAAGCCTGATGCCCTCTCCCTTCATGGGGCCTGAGCCTCCCCCGACAAGGCATCCCATCATCACACGAGTCCTACGCCATTTACCCAAGGAGACTACATGGCGCCCATACCGTTGACGCAAAAAGACCTCGACCAACTGGCCGACAAAGGGATCTCAAAAGACCAGGTCATGAGCCAGATACACCTCCTGCACAATGGTGCCCCCTATGCGAACCTGAATCGCCCCTGCACCATAGGAGACGGTATCCTGCACCTGACAGAGTCCGAGCTGAAAAGGCACATCGCCCGCTACGACCAGGCGTCTCAACGTCACACAATCATCAAGTTTGTCCCCGCATCAGGGGCAGCCACCCGTATGTTTGAAGAGCTCATTCAAATAGAGCTGTCAGATGCCTTTGTGGAGCCCGACTGGGTCCGGGCCAAGGCAGCCCAGGGAGACAAGGCGTCTCAAACCCTTATTACCGTCATGAAAAATCTGCCCCACTTCGCTTTTTACGAAGAGCTCAAGGCCTTTTCCACCCATGAAGAGATCAACATGGCCCGGCTTCAGAAACGGGAACACTACCTTCGGGTCCTGCGCTACATGCTCCATCCCGTGGGGCTCGATTACGCACGCCTTCCCAAAGGGTTGCTCTTGTTTCACCGGTACCCGGAAGGCCCCCGCACCGCCTTTGAGGAACACCTGGTGGAGGCGGCCCTCTACGCCAGGGGGAAAGACGACATCTGCCGCCTGCATTTCACCGTTGCATCGGAGTACATGGCTCGGTTTGAAGCCCACTTCAACCATGTCCGCAGGCACTATGAGTCAACATTCAACATGCACCTCGAGGTCCATTTCTCCTCCCAGCAAAGCAACTCCGACACCGTGGCCACAGATATGAACAACCAGCCGTTTCGCCTGGAAAATGGGCGAATCCTGTTTCGTCCCGGTGGCCATGGCGCCCTCATTGACAACCTGAACCGCCTGGAAGGGGACATCATCTTTATAAAGAACATCGACAACGTGGTGCCCGACGAAATCAAACCCGTCACGACCCGCTACAAAAAGGCCCTGGCAGGGCTTCTCCTCTCGCGCCAGGAGGAGATCTTTAAGCGGCTGGAGATCCTCCACGGCCCGTCCCCTTCCGAGGAGACCCTGCAGGAGATCTTAACCTTTGCAGCCAACCACTTGGGAGCCGGCCCACCGCCGGAGATAACCCGGGGCTCAAAGGAGACGCAAAGAGCCTGGCTCATTGAACGTCTCAATCGCCCGTTGCGGATTTGCGGGATGGTCAGAAATGAAGGTGAGCCCGGCGGAGGCCCATTCTGGGTTGAAGGTGCCGACCACGCCCTCGCCCGTCAAATCGTGGAGAATGCAGCCGTTAATCCCTCTGATTCACAGCAGAAGATCTTGAAAGCATCCACGCATTTCAACCCCGTGGATCTCGTCTGCGCCACCCGGGACTTTAAGGGAAAGCCCTTTGACCTCACCCGGTTTATCAACCCGAAGGCTGTCTTTATCTCCCGGAAATCCAAAGGGGACCGGAAGCTCAACGCCCTGGAGCTGCCCGGTCTTTGGAACGGGGCCATGGCCCATTGGAACACACTCTTCGTCGAGGTTCCGGCCGAGACCTTCAACCCGGTCAAAACCATCACCGACCTGTTACGCAAAGAGCACCTTCCGGCACGTGATGCCGGAGTCCCACTCTCTCACACCGCATCGTAACTCTGACGCGAAGGAGATCCCATCATGCCCAACCCCATCAACCTGAACATCCACTACGAAGACCCCATCAAGATAGCTGAAGATATCTACTGGGTCGGTTTTTATGATGAAGAGAGCGGGCTCCACTGCAACCCCTATCTTATCGTGGACGGGGACGAAGCGGTGGTCATTGACGGAGGCAGCCGCCCGGATTTCCCCACAGTCATGACCAAAATACTCAAAACCGGCACCGACCCCTCCAACATCCGGGCGCTCATTTACCACCACTACGACCCGGACCTCTGCGGCAGCGTCTCCGATTATGAAGACATCATCGAACGGGACGACCTGCGCATCATGTCGACCCTGGATAACAACTTCTTCATCCGCCACTACGGGCCCTCTTCGGCCCTTGTTGACATCGCAGAGTACAACGACCGCTTCACCTTCTCCTCAGGGCGAACCCTGGAGTTCATCCGAACGCCCTATGCCCACAGCGGCGGAAGCTTTATCACCTACGACGAACTCAGCGGCGTGGTGTTTACCAGTGACCTCTTCGGCAGCTACGGCAAAGAGTGGGAACTCTTCATCACCTTAGATGAGGTCTGCCGAACCTGTGACCCCTTCAGCCCGTGCCCTCACAGCAAGCCCTACTGCCCCATAGATGACATCCTCACATTCCACAAAATGATCATGCCTTCGGAAAAAGCCCTGCACTTCGCCGCCAAAAAAATATTGGAAACCCCGGCCGGCATGGCCGCCCCCCAACACGGCAGCGTGATCCCCGTGGAGGGCGATTTCCGCGCCATCGGAGCCCGCCTTCTCACCCTGAAAGACGTGGGAATCGACGGCATCGTCAAAGAGGAAGGAGAAACCTGATGGATATTGAAGAGCTGGGCCTGCACGAACTCAAAGGATTCAAACTCAAGCGGGATATGGCGTCCAATGTCTTCCAGGCCGCCGTGCGCTATCGCACCGAAAAAAAAGACCACGATCTCAACAACCGGGTCCTGAAAACCATCATCTCCCACTTCTCCAGATCGCAACGGGAGCTTGCCGCCCTGAACCAGGAGCTGATGGTCTTCCAAAAAGAGCTCGACGCAGACCTTAAGGCTGCCGCAGGCATCCAGGCCAGCCTCCTGCCCCAGGCCGCCCCGGATGTGGAAAACCTCCGGTTCGCCTGGAAGTACGTCCCCTGCCACAGCATCGGCGGGGACATCTTCAACGTCTTTCGCCTGGATGAAAACCACATGGGGCTCTACATCATCGATGTCAGTGGCCACGGCGTGCCTTCCGCCCTGGTCACCGTCTCTGTCTCCCAAAGGCTCAACGCCCAAAACGGCATGCTGGTAAAAAGGAAAAAGGAGGACCCTCCCCGGTACCACCTCACCTCACCGTCAGAAGTTCTCCAGACCCTGGATGAAGAGTACCCCATGGAGCGTTTCGACAAGTACTTTACCGCTGTTTATCTGATCATCAACTTTAAAACAGGGCATATCATTTACAGCAACGCCGCCCACCCACCCCCAGTCCTGCTTCATCGGAACAGCCCACCCACACTCCTGCGAGAAGGGGGAACCATCGTGGGCATGGGGGGCGTGCTCCCCTTTGATGAAGAGACCGTTGAGGTGCTCTCCGGAGACAAGCTGATCCTTTACACCGACGGCATCACCGAGCACAGGAACCACGACGGCGAATTTTACGGAGACGAACGCCTCCAAAGGGTCCTGGAGGAGAACAAATCCCTGCCCATCGACGAGCTTCTTACCTGTACCCTCAACGACATGACCGCGTTTGGTGATGGCAACACCTTAAGTGACGACGTCACCATGCTGGGGGTCGAAGTTGTGTAAAACAAGGGGATGATCCCCTTGACCCCATAAGGCGAATGCGAGACGGGTGTCGTTGTGCCCAAGACCTCGCGTTCGCATTCGCGCAATGTGTGACATCACTTATCCTGTATCACCCATGCACAAGCTACCGGAGCTTCAGTGCCATCGGCCGACGAAAGTATTCCGGTGAAAACCAATTTGAAATTTAAAAGCCAGTGCCTCAATTTTTAGGTTAAACCACGAAGAACACGAAGCGCCCTTCGGGCTACACGAAGGAGGTTGAGCAACCTCAAGAGCTGGTCACAGGCCCCGCCGTCAGCGAATGTGAACAACCCGAGGAACGAGGGTTGAGAGCATTCGCGAACCTGGGATCCAAGGGCTCAGCCCTTGGCCACCGGAGGCCCCCAAGTTAAAGATGCCTCCGGCGGCCCTGCCGGGAGCCCAACTTTTGAAAAGTTTGATAAACAGGTCTTCATATTTGACCCCGAGAGAATCTCAATCCAAATGCGGATGTGATTTGACCCGAGGAACGAGGGGCAAAACGCATCCGCAACCCGCTTTCGAGGTGGCTCACCTCGCCGCCGGAGGCAAGCGTTTCGTTCTTCCTCTGCACCTCACCCATCTTTGACCATTAAAGGCAAAATTGAGCTGGATGAGTACAAAAAAAAGGGAAGCCCATACTTCATGAGCCTCCCCTTGCGTCATTTGCACCCCATCACGCGCTGTTAAGATATTTTTTCCCCCCCGCCTTTCTTACGCCCCTCCCCCCGGGCCGCCCTGCCGGCCATCACGGTCCGTTCCCGAAGCACGATGAAATACGCCAAAAGGGCTACCTTCCTGTCCCACTCCATCTCCTCGTCCAATACCGAGAGCACCAGATCCGCCATCTCAGCTGCATTCTTGGAGACGCCCGAAGCGATACGAACCTTGGAAACCCCTTCCGACAGCTCTTTGAGCATCTCCTGGTACATCTCGTTGGACATCTGGGATTTGAACTCCGGGACCACGGCATAGGGAACAACATTGGACGACATGATTCCCGCCAGGCAGAAGACCTGCTCTTCTTTGTCCTCACGCCCCTCCAGCAGCCGCTGAACCTCTCCGGCCGCCTTGTCCGGGGCCATGCGGTTGGAGATAATGTAGTTCAATGTGGCATCGATCATCATCCCCACCTTGTCGGTGAGCTCCTTAAGGCGTTCCTTGGATAAATCCCCCCCGTCAATGGGTTCTTGAACCCTGAACTCAGGAAGCCGGTACCGGGTCATCAGGTCTTTCAGGGCCTCCTGCTGGTCGTCCTTTTCAAGGGAGGACCAGAAATCGACAAAGGCACCGGCGTGCTGCACCAGGTTCTCGGCCTTTCCACCGATAAGTTTCGACAAGGTCTCCTGCATTTCGTGGTTCATCGTTGTCCTCCAATTCATCCCGTGAATGGGATCGATGTGGTGACTCCGGATAGCCCGGATATTTCACGAGTTGAGTGCACCCATATTCAAGGCATCAGAGCTGAAGATGTAGTTGGTTACCTCAATGCTCTGATAACGCAGAAGATGGGTGCACTCGGCTCGCCCGAAGGGTTAGAAAAGTGAGCAGGAAGCTGCGAGTTACATTTGGTATTTTTAAAATATCTTAATATTTCATCGTAACCATAAGTGATAACTATGTTATTGTGTTGTCGAATTATTTTCTCATGAAATATTCGGGATAGAGAAATGACATGACGCATCACCCGCACATGTGCGGCACTGGGGAGTCATGCTGAAAAAGCATTGCAGCTGTCTGTAACTGGAAAAAAATGGCCGAGAGGGTAACAGGCGGGTTCCGTGGCCGCTGGAGATAAGGAAGAGACCCGTTGAACGACAAACTACATATTCAACAGGATTTATTGAGGAATTATATCTTTTTTCAATCGCGATGGCAAGACACCGTAACCATGAAAAAAACGTAACTATTCAGTTCCGAAAAACAGCCTCCGGCGGCAAGGTGTGCCACCTTGAGAGCAGGTTGCGTAAATGATTTGTTTTGTTTAAGACCTGTTTGTTAAACTTTTTAAAAGTTTAGCCCCCGGCAGGGCCGCCGGAGGCGCAAGCCGAATCGAGAGTCACCACACCATGTTCAAGGATCCCCCCAGTTTCTCTTCAGTCTCCGTGCACACACATCCCACCGCAAAATTGCATTCCTTTGCCATCAATGGCGACCATTGCCTCCGCCACTGTTTCCACTGCCGCCGCTACGTCCACTACCACTGCTGCTCCCTCCTGAGGCCCCTTGCCCGCCATGGGAGGATGTTCCGCTGCCGCTCCCTGAGTTCCCGCCATACGCACCAAGCTCCGACGCCGACGCGCCATTTCGAATGGCGTGAGTAAACCGGTTCATCACCCCTTCACCATTGCCTTGCCCGACCTGTGCCATGACCATATTGCGAAAACGGATCATCTCTGCCGTGTCGTACCCCTGCTCAAGTGCTGCATCAACGGCATCGGCAGCAGTTCGGGAGCGAAGCCTCAACCGCGTCATCTCCCGTAAGGTCAGCGCCGTCTCTCCGCACAGTTCCGGGTCTCTTACCCTGTCCCGAGTCCTCAACCGGTCTCGCAAACGATCCAGGTCACCGGTCTCCATACCGGCCGCCAGGGCATCGGCCAGGGCCTCCATGACGTCCGAAGCGGTCTCATCATCCGGTACGAGCTCACCGGCCCAGGCATGGGCATAACGGTAGCGCTCACGAACGCGGGTCATCGCGTTCATCATGGTCTCCGCCTTCACCCGCTTGGCAACCCCTTCCTCAGCCTTTCTCAGAAAAGGCCCCGGAGGCAACCCGTCATCCACGGCTCCGCGCATCACCCCAAACAGGGCATCCACCTCAGCGGCGTCCATTCCCTGTTCTTCCATGGCAGAAAGAAGGGCCTCGGCACGGGAATCATCCATGCCATGCTGCACCATCCACTGATGCTCATGCCGATATCGTTCCTGAACCCTCCTGGTCTCTTCGGCCATCGTCACCTGTGCCATCATCACCAGCAACACCATGGCTGCCATCACAACTCGGATACCTTTCATCTGATCACCTCCTTCCCCACGCCATGGGGAGAATACACGCACGTTTCTCCACCAAAATCGTCAAACTCTCTCTGATAACTTGGCGGTGTCACCACCACGCCGTCGATACGGTAAAAATACCGACAGGCTTTATCCTCGGGCAGCACAACCCGCCAGACCCCTCTTCTGCTCTCTTCAGCCCGCCGGGGCACATACCCATCCAGGGAGCAGTAAAAAACAACATCTGAGGCATCCTTCGCTTTGAGGTAAAGGGTGATGCCACTCTCTTCCTGCTTCACCCAGTGACTCGAACACCCCATCAACACAGCTGCCAGAAAGACGACCAATGGACGCATCAAGCCTCCTCCTTTATCTGCAGGATCGAGTTCATCCCCCCGAAATCATCGCCCTCCCGAGCCACAACCGTGGGGTCCAGGGTCAAGTCCTCACCGTTAATGAGAAAGGCATAACGATGGATGCCGGACGACAGATCCAGCGTCAATTCCCAATACCCCTCTCCACCGACAGAAGAGAGCGCCACAGGGGCCCACCCGGTGAAATCCCCCATCACGGCAACGGTCTCCACACCCGGAGCATGGATCAAAAACCGATGGGTCACGCGGGTCTCCTTTTCGGAAACAAGCGCGATAACAGAAAACAGAAGAATCACCAGTGATGCGGCAAGGGCCACCGCAGGGCGCCAAAAGGCCCTGCGCTGCGTGGGGAATGGCGTTACAGCAGGGGGAGCAGGGCTGTCCACCTGCTGGAGGAGCCTCTCCTGGCATAGCAGGTCAAGGGTCTCCCTATACACCGCCCCGTCATGTCGGATCTCGATGACGAAGCACTCTTTTTCATCTAAGGTCAGCTCATCGTCGATGAACTGGCTGATCAATGTCGATTCCATCTTCCCTGTCCTTTTTCAGTCTCTCCCGCAGGTGGCGCCGGGCTCGGTGCACCCTGACCTTCACATTGGCCTCGCTGGTCTCCGTAATGGATGCCACCTCCCGATAGGAGAGGTCCCCTGAAATCACCAGAAGCAGGGTGTCCCGCTCTTCAGGTGACACCCGAGAGAGAGCTTTAAACACACGTTGAAGCTCCTCATCCATCAGGAGCCGTCCCTCCTGGTCCGCCCTGACCGCCCCTTCGGCTTCTTCTTCCCACCTGACCCGGCCCTCTTTTTTGACCACATCCAGAAAAAGGTTTCGGGCGACCCGGTAAAGCAGAGAAGGGGTGACGTCACCTGATGGGTAGGAGGCCATGCAGCGCGCAAAGGTCTCCTGCACGAGATCTGCCGCCAGCTCCCGGTTCCCCGAACCCTTCAGCAGGTAGTGGTACAACCCGGCTCGGTATCGTTCATACAAATGGGAATAAGTCTTCATCATGCACATCTTAAACGTCTTTAATCTTGGATGGTTACATTTTTTTTTAAAACTATTCGACGGATGGCAAGGTGTGCGACATTGAAAGCAGGTCGTCGCGTGTATTTTTCGGGCGCGCCGTGCTCCGTCGCGGCATTCACGCGATACCCATGGAAAGGAACGGATCGTTGGGATGTGATAACGGTGCATGACACGTTTTTGGCGGTTAACCAGGGTATTTCACGAGTCGGGTGCGCTTATGTGCAAGGCACCATAGCTGAAATGCTTTCAAAAAGGCGTGAGCGAAGCGATTTCATCGAACGAAGGACCAAAAGCAGTTTTGCGATGTGTTGTTCAAAACTATTCCCCCGTCGCCCTTAGCCTTTCGCCATTAGCCCTCTATTCCAGGCACCAAGAACGGTTTTAAAAACCCATTGACAAAGAGAACGATGAAGAGTCTAATGCACCTACCTTATTCTCAGGGCGGGGTGAAATTCCCCACCGGCGGTAAGCCTCTACGGCAAGCCCGCGAGCGCTCTTTCCGGAACATACCGGTCAGGGGACAGCAGATCCGGTGTGATTCCGGAGCCGACGGTTAAAGTCCGGATGGAAGAGGATAGGTTGTCCCATGCGGACCCCGCATGCGCGCTCAGCGCCTGTGCGACCCGCTTCGTGATGCCTTTCGACTCGTGTGGCAAAGGATGGTCCTTTCGCCCACAGCCCTTCCGTTAGCCCTGATTCTGGAAATCCTCGACTCTTTGCATCGCTTGTTGCATCTGCATGCAGCCTTTGTCCTAAAGCAGTCGGGTTAAAAACATTGGAGGTTTTTCCATGAATCAGAATCTTCTTGAACAGTTCGGCACTCCCATTGAAAGGGTTGAAAAAGCCCTTACCGCCATTCGAAACGGCGAAGGCGTCCTTGTGGCGGATGACGAGGACCGCGAAAACGAAGGCGACCTGATCTTCGCCGCGGAGACCATCACCGAAGCCCAGATGGCCCTCATGATCCGGGAATGCTCCGGCATCGTCTGCCTCTGCCTCACCCCGGAGATGACCTACACCCTGGACCTGCCCCTCATGGTTCCGGCCAACGGCTCCCGCTACGGCACCAACTTCACCATCACCATTGAGGCCACCGAAGGCGTCACCACCGGCGTCTCGGCCAAAGACCGGGTCACCACCATCAAGGCGGCCATCAAAGATGGCGCCCACCCCGACGACTTGCAGCGACCGGGCCACGTCTTCCCCCTGAAGGCAAGAAAGGGCGGCGTCCTTGAACGGGAAGGCCACACCGAAGCCACCGTGGACCTCTGCCGCCTCTCCGGGCTCAAGCCCACAGGCGTCCTTTGTGAGCTCACCAACGAAGACGGCACCATGGCGCGCCTTCCCGAGCTAGTGGAATTCGGCAAAAAGCACGGCATGCCAGTGCTGACGGTTGCGGACATCATCCACTACCGCCGAACCATGGAAGCCAAAAACGTCGCCTGATCACACCCTTTCGTCCAAGGGTGACACGCAACGCACCAAACAGTACATATAGGGGCCTTCCACTCCTCCCGGAAGGCCCCTCC
>Ga0209692_10005242_pt1 | contig 11253 bp, 5 predicted proteins | sample tdDd472_FD_187129 | JGI IMG/M metagenome (GOLD analysis project Ga0209692, IMG submission 187129) | Marine sediment microbial communities from the Atlantic coast under amendment with organic carbon and nitrate - tdDd47.2 (SPAdes)... | ecosystem: Environmental > Aquatic > Marine > Coastal >...
CACGGTTTTTGGGTGTTGGGATAAATTGATTTACAACATGATGCCATCATTCAAAGTGGAAACTTTTGAAATATTACACACTACGGGGATAGAAATTATTGAACAACCAAAATTGTTCTCGCTTGGACAAAACTATCCAAACCCGTTTAACCCTGCAACAACAATCAAATATCAGATGGCAGAGGAGGGGAGAGTAAAACTTACAATTATAAATATTCTCGGGGAAATGGTTAGAGAAATTAACATGGGGATTCAGGGTAGCGGGGAGCATCATTATGAATTTTCAGGCGAAGGTCTGTCTTCAGGGGTTTATTTTTATAAGCTGGAAGTAAACACCGAAAATAATGGGGGTGAATTTACAAGTGTGAAAAAGATGTTATATTTAAAATAGTAAAGCGAGTATAGATAAAAACTAGAACGATAGGAGTATTATTAATACTTTGCATTATATTAATATTAACTTGACAAAAATGTAAAATAAAGATAAATTTAGAATCTATTTTTATATTTATATGAAATCGGGAGAACTTAGCCCGATTTTTTAATGTTTGAACTGTTCTTATTGAAATTGAAATAAACACAAAGCTGCGCCAGTAGCTCAACCGGATAGAGCAACAGCCTTCTAAGCTGTAGGTTAGTGGTTCGAGTCCACTCTGGCGTACTTCGCAAATGGTGGGCGTAGCTCAGTTGGTTAGAGCGTCTGGTTGTGGCCCAGAAGGTCGTGGGTTCAAATCCCATCGTTCACCCCAGTCTTTACAAGGCCCCTTGGTGTAACCGGTTAACACGTCGCCCTTTCAAGGCGAAGAGTACGGGTTCGAGTCCCGTAGGGGTCACAACAAGCCTTAGAGAATATTCTTTAAGGCTTTTTTTATTAATTCACGGAAATAATTATATTGCAAATGTTTCCTAATAGTGAGTTTTATTTACTTTACCGGGTAAAAGATGAAAGATTTTAAAGATTATCCATTTAATTATTCTACCGAGAATGAATACCGAACCGATCCCTCCAAGAAGAAGTTTATTTTTATCTCTCCTGAAATTTCATATTACTACCGGTTGTTAAAAATTATAGTGAGATCTAATTTAAAAGTTAAAAGGAAAATTTATAACAGGTATAACTGGGCTGCCTCCTCGTTTGATGTTGTACATGCATTGGAAGCCGTGGGTGCTAAATTTCATGTTAAGGGACTTGATTATTTCAAAAACCTTGACAGACCGGCGATAATTATTGGTAATCACATGAGTACCGCGGAAACAATGGTGCTACCGGCTTTTATTCAACCCGTCACTTCCGTTGTTTACGTGATCAAGCAGGAACTGGTTAATTATCCGTTATTTGGTCCGGTAGCCTCGGCTCGCCATCCTATAGTGGTGGGAAGGAGTAATCCGCGTGAAGACCTCCAGATAGTAATGAATGAAGGTGCTGCCCGCATTAACGATGGAAGAAGTATTATAATATTCCCACAGAAAACAAGGTCTAAATTTTTTGAAATTAAAAATTTCAATTCTCTGGGCGTGAAGCTGGCAAAACGAAATGATGCTTATGTTATTCCGGTTGCACTTGTAACTGACTGTTGGGGAAACGGGTCGTTTATCAAGGAAGTTGGGAAAATTGACCCATCCAAAGAGATTAAAATTGAGTTTGGTGAACCATTTAAAGTTACAGGTAATGGTTCGGAAGAGCATGAAAAAGTTACAAAATTTATCACGGATAAATTTAAAGAATGGAACAGAGAAGAGCTTATCGTTCAATAACGATAGGCTCGTGAACAGATTTATATTTCCTTCCCAAAAAAATAAAACACCTGCTGCCTTTTTAAGTTAACAATTTGTTAACACCTCCTTAATCATGAGTTAACATTACATTGCTATGTTTCCTTCCGAAACTAATTTTCTTTTGGAAGGAGAAAAGGAGCAAAAATGCAAAACTCAAAAAAAACAAAAGTCCGTTACGCGGACAAACCAAAATTCCTACTTCGTCAATTATCTTTCATCTTTTTAATGGTGACTGCAAGTTTATTCGCCCAGGAAAAAGGGCAGATCACGGGTTTAGTTGTTGACGGAGATTTTGGAGAACCCATGATCGGAGCAAATGTATTTATTGAAAATACAAATTTTGGAGCGGCAACTGATATTGAAGGCAGGTATACTATCTCTGCAATACCTCCTGGAACATACACGGTTGTTTATTCGATGATTGGATATGCTAAAAAATCTGTTACCGGTGTTGTTGTTGAAGCTGGTAAAGTTGCAAAAATTGATATTACTATGTCTATGGAATCCATCCAGACTGATGAAGTTGTTATTACTGCAAAAGCAGTTCAGGACTCTGAAGCTGGCCTTTTGATTAAAAGACAAAAAGCAATCAACGTTGGAGATGCTATTTCGGCAGAGCAGTTTAGCAGAAGCGGAAGCGGCAACGCAGCGGAAGCGGTTAAACAAATCGTGGGTGCATCTGTAGTTGAAGGCAAAGAGGTTTATGTTAGAGGACTTGGTGACAGGTACACTTCAACCCAACTTAACGGCGCTGAGATACCTTCCGTTGACCCGTATAAAAGATCAGGTTCGGTAGATATCATCCCCTCTTCATTAATAGAAAATATACAGGCAGTAAAAAGCTTTACTCCTGATAAACCCGGTGATTTTTCAGGTGGTGCTGTTGACGTAACTACAAAAAGTTTCCCGGAAAAAATGACATTTAATTTTTCAGCTTCGACATCATATAATACTGAAAGTACAGGTAACAGTAATATGCTGGGTGTTATATCAAGCAATACTGATTTTCTGGGATATGATAACGGTAAAAGAGATATTCCTGCTTACGCGGGTGATTTCTTAAAAATACAGGGTAACGCAAATAATGATTCCGTTGCACAGGCTTATGATGATGCGATTAAATCATTTGACAATTCCAGATTTGGTTCATCAAGAATCAGTGCACCGCTAAACCAGAGTTATTCACTTTCAATTGGTAACCAGGTTGACTTTCTGGGAAGACCTTTAGGGTTTATTGCCAGCTTAACTTATAAAAACAGTACAAGCGGTTACACTAGCGGACGATACAGCAGATGGGAAAGAGCTGTAGCCGATACCAGCAAAAGGCAATTGGACATGTTGAAGGACCTGAATGAAAGTTCTACAACTCATGATGTATTGTGGGGAGCAGTTGTAAAAGGTTCTTATAAGCTTACACCAAATCATATCATAAGTGTTAACGGGTTAATGAACCAGAATGGTGAAAGCTTTGCAAAATATCTTGAAGGAGATTTTCCTTACATCAGTTCGGGTACATGGTCAGTTAACTCCACAGGTTTTAAGGAACGTACCTTAATTTCAACTCAGCTTGAAGGTCAGCATTTCCTCAAAGATTTTCTAGATATGAAAATTGAATGGCAGGGTTCTTTTCTTGAATCAAATCAGGATGAGCCGGATTTAAGATATTTTTACATGTCGAGAAAATATTCTTATGATGATAACAACAACTTGATAGATACAAACTATTCTGTTCAAACAACTGAAAATCCGGAACGATATTACAGATATACCAAGGAAAACCAGCGAGGTGGTAAACTTGATATTACTGTACCATTCAAATTATTGACCGATGCAAAAAGTTCTTTCAAATTTGGTGGTTTTTACCAGACCAAAAGGAGAGATTTTAGAGAGAGAACATTTAGTTATGAAAATTTTGCCCAGACCTTCAGTGTTGTAATGGATACTATGAACGGTGACGTTGAAAGATATTTTAACGAGTATGCCGGATGGTTGGGTACAAAACAACAGGGACCATATACTTTTAATGTACTGGGTTTATGGATTCAGGAATTAGATAAGAGTAAAAGTAATTATAGCGGTGACAGGGAAATTACTGCCGGATACGGTATGTTTGATATGCCCGTTACAAGAGATTTGCGCGTGATTGCAGGTGCCAGACTTGAAGAAACCAGAATGAAAGTTTTTAACGAGGAGCCGGATTCAACTGCGGAGATTAATACATCAGATTTACTTCCTTCTTTGAGTGCAATTTATAATTTAGTTGATAATGTAAATTTAAGAGCTTCATACGGTAAAACACTTGCCAGACCTACCTACAGGGAAATTGCCTCTTTCTTCGAGAACAGGGACTTCAACGGTGGTGACGTTTATCAGGGTAACAGGAACTTACGCAGAACACTTGTTGATAACTATGATCTTCGTCTGGAATGGTTTACAGGACCCGGTGAGATAATAGCTATAAGCGGTTTTTATAAAACATTCGTTGACCCGATAGTTCTACAGATCACGGATTTTAACAACAGCACGGTTAAACTACAGTGGAATAATGTTGATAAAGCAACGGTTTACGGTGTAGAGTTTGAGCTAAGAGAAAGATTAGATATAATTCATGAATCATTAAAAGATTTATCATTTGGTGGAAACGTTTCACTAATAAACTCTGAAGTTGTGATACCGGATGAGGAATTAAAGCTAATGAGATTATATGATGCGGATGCATCGGATACACGTCCTTTCCACGGTCAGTCGCCATACCTTATAAATATGAACTTGAACTATGATGATTATGATAATGGATTTAATGCCTCTTTGTTTTACAATGTTTTTGGTAAAAGACTAATAGCAGTTGGTTTTTCAGGTGCGCCGGACGTTTATGAGCAACCTTTCCATTTGTTGAATTTAACTTTATCCAAGACCATTATTGAAAACATTTCAATGAAATTAAGCGTTACAAACCTGCTTAACAGTAAAGAAGAAAAAACTCAGGACTTTTTAGGTACTAAATATACTTATGAATCAGCTACGAAAGGTACCACACTTTCATTGGCTGTAAAATATAGTTTATAACTTAATTACAAAAAAATAACATGGAGATATTCATGAAGAAAAGATTCTTCACAACATTACTTTTACTGGCTTTTACATCTTTTTCTTTTGTAAATGCCCAGGCATCATTTGACGAATACTGGAATCAGGTAAACTACAAGGGTGCATTTGGTAAAACTAACTGGTTAAAAGGCTGGACAGCTCTTGATCATTATGGATATCTTGCTGATCAGGCAACAAGCCAGTCAGAAATTACAGTTACCGATGCTTCGATCAATGCAGGTGACGTAGTATACTGGACAGCAGATCATACTTATATACTTGATGGATTTGTTTATGTTGAATCAGGAGCAATTCTTAACATTCAGGCAGGTACCGTGATCAAGGCTAAAGAAGGTTCTGCAGAGAATGCTTCTGCATTGATTATTTCACGCGGTGCCCAGATTTTCGCAGAAGGTACGGCATCGGCTCCAATTATTTTTACTTCCATTCTTGATGATGTTACAAACCCTGCAGATATTACACTTCCTACCTCTGCATTATGGGGTGGTGTTATTATTCTTGGTAATGCGACCGTAAATACACCTAACGGCATCAGTCACATTGAAGGTATTCCCGCGACAGCAAATTCAGAATTCGGCGGGCCGGATGATGATGATAACTCCGGTGTTTTAAGATATGTTTCTATACGTCACGGTGGTTCAAAACTTGGTACAGGGGATGAAATTAACGGTTTGACGATGGGTGCCGTAGGGCGTGGAACAACTATTGAATATATAGAAGTTTTTAATAACGATGATGATGGTTACGAATGGTTTGGCGGTACGGTTAATGCAAAATATTTAGTTTCTGCATTTAATGCCGACGATGCTTTTGATATAGATAACGGTTTCCGTGGTAAAATGCAGTTCCTTTTCGCAATTCAGGAATCAACATTTGGGGATGCATGCGGCGAACATGACGGTGGTACTGACCCCGAAGATGCTACTCCTTATGGTTACACGAGTATTTATAATGCTACTTACCTTGGCTCCGGCATCAATAGTTCTTTTGTTCATGAAAATCCTCTATTTAATATCAGGGATTATTGGGGTGGTGAATATATAAATTCAATTTTCGGTGATTTCAAAAATAAAGCTATTAAAATTGAAGACCTTGCAACAGGTAATGATACAAGATTAAGATTAGAAAATGGCGAAATACTCTTTAAAAATAATATCTGGTTTGATTTTGGCGCAGGTAATACTTTAGAAGCCATTACTACCAACGCCTATGAAGTTGCTCCTCTTGCGAACAACGGAAACACTATTGAAAGTCCGGCATTAAACAGTATTACGAGAGACCCATTTGTAAATACACTTGATCCAAGACCAGCCGCAAATGGTGCTGCATATCAGAACATGGCTGCTTATCCTGCCAATGATGATTTTTATACTAGAGTGAATTATAAAGGTGCATTTGGTTCAACAAACTGGTTAAAAGGTTGGACAGCACTTGACGCTTATGGATATTTGGTAGAAGATGCTACATCTTCTGATGAAATAGTCGTGAATGATGCATCTATCAATGCCGGTGATAAAGTTTACTGGACAGCAAATCATACTTATCTGCTTGACGGTTTTGTTTATGTTGAAGCCGGTGCTGAATTGAATATTGAAGCAGGTACAGTTATTAAAGCTAAAGAAGGTTCTGCAGAGAATGCTTCAGCACTAATAGTTTCCAGAGGCGGTAAAATATTCGCAGAAGGAACAGGGGTTAACCCAATTATTTTCACATCTACCCTTGATGATGTAACAAACCCCGGTGATATTACTCTTCCAACATCTGCATTGTGGGGTGGTGTAATTCTACTTGGTAAAGCTACTGTAAACAATCCCGGCGGAGAAGGAAACATCGAAGGAGTACCGGCAACTGCAAATTCTGCATTCGGCGGAACTGATGATTACGATAATTCCGGTGTTATGAAATACGTTTCAATCCGTCACGGTGGTTCCAAACTAGGTACCGGTGATGAAATTAATGGTTTAACACTTGGTGGTGTTGGTCGCGGAACAACTCTTGACTATATTGAAGTTTTTAACAATGATGATGATGGTTATGAGTGGTTTGGCGGTACGGTAAATGCTAAACATTTAGTTTCAGCTTTTAACGCGGATGATGCTTTTGACCACGATAATGGTTTCCGTGGTAAAATGCAGTTTCTATTTGCAATTCAGGAATCAACATTTGGTGATGCTTGCGGCGAACATGATGGTGGTACTTCACCAGAAGATGCTTCTCCTTACTCATTCAATCAGACTTACAATGCAACGTTTTTAGGTTCAGGGATTAATAGTTCGTTCACCCATGAAAATCCGATGTTTAATATCAGGGATTATTGGGGTGGAGTATATAGCAACTCGATCTTTGGTGATTTCAAAGACAAAGCAATCAAGATTGAAGACCTTGCAACAGGCGCTGATACCAGAGAGAGATTGGAAGCCGGTGAGATTGCCTTCAGAAATAACATCTGGTTTGATTTTGGAGCAGGAAATACGTTAGAAGCTATTACTACCAACGCCTATGAAGTTGCACCACTTGCAAATAATGGTAACACGATTGAAAGTCCATCTATTGTTGCTATATCAAGAGAACCTTTTGGAAAAGGATTAAATCCGATACTTGATGATGCTTCACCTGCATGGGGTTCACTTGCCGAGATAGTAACGAGTGTTAAATCAATTTCAGTTGATAACAATTTAGTTCCTGAAAGCATTACATTAAATCAGAATTATCCTAACCCGTTCAACCCTTCAACAACAATTACATTTGCACTACCTGAAGCAGCAGCCGTAAAACTTACTGTTTATAACATTCTTGGTCAGGAAGTTGCGCAGTTGTTAAATGGATTCCAGAATGCTGGTACGGTTACTGTAAACTGGAACGCAGGTAATGTTGCCAGTGGTCTTTACATCTACAGATTAGAAGCCGGTAATGTTACACTTGCCAAAAAAATGACTTTATTGAAATAAAATTTTCCTGATACCTTTCTCCTTCCAAATCCTTGGGGCGCAATGTGCGCCCCTTTTTTTTGCTTAAATTTTCCTTTATCAATTTTGATGCGTAAATTTGAATATCAATTTAGAGGACCGTTATGAAAAAAATATTCATTTTATTAGTGTGTGTAACATCCATGTTTTTTGGACAAGGGATAACATGGACAGAAATATCTTCGTCTTACAGTTTACCCGACGGGGTAAAACTTTTCAAGGGTGAAAGAACTTCACCAAAACTTCAGGCGTTTTACCTGGAGGTTGATATGAATGATGAAAATCTGGCAGTCAGACCTTATATCACTTCTTCGATTGCAACCGTGCCTGTCCTTACCGAAAGATTTGGAGCGATTGCTGCTGTAAATGGCGGGTATTTTGGTGGTACAACTTCTTACTCGGCTGTGATTTATCCCGGAGAAGTTAAGGCTCAGAATGTTGCTGCCGTAACGAGAAACGGCAAATCATACCCGGTTGCAAGAAGTTTGTTCAGCATGGATAGCAGTTTTAATTTTAATGTTGACTGGATTTACCATTTTGGTAATCTTCCTGAAAATGTGTACACTTATGATGCACCCCTGCCGTACGTTAATAATGATCCAAATCCATTACCGGCGCCGCTCCCGGCTGATGGTTCATCTTATTCGGATTTACTTGTTGGAATTGGCGGCGGACCAGTTCTGGTTAAAGATGGAGTTGTGAATATAACATATAATCAGGAAATAATGTGGGGTTCGGGAGTTGGTTTGGATATTCGTGATCCCAGAACCGCCGTAGGATACACAAACGATAAACATGTTGTTATCATGGTTGTTGATGGGAGATCCCCACTTTCCGATGGTTTAACCTTGCCCGATTAGCTCAAGTTTTTCTCGATTTGGGCTGTGATGCGGCTATGAACCTCGATGGCGGCGGTTCAAGTCAGATGGCGATTGGAAATCAGGCTGTAAATATTCCGCAATCGAGATCTCTTCCGGTTATCTGGGCTGTCACGAGCCGTGATTCTCTAAATTTGCCAAAAACACCTGTTTACGAGGAGATTATTGATACAGAGTATGATAATGTTGAACAAACAGGAGAGGGGTGGTTCCCGACCGCTAATACAGGATTTTACGGTACTTCATCGGCGTTACTAAATGAAGCAGGAACGGGAGATAGTTACATAACTTATACTCCTGAATTTGCAGGTGCTGCTGAATACGAAGTTTACGGCTGGTGGGTTGCTTCATCAAACAGAGCCGGGGATGCTCCTTATATTATCACTCATGCGAACGGAGTTGACACGGTAAGGGTTGACCAAAGTAAAAACGGGTCATCGTGGCAATTGATTGGTACTTACAGCTTCAACGGTGACGGAAGCGAGAGTGTGGTTATTTCTGACAATTCATCTGCAGGTGCACAAAAATTTGTTGTTGCCGATGCAATCAGGATCGTAACTTACGACAGTACTGTTTCATCTGTGGATTATAACAAAATATTGCCGGAAGAATTTTCGCTTTCACAAAATTACCCCAATCCTTTTAATCCATCAACTACCATATCCTACTATATTTCACAGGAAGGTAAGGTAAAATTATCTATATTTGATGTTTTAGGAAATGAGATTGAAACTTTAGTTGACAAGTACAGTCCAACAGGAGAGTATTCAGTTAGTTTCAATGCTTCGGGGCTAAGTTCAGGGATTTATTTTTATTCCCTTAGTCTGAACGGCAGCGTTATCTCTAAAAAAATGACCCTGCTGAAATAGATTTCTAACGGAAAAGCGAGGTCCCAATGCGTTCTTTTAAGTTTTTGTTAACGTTTTTAACATTACCATTATTAATTATGGCTCAATCATCGGGTGATTTTGGTATAAAAGCCGGATATACCTCTGCATGGCAGGACCAATATATTTCTGAACAAAAAATTGAAAATATTGATAGCAGGAGCGGGATTTATTTTGGTGGTTATTTAGACCTATTTAAAGGTGACGTTCTTGGGGTTAAAATCGATCTGGGTTTTACACAAAAAGGATTTGCTCTGGAAATTCCAATTACCACAGAAGAATTTCCGGATGGGACCGGAAGCTTTACATCGCAAAAAAGCAGGCTAAATTATTTAACAATATCTTTTTCCCCTAATGTGTTTTACAAGGCGGGAAATAACACGTATTACGGGTTTGCAGGTGCAAGGGTTGATATAGAACTGAGTAAAGATCATGAAATTGAAGGACCCGGTGATATTCTTGCAAATTATCAGGCATCTGTGGATAAAATATATTCTGACTATAAATCAGTCTTGTTTGGATTAACTTCCGGTGCGGGAGTTCAGATTGGCAATGTACTTCCTTTCGATTTTGGGATTGAATTCAGGTATAACTCTGATTTAAGTAACGTGTATGAAAATGATTTTGTTTATTATCGTAATAGTTCATTGGATATATTGGTATTTGTGGTACTTTGATATTCGTACGAAGTTAAACTACCAAAAAAGTTAAAAATTAACACCGGGTGAAAAATGCCCGGTATTAACAGGAAAAGTAATGACATTAGCCTCGTTTGTTGTTGGAAAATATTTACGGTCGAAAAAAGATTCGAGGCTGATATCGTTAATTTCGGTGATTTCGATTGGCGGCATCTCGCTTGGCGTTGCCGTTCTTATTATTGCTCTTACTGTTTTAGAGGGCTTTGAAAACGCGGTTTCGGAAAAAATTATAAATTTTAACTCCCACATTTACATTACCGGGTTTGGGAAGAGAGATATTCCGGGACCGTCCTATCTCAGACTTGAGTTAGGCAGTTTAGGCAAGGATAAAATTGAATCAATTATCCCGTTCATTTCGAAAAGTTCTATTATCAAAAGTAAAAAGTATTATGAAGGGATAGAACTGATCGGAATACCAGACTCAGCCGATAAGGGGATTGCAGAATTTATAACATACGGCAGGTTTGATCTTTCTTTCAGGGATGGTTATTCCGGTGTAGTGATTGGTGAAAAGCTGGCAGATAAACTGCTTTTAAAAACCGGTGATAAAATTACTGTTTTCAGCCTGTTAAATAACCAACCGCCATCAATGACAAACCCTCCGGTTGTTGAACAATTTACCATCCGGGGTATTTTTTCAAGCGGAATGGCTGAGTATGATGATCAACGGGCATATATCTCATTTGATGTTGCGTCCCATATATTTAACATGGGGGATATGGTTTCGGGATATAATGTGCGGTTATTTACGCTGGATGGAATAAATGAATTAGCTGATAATATAGCCGATAAACTTGGTTATCCATTTTATTCCAGGACTATTTTCCGAGAGCATATTAATATTTTTACCTGGCTGGAATTGCAAAAAGCACCGATACCCGTTATACTGGGTTTGATAACACTTGTTGCAGCTTTTAACATCGTTGGTACCTTACTAATG
>Ga0209692_10005244_pt1 | contig 11247 bp, 8 predicted proteins | sample tdDd472_FD_187129 | JGI IMG/M metagenome (GOLD analysis project Ga0209692, IMG submission 187129) | Marine sediment microbial communities from the Atlantic coast under amendment with organic carbon and nitrate - tdDd47.2 (SPAdes)... | ecosystem: Environmental > Aquatic > Marine > Coastal >...
CGATCGTCGAGACCTTCGCGCCAATGGCAAACCGGCCGCAAATCCTCGGGGAAATCGAAAAGCTCGAAAACGACGGCCTCATCGGGCTGGCGGAATGCAGGTATCGATTGACCGGGGAAGGACGCGAGCTGCATGCCCGGCTCGAGGCGCGGCAGGCCGCTTTCCGCAGGCGGGCCATGGCGAATATCGACGAGGACGATCATGCGGCCGCGATCCGGTGCCTGGAACGGATCGTCGCGAACCTTTCGCCCGACATCGGCGGGGAATGACGGGTTGGAGCGGAAACCGGATTGCCGCCGGCACCGTCCGCAGCGGTTCCGTCCCGACCCGGCCCGGCCCGGCGATTTCGGAGAAGCGTCTCAGCCCGGCGTGGTCAAACTGACGAAGGCCTTGGTGACGATCGCCTCCTGCGCTTCCATCAGGCGCTTGGCCGAAATCATATGCGCTTTCATGATCGAGTGCGCGGCTTCGGCGTCCCTGGTCCGGAACGCGTCGATCAGTTGCGCCTGATAGGAAAGGCCGCGTTCGCGCAATTCGGGGTTCGGAAGCCGGTAGATCGTCCGGCAGACCGCGAGGTCCTTGAGCAGGAAAATCAGGAAACCGCAGACGAAACCGAGCAGCGGATTGGAAGAGAATTCCGCCAGTCGCTGATGGAATTCGAGCTCGGCGATCCGCTGCGTCTGCTCTTCCTCGATCGTCGCGGGCGGATGCTCATAGGCGACCATGGTCCCTTCAAGAACGGCGATTTCCGCCTCCCCGAGCCGCAGGGCAAGCTCGGACGCCAGTTCCGGTTCGAGCGAGATGCGCAGCTCGTAGATATCGCCGATCCCCAGTTCCTTGAAGAAGAAGTAGTTGGCGAGCAGCGCGCGGGCACGGGTCTCGAGCATTTCGGTAATGAAGGCGCCGCCGCCCGGCCCGGTCCGGGTCTTGACCAGTCCTTGCGTTTCCAGAACCTTGAGCGCTTCGCGGATGGTTCCCTTGCTGACGCCGAAAATCCGGATCAGGTCCGGTTCCTGGGGCAGCCGGTCACCGGGCATCTTGCCCTGGCCGGCGATCCACAGCTTGATGGCCTCGGAGACTTCGCCGGGGCGGCTGACCCGCTTCGGCCTGTCGCCGTCGACGACAGGGCTATGAGAGAGGGTAGAAACAGGCCGATCGATGGTCACTTCCGTTGTTTCCGAGCTGAGGAATGGAATCGCGACACTTGTTTTGCACCTTTGGGCACCGGTCGGCAAATGCGCAACCGGGCGGAGGGTTGAGCGGGTCGGGCAATTCCCCCAACGCATCCTTCGCCGGGGCCAGCGGCCGGCCCACGACCGGGGCGCTCGAAGCGAGCAGGCGCGTGTAGGGATGGCTGGGATTGGCGAAGACCTCCTCGGCGCCGCCGATCTCCACGATGGCACCGAAATAGAGGACCGCGATCCGGTCCGAAACCGCCTCCACCACCGCCAGGTCGTGGCTGATGAACAGGTAGGTGAGGTCGAAGGCCTTGCGCAGATCAGCCAGAAGATTCAGCACCTGCGCCTGGACGGACACGTCGAGCGCGGAAACCGGCTCGTCGAGGACGAGGATGCGGGGACTGGCGGCGAGCGCCCGGGCAATGCCGATCCGCTGCGCCTGCCCGCCGGAGAATTCGTGCGGATAGCGGTCGAGGAATTCCGCGCGCAGGTTCACCGCGTCGAACAGTTCCGCAATCCGCGCCTTGCGCGCCGGGGCGTCGAGGCCAAGCAGATGGATCAGCGGCGCTTCCATGATCTGGCGGATCGTCTTGCGCGGATTGAGCGAGCTGATCGGGTCCTGAAACACATACTGGATCCGCTTGCCGAAGGCGGCGGTGTCGCCGGTGAGACCGCCGAGATCCTCGCCCTCGATGACGATCTCGCCGGAGCTCGGCGGCAACAGGCCGACCAGCATGCGGGCGAGCGTCGACTTGCCGCATCCGGATTCGCCGACGATGCCGAGCGTTTCGCCCTGCCGGACCGAAAAGCTCGTCGAGCGGACCGCATGGACCGCCGGACGCTTGCGGCCGAACAGGGTGGTGCCGCCGCCGAACGTCTTCGACAGATCGTTTACCTCGAGGGCAAGGCTCACGGCGTCGCCTCCACCGGATAGAGGCAGCGGACCGAGCGTTCCTTGGAAAGCGCATGAGTTTCGAGGATGCCGGCCACGCATTCCGGCTTGCTGCGGGTGCATCTGGGCGCAAACGAGCAGCCGGGCGGGAGCCTGTCCACGGCCGGCGGAAGTCCGGGGATGGCCGCGAGTTGGCGCCGGCCGCCGCCCAGTTCCGGCACGCAGTCGATCAGCCGGGCGGTATAGGGATGCGCCGGCCGATTCAGCACGTCGTCGGTCGGTCCGGTCTCCACGATCCGTCCGGCATACATCACCGCGACCCGGTCGCAGAGCTGGGCGACGACGCCGAAATCGTGGGTAATGAAGATGACCGCCAGATTGCGTTCCTTGCGCATTTTCGCCAGCAGCGCCAGCACCTGGGCCTGCACGGTGACGTCCAGCGCGGTGGTCGGCTCGTCGGCGATGATGACATCGGGATCGTTGGCAAGCGCCATGGCGATGCCGACCCGCTGGCGCATGCCGCCGGACATCTCGTGTGGATAGGACCGAAGACGCGCGGCGGCATTGGGGATCTGCACCTGATCGAGAAGTTCGACCGCCTGTTTCCGCGCCTCGGTCTTCGACACCGGGCGGTGGCAGCGGATCGCTTCGATCATCTGATCGCCGATCGTGTAGAGCGGATGCAGCGTCGCCAGCGGATCCTGGAAGATATAGGCGACGCGAGACCCGCGGATGGATCGCAGGGTTTCGAGATCGGCGCCGAGCAGATCGGTACCCTCGAGACGGACTGCGCCCGCCTTGATCACGCCAGGCGGCGAGGCGACGAGACCGAGAAGCGACAGGGCGGTGACCGACTTGCCGGAGCCCGATTCCCCAATGATCCCGAGACATTCGCCCGGTACAACCCGCAGGTCGACGCCGCCGACCGCCTTGTAGACCCGGTCGCCGACCTCGAAATCGGTTTTGAGGCCGGAAATTTCGAGCAACGCATCCCCTTCGCTCGGCGGCGGGACGGTCTCGCGCTCGATCCGGGTGACGGCCGCCGGCCGAGACAACGCGCCCGAACGCAGCCGCGGGTCGAGCGCATCGCGAATGCCGTCGCCCAGCAGGTTGATGCTCATGACGATCAGGAAGATCATCACGCCTGGAACGATGGACGCATGCGGGGCAGTGATCAGGAGCTTGCGCCCCTCCCCCAGCATCGAGCCCAGATCCGCCTGCGGCGGCTGTGAGCCGAGGCCGAGGAAGGAGAGGCCCGCCGTTTCCAGGATCATCCAACCGACCGTGGTCGACATGGCGATGACGATCACCGGCAGCACGTTGGGAAGGATCTCGTTCCAGACGATCCGCCAGTTGCCCATACCCGACAGGCGCGCCGCGTCGACGAATTCGCGATGCGCGATACCGACGGTGACGCCGCGGACATTGCGGGCGAAGAACGGGATATTGACGATGGCGACCGCATAGAGCGCGTTGAGCAGGCCCGGCCCGAGCACGGCGACGATGGCCAGCGCCAGCAGAATGTAGGGAAATGCCATCAGCATATCGACGCCGCGCATGATCAGGTTGTCGGTGCGGTCGCCGAAAAACCCGGCGATGATGCCGATCGCGGAGCCGACGATGCCGGCGATGAGCGAAGCGGATATTCCGACGCCCAGCGACAGCAGCGTCCCCCAGATGAGCCGGGCCAGCAGATCGCGGCCGAGGTGATCGGTGCCCAGAAGATGGTCGGATACGAACGGGCGGATGAGCCGGTCGGCCGGCGCGGTCGCGTTCGGATCCTGAAGCGGCAGAACCGGCGCCAGAACGCAGACGATCACGATCACGGCCAGTACGATGGCGCCGATGCCGGCAAGCCGGTTGCGGAACAGCAGTTTCATGGCATCGGTCACGCGCTGTCCCCTCAGGTCTTGATACGCGGATCGAGCAGGCTTTGCGCCACGTCCGCCAACAGGTTGAAGAGGACGTAGCTCGCCGCGACGATGATTACGGCGCCCTGGACGAGCAGGATGTCGCGCTGCGAGATCGCCTGCACGAGCATCCGGCCGACCCCGGGCCACTGGAAGACGGTCTCGATATAGACCGCACCTCCGAGGACGAAGCCGGCTTGAACGCCGATGACGGGGATGACCGTGACCAGCGCCGCCTTGAAGGCATGCCCGTAGAGCACCCGCCCCTCGCGGACGCCCTTGGCACGGGCGGTGCGGATGAAATCCTGCCGCAGCACTTCGAGCATGCTGGCGCGGGTGAGCCGCGCGATCACGCCGGTGGCGACGATCGAAAGGGTGACCGCCGGCATGATCAGATGGCGCAGCAGGTCCCAGAAATCGCCGCCGCCATAGATCGCGAACATACCGCTCGCGGGCAGCCAGCGCAGATTGACGGCGAAGGCGAGGATGAACAGAAGCCCGAGCCAGAAGGAGGGAACCGAAAGGCCGATCAGCACGACGAAGGTCAGGATCCTGTCGACCCAGCCATATTGCCTTGCCGCAGTCCAGATGCCGATCAGGATACCCCAGATCGCGCACAGCAACAACGAGGTGCCGGCAAGGATCAGCGTTGCCGAATAGCGTTCGAGAACCTCGTCGAGGACCGGTCGGTTGAGGGAATAGGAGCGCCCGAAATCGCCCTGCAGCATGTTGGTCAGCCAGATGAAATATTGCTGCCAGATCGGTTTATCGAGGCCGAGCTGCTCGTTGAGATTCTTGACGTTTTCGGGTGTCGCGTAGGAGCCGAGGATCGCCGTCGCCGGATCGCCCGGGATCAGGCTCATGATGACGAAGACGATGACGGTGAGACCGAGCAGTACCGGCAGGATCGCCAACAGGCGTCGCATCAGATAGGCCTGCATGAAAGGTCCCTCCCGGTCTTGCGCGCCTCGGCCGACAGGCAAGGAAACGGCGGCCGGAGCCGCCGCTTCAAGAAGCTCGTCAGCCCTTGGTGACGGTCTTCAGGAGCAGGAAGAACGACGGCTGAAGCTTGAAGTTCTTCACGGTGTCGCGGGACGCGGCATTCTGTTTCCAGTTGGCGACGAAGACCCACGGGGCGTCGTCGTGAACGATCATCTGCATCTTCTTGTAGAGCTTCGCACGCTCGGCCTGGTCTGTCGATTTCCGGGCGGCCTCGAGCAGCTTGTCGACTTCCGGATTGGAATAGTAGCCGGAATTGAACCCCTTCTTGTCGGGCCACGCGCCGGTGCGCAGCGCGAGATAGGGCAAGGTGTCCGGATCGTTCGTCATCCAGGCCATTTCGGCCATGTCGGCCTTGCCTTCGAGCCCCGGATTGACCTTGCCCAGGAAGGTGTTCCACTCGTAGGTCTCGATCTTGACGTCGAACCCGACCTTGGCGAGATCGGCCTGGATCGCGGCGCCCATCGGGATCGGGTCGAGCATGCCCGAACCGCCCTCGGTGACGTAGAAGGTCAGCTTGGCGCCCTCGGCCCCGGCTTCCTTGATCAGGGCCTTGGCCTTCTCCGGATCGTAGGGATAGGGCTGGAGTGCGTCGTTATAGGCCCAGGCGAAGGCCGGCGGCGTTGGGCCGGCGGCGATTTCGGCGGTTCCCTGCAGGACGTTTTCGACCAATGCCTTCTTGTCGATCGCGTAGTTGACGGCCTGGCGGACACGCTTGTCTTTGAACGGCCCCTCCTTGGCGTTGAGGATCAGGAACCAGACATGCGGGCCGGCCTGCTCGTGCAGCGAGAAGCCGTTGCCGTTGAACTGGGCGACGCTGTCAGGCGGTATCTCGACCATCAGGTCGATGCCGCCGGAAAGCATCTCGGCGACGCGGGTGTTGGCATCGGTGATCGGCCGGAAGACGACCGCTTCCAGCGCCGGGACGCCGTCCCAATAATCGTCGTTACGGGTGACGACCACCTTGGCGTTCGACTCCCATTCGGCGAACTTGAAAGGCCCGGTGCCCGACGGATGCCGCCCGAAATCCTTGCCGAATTTCCTGACGCCGGCCGGCGAAACGATCAGGCCGGTCGGATAGGCGAGGTTCGACAGGAACGGCGCATAGGGGTTTTTCAGGGTGAACCTGACCGTGTCCTCGTCGATGGCGTCGACGCTCTTGATCGCCGAGAAGAAGAAGGCCAGCGGGAACGGTCCGGTGTCGTGAGAGGGATGATTCTTGTCGAGCATCCGATCGAAGGTGAATTTGACGGCCTCGGCGTTGAACGGGCTGCCGTCGTGAAACTTGACGCCGCTGCGGAGTTCGAACGTGTAGGTCAGGCCGTCGTCGCTGATGGTCCAGCTCTTGGCCAGCGAGGGTTCGACCTCGAGCGTGCCGTCCCTGTAGCGGACGAGACCGTCATAGACGTTCATCAGGATCCTGAAGTCGTTGACCGCGGTTACGGTGGACGGATCCAGCGATTTCGGTTCGGCAATCTGGCCGACGACGAGAACGTCGGGCGGCGTTTGCGCATGGGCCATCGGACTTGCGATCGCCATCGTCACGGCGAATCCGATCGTGCCAAGTATCCTGTTCATGAAGCTCTCCCTGGCTGCGGTGAGCCTCGAATTTATCATTAAAAATTCTTGAAACGCAAGTTTGTTATGATAAATTAGCTTTATGCAGATGAGACCCGCCCCTCGATGACGTTTTCCATCCTCGCACGCGACCCCGAAACCGGCGAAACGGCGGCCGCCGCGGCGACCGGAAACCTTGCCGTCGGCGCCTGGGTGCTGTTTGCCCGGGCCGGATCGGGCGTCGCCGCCTCGCAGGGCTTCACGCCGAGCACTCTATGGGGAGAAGAGGCGATGTCGCTTCTCGCCGAAGGCACAGGTGCCGGGGAGATCGTCAAACGCATCCCGCAAGCCGATCGCGGCGCGGATTTCCGTCAGTTAACGGTGCTTGACGTTGAAGGTCAGAGTGCCGGCTGGACCGGTCCGTGCAATACCGACTGCAAGGGCCAGATCGTCGCCGAGAACCTGGCGATCGCCGGCAACTGGCTCGCCAATGACGACGTGCTCGGCGCAATCCATTCCGCCTTCTCGAAGGCCGGTGGCCCCCTCGCCGTGCGGATGCTGGACGCGCTCGACGCGGGCGCCGCGGCCGGCGGCGACGCGCGCGGACTGAAGTCGGCCGCCATCGTCGCCATCAAACCCGAAACGCCGCTTCTGGATCTCAGGATCGACTGTTCAGACCGGCCGCTCACGGACTTGCGAAGCCTCTATCGACGCACGCGAGACGACGGGTATCGGGCCTTTCTCTCACGCGTCCCAACACCGGAACACCCGCACAAATGTTAGATTTCGGACAGGAAATCATGACCCGCCTCGAGACGCTTTCGGCATGTTCGGAAGCGGGTCCCGGGGTGACGCGACTGCCGTTCACCTCGGAACATCGCGCGGCGAACGGCCTGATCGGCGACTGGATGAAGGCGGCAGGCCTGTCGGTCGGGATCGACGCCGCCGGCACGATGATCGGCCGGCGAGAGGGCACCGGCCCGGCCCGGACGCTGCTCCTCGGGTCGCACCAGGACAGCGTCCCGCATGGCGGCCGCTACGACGGCGCGCTCGGGGTGATCCTGCCGCTGGTCGTGCTCGAAAGCCTGAAGGACGAGGAGCTTCCCTTCGCGGTCGAATTGCTGGCCTTCGCCGACGAGGAAGGCGTGAGGTTCCCCACCGCGCTGATCGGCCCCCGGTCGCTCGCGGGAACGCTCGATCCGGCGGTGCTCGACCTCGAAGACGGGGACGGAACGAGCCTCGCGGATGCGATGCGGACGTTCCAACTCGACCCGGTCGGGATAACCGACCTGAAAAGGCGGCCGGAAGACGTCATCGGCTTTGTCGAGGTTCATATCGAACAGGGCCCGGTGCTGGAGGATCGCGACATCCGGCTCGGCGTCGTCAGCGCGATCTGCGGGATCGAACGGTGGAGCGTCGAGATCACGGGCCGCGCCGCCCATGCCGGGACAACGCCGATGGAATTGCGGCAGGATGCATTGGCCGCGGCGTCGGAAGCCGTTCTCGCCGTCGAGGACCTGGCGCGCCGGACCGACGATCTGGTCGGCGTGGTCGGTAATCTCAACGTATCGCCCAACGCGGTAAACGCGGTTCCGGGAAAGGTCGATTTCACCATCGAACTGCGTTCGGGCACCGACGCGGTCCGGCACGCGGCCGGGGAAGCCCTGTCGGAGAAGATCGATCAGCTCTGCGCGGCGCGCGGCCTGGCGGTCGAAACGCGACGCACCTATTCGCAGCCCGCTGTCCAGTGCGATCGCGCCCTGTCGGACAGCCTGCAACGCGCCTGCAAGGCGTCGGGCACCGATGCGCCCATCCTCGTCAGCGGCGCAACCCACGACGCCTCGGCGATGAGCGACCTCGCGCCGGTCGCGATGATGTTCGTGCGCTGCAAGCAAGGCATCAGCCACCATCCCGACGAGTCGATCACGGCCGAGGACGCGGCAGCCGCCGCATCGGCGCTGCAAACGTTCCTCCGGACGCTGTCCGACACGAAACGGCTCCGTCCCTGACGCGCACTACGCCATCTCCGGGATCAGGCGTGTATTGTGTAACCGGAATGGACCCTTCAAAACAGCATGAACGAGTCCACGCCATCAGCGTTGAAAATAATCCCGACAGCCGACGTTGTGTTCAACGTTGCAACCGTTGTTAAATTTTCGCCGTCAACGCCACCGTTCTGATCGACTTGAAGATTGGTTTGAAATCCAATCAAATCGGCATCCGACCGAATTGGCTCGGCAATCGTTTCTGCTCTGGACGGACAAGGGTCAGAACACCCAAACCGCGTAGCGAAGTTGAAGACAGGCAAATAGTTACTGGGGATCGGATCATACGCGCTCCGTACGGCGAACTATATGCTTGTGTCCTGAACGGAGGGCTAACAGGTTATTCTCCTAAGCGGCGCCAACGGTTCACGTTTGTGAGTGCGCGATTTGTCGAAGCAGTTCGCGGCAACAATGCGGCCGGATTGCATCTCCAAGACGCGATCGACTTTCGTGAGGGTCGAGGGTCGGTGCGATACGATCAGCACCGTCTTGGCTTCCGCCGCGTCCATTACGCCATCAAGTACTCGGTTTTCGGTTTCCAGATCCAAAGCCGACGTCGCCTCGTCTAATGCGAGAACCGGTGTGTCCGCTAATAGGGCGCGGGCGATCGCAATGCGTTGCCTCTGGCCCTGAGACAGTGCAACACCGCGCTCGCCAAGCCGCGCCGCGTATCCCTCTCGGCCGTCGGTATCGACCAAATGTCGGATGAACTCATCCGCACAGGCCCGTCGAGCAGCAAGGAATACCTCCCTATCCGACGCATCCGGCCGGCCGTAGCGAATGTTTTCAAGGGCGGACCGATCGAACAATCCCGGATCGTGTCCAACGACAGTTATTTGCTGGCGCAAATCGCTTTTTCGAATATCGCGGATATCCACCCCGTCCAGCAGGACCACCCCCGAAGTGGCATCATCGAAACGAAGAAGCGTGGAAAGCAATGTCGATTTTCCGGCACCCGATAACCCAACTATGCCTATTTTTTCGCCGGGACAAATTTCTAGGTTCACCTCGCGCAGACGGTCTTGGCCAGATACGCGGCAAGTGAAGCTGACATTTCGTATTTCAATTGAGCCAGCGCCAACAGGTTCTTTCGTTGAGACCGGTTCGGGTAGATCATGAGGGTGCGCAAGGACGTCGAGGGCATTCTCAATCGTTCCCCACTCGGAGAAAAACGTCAGTAGGTTGAACGCCGCGGTGTTGAGCATCGTAGAAAGGCGTAAAGCCATTGCCGCGGCGGCGGCAACTACGCCGAGGCTTGCCGCGTTATCACGCCAGAGATATAGCGCGCTCCCGATTATGATTGCCGTTCCCATTGCGCTCAACAAGGCCAATGTCGTGCGCAGGATCGTCACCTCACGTCCATAACCAGTCGCTACGGTTCGCCATGCTCGGAGCCGATCGGCAATGTGTCTGCTTTCAGCACCGTGATGGTCGTATTGCTTGACCGCACGGATATTAGCGAAGGTATCGGTAAGGGTGCCACCGACCAGAGCTCGCTCTTCCGCACGGCGCACGGAGGTCTTCCGAATTCCAGGGAGGAGATATCTCAGGACAAGCGAATAGGCGAGGATCCAGGTGACAGCGACAAGAGCCAACAAGAGATGCGCGCTGGCAAGGGTGAGTGCCATGGCAAGTGAGAAGGCGACAAGAGGTATTAGGGCATTCAATCCAATCGAGACGACCATTGCGAGCGCTGATGCCGCCTGCAACTGTTTTTGGGTCACCAAGCCGGCGGACGACCGGTCGAAAAATGCCATCGGATAGCCGAGTGCGGTAGCGTGGGATCGTCCCAGCGACAAGGCGAAACTCTGCGGTCCGACAATCACCGAACTGAGCAGCGATTGTAGGAAGACGATGCCCGGCTTGGCGATCACAATTATCCCGGCAAGCAAGGTCAAAAAAACAATATTATCAGCGAAAAACCGAGTCACCTCGCCGTTCTCCGCTCGATCAATCAGGGATCCGACTTGCCGGTAGACGACGATCTCGGCGATCGCCAGAGCAAAGGCGACAACGGCCAGGATGCCCACCGGGGCGCCCAGACCACGTAACGCCCACAAGATATAGGCCAACGGTGACCTAGGAGCAGCGCACCTGGTATCGACCTGTTTCGAATGATTTTCAGTCAACAACTTTTCGATACCGAACATCTGCACACCCATGTCTTGAGGCTGTTCAGGAAATCACGCAGCCGAAACGAAAGCGGACCGCAGCCGCGCCTCCAGTTCTCCATAACGCTCCCATGAAAGCAGTTCGGCGTTTTCGAGCGCATCGATGAAGACGGAAGCGGCAATGTCGGAGCCGGCGATATCCGCGATCCTGCCAACGTGGTCCGCATCGGCTATACGCGCCAGGCGTTCGGCTAAAAATCCCTTCTCCTGGAAGGGGCCATAGTCCCAGATTACCTGTCCGTAGAGTGCTGCGAAGGCCGTCGCGACGAATGCAAAGACCTCGTCAGCCTCGCTGTAAACTACGGAATCTCTTTTTTCGATCATCTGTCGAGCGACAGAGCGCGACACGAAATGTGCGAATGCGCCGCGGTATACGCCCGGAGCGTCGATACGCCCACTTTCTCCGAAGTCGATCAGCTCGTATGTGTCAGGGCAGACGCGGATGAGATGCGCGGGCTGCAGGTCGCGATGATACCAACCGGCATGGTTGAGAGC
>Ga0209692_10005252_pt1 | contig 11231 bp, 13 predicted proteins | sample tdDd472_FD_187129 | JGI IMG/M metagenome (GOLD analysis project Ga0209692, IMG submission 187129) | Marine sediment microbial communities from the Atlantic coast under amendment with organic carbon and nitrate - tdDd47.2 (SPAdes)... | ecosystem: Environmental > Aquatic > Marine > Coastal >...
CAAGACCAGAACCCAAGACACCAAAAAACATAACGGCAAGCATCTGTTTTGCACCAATCGATATGCGTAGAAGTGCAGATAGTATGAGCAATGGAATCGAATTAGCAACGATGTGGGATAATCCGCCGTGTAGAAAGGGGGATATCATTATCCCTGTCAGGCCGTTGAGTTTGCGGGGGTGAATTCCATAATAATCAAAGGATATACCGGGGAGCAGCAAATCAATAGTGAAAACACCCCATATGATTGCAACGAAAAATATTGCCTCGCTTGGGAGAATGAGTTTAACTATCCTGTTTTTTACCTGGCTCTGATGGTTTTTCTGACTTGAGCTGTCACTTTTCATTTAAAGAATTTTGTCATATGATGAAAGCCTCATAAGCCATGTTATACTGTGGTGGCTCGACTTTAATAGGGACCGTCGGTCCGTCCGCTGCGAGTATGATCTGATTGTTGACTCACTAAGTTTCTCCTGTTGTAGTTTCCAGGTGTTCAGGGAGTACTTATGCTACATACACAGTGAATAGCCGTTAAGCAACAAATGAAACAAATGTTTGACATGCTCAATCGAAATGCATAGTTGTGCCTGATTGTATATTTTTGACAACCAAGCAAAAGGAGAAAAGCTTATGAATTGGAACAATGACAAACTAAAGGAACTTGCTGAATCTCAGCAATCCTGGGAAGTTGACGCTAGGGGTGACTGTCTTGATATCACAAGTGATGATGGGATAAATGCCTATATTTATGTGGGTGAGCAGCAGATAATCGCGGAGACAATACTCTTTCCTGCGAGCCAGGTTTCTGACAAGGCGGCGATGAATGATTTGATTCTTCGAACGCATAACTTGCTACCACTGACCACTATCTGCATTAATAAGATTGGTGGCGAAGATTTCTATGCAGCCTTTGGTTCCCTGTCTGTTGACAGTAAAGGCAGCGTTGTTATTGAGGAAATTGAGACTCTCTTTGCTAACGTTGGTGAGTTTCTGGAATTATATAAAGAATTTTTAAATGAGGAGACCGCAGCATGAGTCTAAAAAAACTTTGGACCGCTCTGAGAGGGGCGACCAACGAAGGTATTGAAGCTGCGGCTGATACGCAGTCAATCAGAATTCTTGATCAGGAGCTGCGTGAGGCTAAAAAAGAACTCCAGGCCTGTGATGAGAACCTGACCAAGATCATGGCTAAGCGCAAGCTGGCAGAAAACAAAGTGAGTGCATTAAACACTGATATCGAAACCTATACAACCCATGCCATTGCAGCCAGTGAAAAAGGCGATGATGCTTTAGCAATCGAATGTGCCGAGCGTGTTGCAGAGCAGGAGGCAAATCTTGAGACGGAACAGAGCCTGCTCGATGGTTTCTTGGCTTCGGAAAAAGCCTTAAAGGCCAATATTGCCAAAGCCAAGACCAGTGTTCGCAGGATGGAGCAGCAGATTGATCAGGTTAAGGCAACAGAGTCTGTTCAGAAGGCTCAGGTAGCAGTTTCAGCACGACACATGGGGGCAAACAGTAAAGTAAAAACTGCTTTAGACAGTCTTGATCGCATTAAAGCCAAGCAGGAACAGCGCAACGCCGAGCTTGCTGCAGCTGATGAGCTTGCCAATGAAGAAAGTGGATCCAGTCTCGACGCCAAACTAAAAGCTGCAGGGATTCAGCCTGGTGGTCAGGTTAAGGGTAATGATAAACTGGCCCAGATTCTTGCTGCCAAAAAAGGTTGATAATAATTATTTAGTTACTCTTTAAGAGGCTACTATGTTCAGCAAGTTTTTTGGTAACAAACAGAAAAGCAACTCCAGATCAGAAACACCGTCTATTATTGGTTTGCGATTAGGAGGAAGTTTTGAGATTGATCCTCTCCTTATTCGGCTTACGGCAGATGATCTGGTAATTGATGGTTGCGCTTCTACCCAGATTATCAAATCAGCTGGGATAGTTGATCTTGACGGTACGTGGATCTTCAGATTTTACACCGACGACGATGCCTTTTTACAGGTGGTCGCTGAAGGTGGAAAATCTGATGAACATGTCGTAGACGTAAAGCTATTTCACTTTTATGATACCCAGGATATAAGTTCTCAAGCTATCTGGGATCAACTGCTCAATGAGAAGATAGGTGGAACCACATACGGACTTGAAGGGTATACCTATAGTCGGGTTTGGACATCTGCAGGTGATTATCATAATCCAGTGCACATGGCTGAGAAAACCTATGATGATGAAGGCGACTTCTCAGTGACTGATCAGTTTACCATGCTTTTTGAAAGACCCATTGCAGGTGGTCAGACAGAATCCCTGTTACTCGCTGCTGAAGAAAAAGAAGAAGAGTCTGGAAATTTGAGTCGCTGTTTTGTTCTCAGTACTGGAATTACCTTAACCCCTGCCCAATTAACTATTCACGGATAAAAAATGGAAAATACTAGCTTACTAACAAGTGTTCTTCAGTTTAGTCTTTATTTTGGAGTTTCACTGATTTTTTTGGTGATATTTAAATATGTATATAAATTCATCACTCCACACGATGAGTGGAAGCTTATCAAGGAAGAAAGAAATACTGCCGCTGCTATCGGGTTTGGTGGCGCAATAGTAGGTTTTGCCATTGCACTGAGTGGTGCTGCCAGCAATTCTGTGTCTCTTGTTGATTTTGCTATCTGGGGCCTGGTCGCGTTTGTTGCACAAACGCTTGCTTTTGCTCTTGTCCGTTTTGGTTTCATGCCTACTCTCATTGTGCGCATTGAAGCAAATGAAATTAGTGCTGGCATTATGTTGGCTGCGACGACTATAGCAGTTGGTTTGTTAAATGCAGCTTGTATGAGCTATTGAAGGGAGCAAACATGAAGCGAAGCAAACATATCGACTTGGATTTGATGAGGAAGAGTTCTAAAAAGCGAGCTTTCCGAGGCCCATTGGCGATAGGGATTGCTGTTACCGCATTGGCCTCATGCAGTAGCCAGGAAGAGGTCAGCGTCGTCAGCACGCCAGAAGAGTGTGTCGCTACAACTGGACTTACCCTGGTGGAATGCCAAGCTGCCTACCAAAAAGCACAGGCAGAAGCAGCAAGAACCGGCCCCAAGTACACCTCAAACTCTCAGTGTGAGTCAGAATTTGGCGGTGGACAGTGCATACGAAGTGGATCCGGTGGGTTTTTCATGCCTATGATGACTGGATTTATGATTGGACGTATGATGTCCGGTAGTAGCTCCTATCGTGGTTCTACGTATAATCCGGTTTATCGATATAGCGGCCGTTCTTCATCGATGAATAATCGAATCATGACTGCAGATGGTACGGTTATTGGCAAAGCCGGGCAAAGATCTTACCAGGTCAATAAATCCGCTATGAAAAGCAAACCTACTGTTATGAGAACAGTTTCTCGTGGAGGTTTTGGAGCTATGGCGTCAGCTAAATCCAGTTGGGGTGGAGGAAAGTCGCGCGGTTGGGGAGGATAAAGCATTGTTACGCATGCCCGTCAAAGAACGTGTAAACTGGGAAGAAAAAGCCGATGAATTCGGCTTTAAGTTTCACTCTATGTACGGAGAGCGTTACTGGGATGAACGGGCGTATTATCAATTTTCTCTGCAGCAAATTGAAAATGATATCGAAGCGCCAACCGAGGATGTTCATCAAATGTGCCTGGCCGTCGTTGAGAAGGTTATCGCCGATGATCAGTTGATGCGCAGATTCTGTATACCCGAAAGTCATTGGAATTTCATTAGAAATTCATGGCTTGATGGTGACCCTGCTCTTTATTCTCGCCTTGATTTTGCATACTCGGGCCATGGGCATGCCAAGCTCTACGAAAATAATGCTGACACCCCAACCAGTGTGTATGAAACGGGTTTCTGGCAGTGGCTATGGCTCAAGGATAATGTCGACTCTGGCGTTCTGCCTAGGCATGCAGACCAATTCAATAGCCTGCAGGAGAAGCTGGTCAACCGATTCAAAGACTTACAGTTTTTGACACCTGACCGTGAGCTGCATTTCGCCTGCTGTAAAGATACTGAAGAAGACCGTGGAACCGTCCAATATCTTGAAGACTGTGCCAAGGCAGCTGGCATTGACAGCCATTTTGTGTATATAGAAGATATTGGCCGTGACAAGATCGGTAATTTTAGTGACCTGAAAGACCAGGCTATCTCCTGGATATTTAAGCTCTACCCATGGGAATTTATGTTCGCCGAAGAGTATGGCAGGTATTTGGGTAAGAACAATATTCGCTGGCTTGAACCTCCCTGGAAAAGCATCATCTCCAATAAAGCATTGTTACCAATGCTCTGGAAAATGTTTCCAAATCATCCCAATATACTGCCCGCATTTTTTGAGGATGAAATTCATTTGGCAGCTGACTATGATTCCATGGTAAAAAAGCCAATATTTTCCCGTGAAGGCTCCAACATTTCAATCATCAGAGACAAGTCAGAACTCGCCTCATCCTCTGGTCCATATGGGTCGGAGGGTTACATCTATCAGGCGACCTCCATGCTCCCAAAATTTGGTGAACACTATACACTGATAGGTAGCTGGTTGGTCGACGATCAAGCTGCTGGTATCTCTGTGCGTGAAGACTCCGGACCGATTACCCAGGATATGAGCAGATATCTTCCACACATTATTTTATAAACACTGGTAAGGTTTTTTCCCTATGAAACTCAATGATCCCTTTGGTCGTTTAGAAAGTCGGCATCAACTTGGTTACGAGGCGATGCGTGATACCCTGCACAACAGTGGCATAGATACACCACAAGCGGCACAAGAGTTTATTAATAAGTCCAAAAAACGTGGCCTTAAATTCATTGGTCTGGTGATAGTACTGCTACTGCCACTCATTTTGTTACTACCAAAAGCGATGCCAGTGACTATCAGTCTGGCACTTTTTTTTGTGGTTTGGGTTTTTAAATCAAATATCAGCGCTCAGAGTTACATTCAGCGCTATATTGATGAAGATCTCAAATAAGGAGAATAATACCTGATCAGACAAAGGTAATTATTCTCCAGTCATAAAAGCTCTACACCTGACCGCTGAGAAGCGGGAGTTCCTTATCGATGGTGAAGTATACCAGAAATGTAGGTTCCTGGTTGTCATCGGTATATTTTCTGCGTTTTATTTTGTTTATTAATTCCGGGTTTTTGTCTTCACGAGACTTTTTTAAAAACAGCCTTTTTCCTTTATATCCAGCTCCTTCTTCCACGAAAAGAAAAGTCGCGTAGGAATTGGATTGAAGGTTGTGATGAGTCAGGCGGTCACGCATGATAAAGGCCAATGTCCCTTCTTCTAGAAAATGTGGATGCGCATAAATTGCTGCATCTACTTTTCCTTTACTGTCGGCAGTCGCCAGGACACCTAGTCCTTTGGTGCTTTCAAAATATTCTTGTAATTTTTTCATATTATCCTCTTCGGCTATTTTGGGTGCGTTAGTCATTGAATATTTGCATGACTTTTGTTGCAAAACTATCAGACTCTTCATGTCTCCGATAATTTTCTTTCTGTGATAGGTAATAAGGGTAAGCTTTGCAATGGGACAAATCAATTAGAACAAAAAATCCCCAGTTAGTTACTCCGCTCAACTGGGGATCAGAGTATTATACTCTCTTTGTGGTATTGATTATTTCTTTTCAGCTAGATAGCTCAGTGTTTGACTTGGACTTAATTTGGTAGATGACGGGCCGGAACGAACGTAAAATTCTTCATTCTTGCCGATTTTCAAGAACACGGCAGAGCCAGCGGGACGACACTCAAGCATAACCACAGAACCTTCGGGGCAGTCGACTAATGTCGTGTCTATATAGCTGGAAAATTCTGGCCCTATATGCTGGTTTAATAGATTTTTGACATGGAGCAGGCAGCGATCACTATTTTCAAATTCATCGGCGGCAATTCCGCAGATCTCACCGGAATCAGCAACACCAAGCAGCAGGGTACCTTTGCCTGAATTGAGAAACGCTGTAACTGCTTTTAGCCATGTAAATTCTATCTCTTTGCCACGCTTGCCCGTCTGCAGGTTTGTCCGGACTGTTGATTTGAACTCCACCCTTGAGCCTTCACCCTGACTGATGTAATCTTGTAAGCGTATAAGCGGTTCAGCCCGCCTAACTCCTGGTCGACGTAGGAGACCACGTTTACCCATGTACAAAAGAATCAAAAGAGCACCGGCCGCGGCAACGCTTAGGTCGATGAAATCGACCATAAAAAGCTCTCTCCCTATCTTATCCAACAACTCTTTTTCAGAGGCGGCATAGCCTAACCAGAGCATTTGATTGTCGTGATCAATTTTTTGGAAAACTGCTTGCCATTGTTGACCTTCAACCTTCATCTTTACGAGTTCGCCTTCGGTACTTCCAGCAGCCTGCCATTTTTTGATGAGCTCGGTATGCACTGTTTCCTCAGCACTGGTCATGTGAAGCATTGGATCATTCTCATCATTTGTGCCAGCAATAAAAAGATTGCCCTCTTTGGCAACAAGGAAAAGTAACCCTGGCCGATCTACATTGCGCTGTGTCAGCATAGTCCTGATAGCGGACAGAGGAATATCCATGGCAAAGACAGTATAGTGTGACGATGAACCCGAAGTGGGCCAGGAAACAGATGCGGTGATCCCTAGCTCTTTGGCATGGAAGAAAGAATATACTTCTGACCAATGCACTTTGTCATCACTTGGAGATTTGGGAAACCAGGGCCGTTTCCTGGGATCATAGTCACTGCTTTCCTGCCAACTTCGTACAGCTGTGTCAGCTGTCGACCATTCCTGATAGTGTAAGGTGTTTCCATCTTTTGTTGATGCAGAGACGCGAGTTAGGTAATTGCCCCCCTCTTTAGTTAGGACGTATTCATTGCCAAGGTCATTGGCAATGATAATAGCGCTGGTAGCATCCTGTTGGTCAAGCAGGGGAGTAAACCTCTTGTTGAGTGATACAATATCTCCTTCGATCAGGACGTCGTTTTCTCCCCACTCCCTGACAAGTTGTAATTGCCCTTCAATACCGGTAATATAGGATTTAATTTCATCTCTTTCTGTGGCTCCAATAGAGGAGACAACACCAGCTGCGACATTAGTCCTGATGCGCAAATACTGATATGCATTCAGGCCGATGAGTATGCAGAGGAAGCCAAGCAGGGGTACAAGAAACATCAATAAAGAATGGAGTTTTTTCATTTTTTGATACCACTATAAATATCTAATTTAAGATGAAATGGGGCCAAACAGGAAAAAGTATAACATAGCGAAATCGTTTGTCGAAACAACTGATTTAGTACAAGTTTGCTTTATGTTCTAACTCAGTCGCTTCTTGTGTCACTCCAAGTTGTTGATATTGATCAGATAAAAACGAAAATACAGGGTAGTATTCCGAGGTATGTTCATTTTATTAAATTTGTATAGGGGTCCGTTCATATCGGAAAAGCATTATTCCATTGTCTACGCTAACCCATTATAAATTGATATCTTTGATACATCTGCATCAGGTATCAAGTAGATAGGTAAAGGATTACAAATGATTATCAATGAGAAATCAGAACCGTATCGTTGTTTCTGGATGAGAGTAATCTTGAAAATTGCCAGACTCTGAACTAGTACTTAACTTCATACATTAACCTGATATTTTTTAGTATTAAGAATATTTTCCATGCTAGTAGTTTATTTTCAATTCTTATAAGGAGAATGCTGATGTATGTAAAAATAATAAGTAGGCGAGTCTTTAAGATTAAACAAAAGGAAAAACTTATTCCACTTCTCCAGAAATTACGAAAACTGGCAGAAAAGCAAAAGGGATTCATTTCGCGGACGACCTATTCCAGTCTAAGCGATCCCGGTGAGTATATCGTTCTTAGTGAGTGGAAAACTGCTGATGACTGGATTGAGTGGATGGACAAAAAAAAGACTAGAAAAATCCAGGGTGACATCGACTCTTTGATTGGAGAAAAAACGTTTTTTGATGTTTTCCGACCGGAAAATTTTTAGCACTGAACTGTTTTAGTACGACCATGTTCCATTGCAAATTACCCTTTACACCAGATAATCACGTTCCTTTAAGGAGAGCAATATGGGTAACAAAAAAATATCCGATGAATCTTACGAAAAAGAATTAGAAAAATTACAGATAGAGCTCTGTTTGTTGCAGCGCTATGTTAAAGAAGCGGGACTTCGCGTGGTTGTGGTTTTCGAAGGGCGAGACGCAGCCGGAAAAGGGGGGGTGATTAAGCGTATTAAGGAACGGGTTAGTCCACGGGTTTTCCGAGTCGTAGCCCTGCCAGCGCCGAGTGAGCGTGAAAAAAGTCAACTCTACATGCAGCGTTACATCAAAAATATGCCGGCAGCTGGTGAGGTCATTATTTTTGATCGATCCTGGTATAATCGTGCTGGTGTTGAAAGGGTCATGGGGTTTTGTACTGACAAAGAGTATGAGAATTTTCTCCTCAACACACCTGCTTTTGAAGGATATCTCGTTAATGCTGGAATTATCCTGATAAAATATTTCTTTGATGTGAGCCATGAAGAACAGGAAAAACGTTTTCGCAAGCGGCTCACCGATCCAAGGCGCCAATGGAAACTAAGTCCTATGGATGTTGAGTCGTATCAACGCTGGCATGATTACACAGCAGCCTATGATCGAATGATCCGGGAAACAGACAGCAAGCATGCTCCCTGGTATAGGGTGAAGGCCGATAATAAGAAACATGCTCGACTTAATTGCATATCCCATTTGTTGAGTCTCATCGACTATAAAAGGATTCCTTTTGATAAACCTGATCTTGGTAAACGAATGAAAAAGAAAAAAGGCACACCTAATGAAATTTGGTTCAATAAGACTGTAAAAGAGTTGTACTGAAATCAGGTGGCAAGCAAAACTTGTCTTTGATATTGTAGCTATTATTATATTTATGAGGAAAAGAATTGACCCTGTCAGTAGAAGGTGTAAACAATATTTTTGGTGAAAATGGAGGCTCATGTTGGAAAGGTTTAAATACATTGTTTACATAGCTATTTGTAGTTTAGGGTGGCATTGGTTGATTTTTTTTCAGTCAACCGCTTATGCGGAAGAGAGTCTCAGTGATACCTTTGATTGTACTGACGTGAGTGTTGATTATCTGGAGGACTCAAGCCTTACTCAAGAAGAGCGTCTTCGTCTTATGGATAAAGCTTTTTTTCAGTCGCTCAACAAATTTGAACTGTGTCAGGAAGCTAAGAAAATGGCCAAGGCTTCTGGTGGAAGTAATGGCGGTGGCGGTAGTGGAGGAGGTAGTGGTGGTAGTAGTGGTAGTGGAGGAAATGGTGGTAACACAGGTGGTGATTCCGGAGATGAGGCCTTAGAGACAGGAGGTATGGCGAGCGGTGAATCTGCTGCGAGTTCCACGATGTCAGGAACGGAAGCTCCCCAAAATTATCCTCCTGCAGAGGGGCTTGAGGGATCAGGAGACGCAAGTGCTCAACAAAGTTCTCAGGATGTGGCAGAGGCAGGGAGCAAGAGTGGCGGAAATATGCAGAGCTCAAACGGCAAGCTTCCTGATGATATTCCCCCAGCTAAAAATGACGATGCTCTTGCTGCACAGATAAGGTACGCTGCTGAAAATGAGTCAGATCCTGAAAAAAGTAAGCAGCTGTGGAACGAGTACAGGAAATACAAGGGTCTGCCCACAAAATAATAGCAGAGAAATATCATGATTTTTAGAAAAGCTGTCGCTGTCTTAATAATTTTTGTATTTTTCCTTTCTGGTTGTGCAACTAAAAGTCGGACATCGTCAAGTGTTGGTCCTCCTTTGTCTTCATCTTTAGATGAGCCTGAGGCAATTGAATCTGTAAAAGTTACACCGATGATTGATGTAATAATTCCTGTTTTTGATCCAGGTCTGCCTGAAGATCCTTCAGATTATGATGACGAAAATATCTGGCCGGAATTACGAAGAGCAGAGGCAAACCGTTTTGCTTATAAGCTCAAAGAAAAATTGGAAGCGACAGGCAGATTTGGTGCGATTCGGGTCACACCGGATAGCACTGCCACTGGAGATTTATATGTACTTGGCCGGATAGAGCAATCAAATGGTGAAGAAGTTGAGATAGAGATAGAGGTCATCGATATAAGTGGTGAAAAATGGTTGGATGATTCTTTTGAACATGAGGTATCTGAAGCATTTCACAGAGATCAAAGAAATACTGGCTTGGATCCCTACGATCCTGTTTTTGAAGAAGCTGCAGAAGAGATCGTTGCTGAACTCGATGACTACTCTACACAAGAACTGGAAGAGCTTCATTACATGGCAGATCTCAGGTTTGGAGCAAACTTCTCTGAGAGCACTTTTATGCAGTACATGGAGGAGGACTATGGGGTCTTCTCTTTGGTGAGTAAACCAAGTGATCAGGATCCGATGTTGCAGCGTGTGAAGGCAATTCGGGTGCGGGATCAGCTTTTTGTCGATGGCTTGCAGGACAATTATGCCGCTTTCTCACAGAAAATGAATGAAAGCTATTTGATGTGGCAGGAGCAAAGTCTTTTTGAGACGCAGGCTGAGCGTACAGCAAGTCGAAAAGCCATAGGCGAGGCGGTCGGTGGCGTGCTTCTAATAGGATTGGCTGTTCTGTCTGCGGTTGCAGGCTCTCGATCGAATAGAACGGGCAGTAGTGCTGCTGGTGCTACAGGGGCGATTATTGGTGGTATGGCCGGTGCTTCTTTAATTTCAAGTAGCTTTAAGACCAGTGAAGAAGCAAAGGTGCATCGTGAATCGCTCAATGAGCTTGGGCAATCAGTTGATATGGCCCTTGCTCCTCAGGTCATTGCTTTTGAAAAAGAAAGTGTCGAATTGACCGGTGATGCAAAAGAGCAATTTACCCAGTGGCGGTCTTTTTTGCAAAAAATCTATGCTGCAGAACAGACGCCTGATGTTCAAATATAAGCCTGCGAGATACTGTGATTGAAGAAAAACTCGAGCAAGCTCGTCTGCGCAGCGCCAAACGCAGAATGCAGATAGGTGTCGGCTTATTAGCTACCATTATACTCTGCGGACTTTTGGTGTTTGGTCTTTCCTCTTATGATTTTTCTGAGAAAAATAAAGTTCCAGCCGTTGTTCCTGAGCAAGAAATATTATCAGAAAATGACAGAGAAAAAATTCGTAATGAATTTAAAGATAAACTGCAACAGTATGAAAATGAGCTGGAACCACGGCTGCAGTTGGTTAACGTTGAAATCTGGAAACGAGATCTGTTTTTTGAAATTACTGAGCTGAAGAAAAGTATGATGTTG
>Ga0209692_10005254_pt1 | contig 11230 bp, 9 predicted proteins | sample tdDd472_FD_187129 | JGI IMG/M metagenome (GOLD analysis project Ga0209692, IMG submission 187129) | Marine sediment microbial communities from the Atlantic coast under amendment with organic carbon and nitrate - tdDd47.2 (SPAdes)... | ecosystem: Environmental > Aquatic > Marine > Coastal >...
ATTGTTGGCAAGGACCTTATTTTTGTGTTCCAATTCATCTTTCAGGCTTGCTTTTTCATGTTTTATTTTTTTCAGTCGAAGTCGGAAATAAACTACCAGGATAATAATTAGCACTGAAATCAGACTAATCACTATGGTTTGCAAATTATTCCTGAGTTTTTGAGCAATCTTTTGCTCTTTGAGCAGGGAAATCTCATTTTCTTTTTTCATCGTTTCAAAAACGACTTCAAACTCAGCAATGTTGGAATTATTCTCTGCATTGAAAATAGAATCGTTGATCGAGCTATACTTCATATAGTGCTGCAGTGCTGATTCAAAGTCATTCAACGATTGATAGTATTCTGAATACAATTTACTGGTAGATTTTATCAAGGCCTGAGAGTTCAGTGAATTTCCATATTCCAGGGCATAATCCAGGTATTCTTTTGCCTTCCCTGATTGTCCCATTTTCATGTAAATACGGGCTAAATTATTGGAAACCTGTGCAAGCGATTTTACCGAATTTCGTTTGTGTGCACGGTCATAAGCCTGCTGAGTGTAGTAAATAGCTGAATCCGGGTTCCATACTTCCAGATACAGCCTCCCCATATTTTCATAATAAAAGTGTCCGTATTGACTTAAATTGTTTTTATCGATGTATGATTTAAATTTGCGAAAGTATGTGCCAGCCGTTTCATAATCCTTCAGATGGAAATAATCCATTCCCAGGTTTACGTAAACAACCATTGTATTAAATCGTGCTTTCGAATCTTGCTGGTTATTTTCTAAGAACTGTAGAGCGATTGTATCATATTTAAGTGCCAGATCATATTTTTTTAATGTCCTGTAGATATTGCCCATAGATACAATAGTAACAGAACGGGCAAATTCATTTCCCAGTTTTTGATCGATCTCCAGTGCCCTGTTGAAACTATGAAGAGCAATGTTATACTGGAGTTTAAAAACGTAACATCTGCCCAGCTCCTTTAGTGATGAAGCTAAAAGTAACGAATCGTTTAGTTTCTTCGCCATCTCGTAACCCATTTTTGCGTATTTAAGGCTACTATCGGTACTGACCTGATAAAAGGCGTACGAAAGTTTAATGTAGTTCGTCGCCTTAATGCTGTTATTATTGGTCTCATTAATAACCTGTTTTAGAGAGTCAATCGAGCCCTGACCTGAAGCTATTGGTATGTATGCCAATGAATGGATTAATACTACAAATATGAAGATCGAATTTCTCATTAAACAGATTTTAAAGTTTGAGATCCAAATATTTTAAGGAAGCATTATTGCGATTTAATACTTCATAAGAAATCTTACTAAATTAATGCTTTTATCAATATTTAATTTCTTCCGTAATCGGCTCCTGGCTACATCCACGCTTTCAGGTGTCTTTTGTGTAATGGAGGCAATATCTTTTGTTGATAGATTTAACCTAAGCAAGGCACACAATTTAAGATCTCCCGGAGATAAATCAGGAAACTCATTTTGGATATTGATATAATAAGTATCATGTACCTGCTGGAACCGCATTTCAAACTCCTTCCATGTTACATTGGTCAAGTTTAATTCCAGGTCGCTAATGATGCCCTTTACTACCGGTTGATTTTCAGGTTTTAAATTTATAAAAGCCACATTGAGTTTCTCAACTATCTTAACGATCATTTCATTTTTCTGAACCAGGAAAAGAGCATTATTGGCAAGCACCTTATTCTTTTGATCCAGATCTTCTTGAAGTTTTTGCTTTTCAATTTTGGATTTCGTCATCCTCTGTCTCAAAATGAAAATAAGAATGATAATCAATAACACTGTTAACAATACGGTAATGAATAATAGATTGGTCCTTAATTTTTGAATTTCTTCTTCACTTTTAAGAAGATGTATTTCATCTTCCTTAAGCATGGTTGTGTACAAAACCTGAAATTCAGAAGTTCGTTTAATGGCATTTTCCGAATAAAGAGAATCCTTTGTGTCCATTAATAAGTTTGTGTAATGCAAGGCATTTTCATAGTCACCATCCAAGGTATAAAAAATGCTATAAAGACCATATAAATTCTGATAATCACCTATTCCAGATTTTTCAAGCATTAAATTACATTCATCGATAAACGATTTGGCTTTTTTAAAATCATTCAATTCAAGATATGCTTTTCCTTTATAGAGAATACACCACCAAAGTATTAACTGGTTATTGGATTCTTTTGCATATTTCGCAGCCATATCCAAATTTTCTAAGGCTTTAATTAAATCATTTCCCTGGTCAAGGTAAAGATCCCCTAAGTTTAGGTAATGTTGGGCAAGCACATCAGGATCTGAAATATTGCCATAGATATTTATGGACTGGTCAAAGCAGAATAATGCTGAATCATAATCTTTTTTATCCAGGTAATTAATTCCAAGATTTACAAAAGCGTTATGAATCCCGGAAGTGTCGGAGAGGTCTGTAAAAACCTTGAGAGCTTTGCGGGTAAAATTCATTGAAAGCGAAATATTACCAAGGTAAGCGTAAACATTTCCTATTCCCATCAGGGTTCTTCCTTCTCCACTTTTATCCCCTATTATTGAATCCAGTTGCAATGCCTGACTTAAATATTCAAGGGCAAAATCAACTTGATCCATTCCTGCATATATTCTCCCAAGATTTTTATATGATGTCGATAATTCAATACTACTATTTGACCTTTTAGCATGGTACAGAGCTTTGTTAGCAAAATAAAAACTACTGTCGTAGTTGATCATTTGATACTCATAAGTCAGTTTATTATAGGCATTGGCAATTACAGAGTCATTTTCAGAAATCCGGGTAACAGCCAAAAGAGAGTCTACAGGTGTTTGAGCAACTAAGAATTTAGAGGCTAACAAGCATAATAAAAGGAATGTTTTTATCAGATTCATATTTTTTCTGTATTGCAATTATAAAGAAACTTAAAGAAATACTGTGAAGTAGATGCTAAAGGTGTGAGTGTTACTGTTAAATGCGCCCCTATAAAAAGCACCCACCTGAAATTTGTCTTGCATAATATCAATAACCGGCTCTATCTCAAGGAGTATTTCATCTTCTTTCTCATCCTCCAAATCTTTTACATCGTAAATAGGTGTAATCAACAAGAAAACATCATCACTTAAAACAAATGACGAGATAAATTGGATAGAAGCCCCATGATCAGTTTCCTTTAAAGCTTCAGGTACCTGATCCGATGTTGGTTCAGTTGTGTACACATATGACAAAACAGGAAAAACTGATATGGTTTGTGATTGATTCAAAATAAAACCAGTTGTTATGCCAGGCGAAATACGCCAACTACTTGATCCCAGCCCATCTTCATATTTACCGGTGGGAGCGGTAATATCCATGGAAGCACCAAAAGCTCCAAAAAACTTTTCATAGTTTCTGTAAAAAACTCCAAAATAACGCAGCCGAATATCGCTCAATCCAAATTTTTCACTCTTTGTATTATACAATAGTGGTACGTCCAATACAAAAGAATGATTTTCGTGAGGAGCATAGGTGATCCTGGGGTTGTATCCAATTGTATTAAAATCCGGGGTAGTTTTAAATTCAAGGAAATTATCTATTTGACTATAGACATTCGTAGGTTTCGAATTATCTTTTGCTTCGGCTTGCTCCTGACTAAAGGAATAGGAGTAATTACAAATCAATAACACAATGAACATTGTCCGGAACAGAAATGATTCTGTTCTTTTAAATAATGGATACTTGTATATTGACATACGTGTTTGGTCGTTATTCATATTAAAATCATTGAATAGCATTAGTTTTACTGTTACAAAAAAACATAAAAACCAACAGTAACCAGGTTTTCAAAAAAGTAATCCCCAAATACTCTATACTTATTTGATAATTTGAAACCCAGTTTTGAATTGGCATTGAAATTAAGGTCAAATTTTAAAAATAAATTATGATTGTCCTTTGAAGGAATGTATCTATAGTCAGGTTCAAAATAGACCCCTATTTTCCTATTTTCATACCCTAGATAATATTCCATTCTTAAATAATCAAAACGTTGTTTTTTATCCGGCAATGAAGCAAAACTAAGGTAATATCTTGCTAGAATTCCTTGCGACCATGCAGGATTTTCAAATTGCCAACTGCTTCCAACAATAGGTTCCAGAGACCAGGAATCGAATCCGCTAAAAAACTCTGATCTACCGGTTGGAATGATGAACTTAATTCCTGCTGTTGTGCCCTGGTATCCTGCTTTGCCATATTGGGGGGAAAGAAAATTTCTATGGTAGTTTAGTCTCAAATCACCTGGTGTTGTATAATTCCCTTCAGCCTGAAAGGAATTCACAATACCAAATTCTATCTTAAAAATATTGATGTCAGTAATAAATGGTTGGTAAGAAACAAAATGTTCCAAAAAGCTGTTTTTTGAGTCAACTTTATAATATTCTGCATCATATTCAATAAAGCCATAATAAAAAAGGACATCAGTGGTCTTTCTTGTACTATCCTGCCCTTGCGCATTTAAATTACAAAATGCCATGCATGTTAAAAGTGAAATGAATATGTATTTGTAGCAATTCTTCATTTGACTTAAATGTATTGAAGCTGATCAAGCACAAAGTTTGCGGTATGAAGTATAGAATTCATCCGAAAATATTGTATTGGACATCCATATTATTTATTGACAACTGCGAGAAGGTTCTTCCTAAAAGTACACAACAAGTCCTAATCTTGCAACGTATAAATTATCTTCAAAATTACCCGAGCCAAATGCACTAAGTTGCAATTTTGGGTTTAAAGCATACTGAGCCATAACTTCCTGCACATATCTGTCTCGGCGTTCATCACCTATATCATTCATTTGAAAGATCGGCGTTATGGTCATGAAGAACTTTTCACCAAACACGACTGGCATAATCACCTGGAAAGTAATTCCATGACTTTCGGTATTTAATGAATCAGGCAGTGTTGAACTGTTCGATTTAGAAATATACTGGTAAGATAACACCGGAAACATTTGTATCCAATCTGCAAGCATTAATGCACCGGTTAAACCCGGTGAAACAGTCAATCTCCCACTACCTATTCCGTCTTTCGCATCACTGGTTGGAACAAATACATCAATTGATGGTCCGAAGGCACCGAAGAATTTATCATAATTTTTATAGGGCAAATAAAAATACCTGACCCTCACATCCCCAATACCAAAGTAGTCTGTTGAGTTGTTATATAACAATGGCACTTCGCCTAAAACCAGGTGCTTATCGTTTGGTGCAAATGTTATATTTCCGCGATACCCCATCACATCACCTCCACTTGGTCTGAATTGATATTCAAGCGTATTATCGATGAAGGAATAAAAGTTTGTTGGTTTTGATGCATCTATCTCTTCTTCTTTTTCCTGTGCAAAACCTATTTGGCTAAACAATAGATTCAGAATAATAAATATAATCAATGTGGTAATAGTTAATCTTGACATATTATTATAATGTATTTACATTCAAATTTAAATCATTTTCTATTTAAAAGACATCGCCATTTCACGAGCAAAGCCCCATGTATAATATAGTTTTCAATGGCAAAGTTATTATCAGAATTCAAACTTTACATGTTCAAACCAGTTAGGTGAATCAGGTGTTGTGTATAAAATAGGGTTACCCGTTTTTGGGATTTCTACAATCGTACACATTAAAGTTCTGCCTGTTGGGGAGCCTGGATTAACCAGAATTGGACGGGTAGACTTTAATTCTTTAAATCCATCATACTTAATGTTATCAGTATTGGTTGATAACACCTCTGTGGCCATATTATACCTTTGATGCGTAAAACCATAACTGCCACCACCCGAATTTGCATCCATTTCAAATGTTACTGGAGCATTTTCTTGCAAAGTATGATTGGTATGAACTACATAATTACCTTTATAAATATCGAGAACAACAGCCTTATTTTCCCATGTCTCCACCGAAATTACTTTTTCACGATCTGCTATTGTGTAGTTCATTGCTGCCCCAAAGTGAGTACTGTTTAAATATTCAACAGCTTCATCTATGTTTTTTGATTCTAATATTTTTCTCACGTGAAATGAAACTGGTATTCCGCTATCGGATACTGCTAAATCAGCCACAGTATTTACACCAACTCCCACTCCATAAATATTAACACCATTTTGGCCTATTTGTCCTGCAAAAGTCTGTTGAAGAATAACCAGATCTGAATTGGGATACTTAATTTTGAGAACTGTTACAGCTCCTTCATGATATACTGGGATATCATTATTATGAGTAACGTAATTTGGCAGATTCTTTCTTCCGTATACTCCGGTGGTTGTACAGTGGCCGTCAGCAATATTTATTGCTCCAGAATTCATTAAAAACATAAATAACTCGTCAAAACTTTGATACATGAACAATTCACTAAAATCTACATCAGCCCCTTCAGCTATTCCCCTCATTTCATCATAAAGGTCAGGTAACAATTTCTTGACAGATGCAATATGTTCAGTAGTACTGGCAAAGTCCTTCATCATTTTGTCAGGTTCTGTGATATTTGCGTTTACACGAAGCCATTCATTAAACTGGAGTAGTGTTCTGTTGATGACAAATTTTAATGCGTACCCATGCTGATACCCTCTTTCATAAGGGGTTGCTCCATCTAATTCCAAAAAATAAATACCTCCCCGATATTCAACAGTTGGAATATTAATTTTGTCATTTTGCTGCGCTGAACTTGTAAAGGACAACGCGAAATATGCTAGTGTTATAGCGATCAAATAATTTTTCATTTTATTAGGTTTTTATAGTGATTATTAAATTGTGGTTTTTTCATTTTCTTTGCCACTAATGGTAAGTATAAAGGGCATATTAATGCCCTCTATACAATATTGGCGGTAGTTTTCAACTACCATTCAATTATTTCATAATCCGTAATATCAGGTCTATCCGGGGAAATATATGCTCTTTGATTTTTTACATCCCATATAACAGAAGTTGTCGTTCTGAAATCGCCATCATCTGAACCGGAAATTAATACTGGATAGGTTTTAAACAATTGCTGGAGTTCCTCCGCTTTCTTGCCAGAGGATACATCAAGGAATTGCTCAGCGTATTTTTGACGCCAGATTGTATTAGCTAGCATCTGATTAGCCATACCTTCATCTCCTTCAAACCAAGTGCGAATAAGATAATCTTCAGTAAATCGAGGGTGATTAGTGTGTGCGATGAAATGTTCACCAACGCTAGGTTGGATGACGATGTTGCCGATGAACTGTTTGGCATTGAACTCTATCGTGGCTAGCCCCCCAACTTTGTCAGCAAACGTCACGGATAAGGCCACATTCATTTTGGCGTTCTTGTTTTTTACAATCACTTCCTCAACAGTCTTGTATGACAATAGTGCATTCATTACAATAGCAGCGTCTGGCACTCCTCCATCCCGTATCGAATGGCCAGCAAAGAAGGCATCAATAGTGGTGACAACTACAGCTAGGTTTTCACTCATTCCCATCAACATCACTAAAGGTGAACCCATTGTGAGAATCATTATCTTATCATCTACACTCTTTACCAAGGTGGTCGCCCCTGAATACTTGACAGGGTTATCATTGTTCTGGCCCAAAAGGCCATTGTCAAAACCAGCAACCGTACAGCCATGTTCAATGAATCCTAGCTTCTTAAGAACCTTGTCACGAACAGCATTGATTCCAACAGCGAAGTAGACCCCGTCATTTAGTGCGATAACAATATCTTCTAGTGGTATTTCGGTTTCCGCTGCAATACCATCAAGAAACAGATAGAACCCTGCGTTAAATTGTTTTAATACTTCCAGGTGCTTTGATTCACGAAGTATGTCCATAGCCTCTTCCTTACTAATATCAAGAGCTTCCTTCATCGAAATTTCGGCATGTTCAACAGCTTCCACAAACGCTTCCTTTCCAACAGCCTTCACATAATTTCGACCTCCTTCTTTGGTGTCAAAGCCTCCTTTGAACTCTAGTATTATCATTTTGTCCTGAATCACTTTCAAGTCAGGATTAAAATATGGTTTACTTATGTCAACCTCAACTCCATTTGAAGCCGTTTTTATGTTTTGAGCAATCAAAGTGGAAGAAAAAACACTCAATAAGAGAGTTGATATTAGTGCTAAATTTGTTATAGTTTTCATGTCGTATTAATTTATTCTTCTGTATTTATATGTAATTACTGCCAACTTGTAAATAAAGTGACAGGTGTTGTTATTTTTTGCTTCTATAAAACTTAACAATATCAATTGCAGCTTCATATTCTTTATAAAAATGATCGTATGGTGCGGGTAATACACTTTCCAGTGTGCTATTTATTGCAATAATAACCCCAGATACCGGATCGGCCCATATTAACTGGCCACCCCATCCTGAATGCCCAATACCATATTCATTATGAATGGCAGATTTATAATATTTGGATTCAACAAAAGTAAGTTCTGCAGGTACAGGCTGTCCATCGCTTACTGCTGCTTTCCCATCTTTTATAACTTGCTCTTCATCTTCAATAAGTAATCTTCCATATCGGGCAAAATCTATGGTCGAAGATATCATCGCACCCCCTAACATGGGTATTCCATCAAAGTCAGTACCCATATAAACCGGGTTTTCACCCCCAATTTTATGAAGCATTTGGCGAACAAGTTTATCAGGAGCAGCTCCGTAAGCATTGATAATTGCCAGTGATAAAACATTTGTATTTACCGTTGTATATCTCGCTATTTCGCCGTTCCACTCGTTCGATCCATTTTTGCCACCTGCCTTTATATCTTTTACAAAATCGTTCAGGGTTTCTTTTTCATCATTTCTCTGAAAGCCCAGCACACGCTCATCTCTGTCAAACATTTCCAAAGCCTCCGGGTCTCCTGTATATGCTAATAGCTCGTCAATATTATGGTTTACATTCATTGAAGCAACATCTCCAATGGTTCTACCTCTAAATCCACTACCAACTTCCGGTATGTATTTTTCAACTTTATCATCCAGACTTATTACGCCATCTTTAATAGCTTGATTCAATAACAAGTATCCCATACTTTTTGTGGAAGACTGATCAGAAAAGGCACTTAATCTGCTTTCCCCGTTTCGATAATGTTCCAATAAAATATCACCTTCTTTATTAATAATAACCATTCCTCCTACGCCCGGGTGATTTAATAATCTTGCAACGCTAGGTATCTCGTTCAAATCATAATCTTTCGCCTGTTCATTTAATACAAATTTATCTTGTGCATTAACTAGCATAATATTTGGAAGTATCCGGTAAAAATTTGCTAAACCTTCACCTCTTCGTTGTTCTTGCCAATTATCAACACTTATATTTTGAGCCTGAATTGCCATAACTGCTAGTAGCATAGTGGCAATAATTAGTGAAAAAATCTTCTTCATATAGTTTTATTTTTAATATTATTATTTGTTATTAATTACAGCAAGCCATTAAATCCGGTTTCAATTAAAATTAATGTGCGTGTCATGTGTGATCTTTGCATGTCAAATAGTCAATTTTTGAGTAATACAATGTGCCGAACTGGAAGTGGCTATTTGAAAGAAATCTCCAGGGTCTTCCACACCATTTTCAAAATAATATCTGGTGACAAATAAGGCATCATCTTGTTGTGTGAAATTATACTCTATCCCTTTTTCAGGTGTCGTACATCCATCGGGTTCTGGATTTTGATCATTCAAATCAGTAATCGTCCCAATTAATTGATCTTCATCTAAAATTCTTCTAAAGACTTCAATTTTTATGACTTTAAAACCATAACCACCTATCATATTACTTGGTGCATAAAAGATAACTTTGGTGTATTGGCAATTACCACTTGAATCCTGATTCAATGCATTTGGGTCGGAACAACTATCTTTTTTCTTACAGGAAATATATCCAATTATTAAAACTGCTAAAATTATATATGCTTTTTTCATGATTTAAGATTGAGTTTAATTATTCATTTTAAAATCGTCGAATTCTGCCTGGTAAGTATTAAAGATCTGGGCATAAATGTTTCTATATAAAAAACCTCCCAATGTTATTAATATCGATAGAAATCGCATTGTAATTATTTTTCAATTATTCCTCAAATGGGCCATAAGAAAACTTTTGTCCACCAACGGAAGCCTCATACATTAATCCAGCTTTGTCAATGGTAATAATGGCTACACCATCGTTGTAATCCAAATCAGCAGATGCTCCATAAGTGATGGCTACTGCCGATGCTTGAGCAGCCAGCTCAAATTTTCCAATTGTAAATAATTCATAAGTTTTCTTATTCTGGAAAAAGATGATCTCCTGGTAGGACTTTCCACCAAATTGAAACCCAATAGTTACCTGTGTCATACTTGTTGAACCTGTGGGCTCTCCTCCTTTATAAACAATTCCTTTACCATGTGCTCCACCTATTCCAACTGCTCCTTTCCCAACACTCGGGAATACAGCATAACCATAGGCTTTATTAAAAAATACCTGAAGTGTACTATCTTTTTCAAGAAAATTTTGAATGGTTTTATCTGCTTTTTGAACAACTTCAGGGTCCCATCCCGCAAATAACTGGTTGGAAGTCATTAAAAATGAAACAAAAAATACCATTAGTGTTAGTAAGATTGTTTTTTTCATTTTTGTAATATTTTGTATCGATTGTGTCAAATTAATAATAAGTTTCAAGCCAAATAAACAACTGTATTCAAAAAAAGTTTTGCATTTTAAATAAACTACCCCGAGGCAGAGCCATCGAGGTATTAAAAGGAGTTTGCTTTGCAAACATTATTGTTTCCGCCAAGAGGGTCGGGGTATTAAACCACATTATGAATAAAAATACAAAGTAAGCCTAAGCCCTACGTACAAAGCAAATTTGGCATCTTAACAAAATCTTAACAAGAGCTATTCAGGCATCTTAATTAAACCATAACAAGCAATTATTTAATAATTCTATGTGAAAATACGAGAAAGCTTGAATGTGAAAAAGCTTCAATGAAGCAAGGTGAGAATGAATGAATGAACCTACTCTGATCTACTTTTGACCATCTATCTACTTACACCGCTTACTATTTGATGTGCGCCTTTAGTTCGATTCTCTCCTAAAGCCACTTCAAATATGTAGCGGCATTTACCATTGAAGTATACAAAATGGCTTTCAGCGCATTTTGACACACAATTGGTATAACCTCCTCCCCCAAACAAAAAAAGACCACCCTTTCGGGAAGCCCAGTTGTACCTTGTTGCCAGTGATCTTATCCCATAAAAATCATTCTGACCAACTCAG
>Ga0209692_10005257_pt1 | contig 11226 bp, 7 predicted proteins | sample tdDd472_FD_187129 | JGI IMG/M metagenome (GOLD analysis project Ga0209692, IMG submission 187129) | Marine sediment microbial communities from the Atlantic coast under amendment with organic carbon and nitrate - tdDd47.2 (SPAdes)... | ecosystem: Environmental > Aquatic > Marine > Coastal >...
AACCCAATCCCCCGGTAGGCTGCTTATTCTTCCTGGCGGTTTGTTTATCGAAAAATGCAGCAATCCTCCCGGCAATTTTTCCATTCTCGTCCTCCAGAATCCAGCGGATGGCTTCTCCATTCCTGAACTTTTTATTCTGGGCAGGATCAAAGATCTTTTCGATATCCTTATCTATAGGCCTGGACCAATTTGGCTCTTCACGGTAAAGCTTTGCAGGAAACTCCAGAAAAGCATTTACTGATTTTTTATCTGAAACTTTTATTAAGGTATAAGAATGCATCTTTTATATTTCCAATAATTTTATTTACGAAATTAAAGAATTATTTTTTTATAGGATGAGTATAATCACTATAGAATGCCGTATTCCCATCTTCAAAGTCACCATTTTCTATCAGCGTAATACTCACCTCCCGCGACTCTACTACATACATGGTTGTTTGTGTAGGGGTTACTGATGGGTTTGGGCTGTTAGGATTTGTCAGGCTCGGGTCTGGTGGGTCGCTGGTCCAATAGTAATTGGATCCATTACTTGCTGAAAGTTGCGTACCCATCCCTATACAAATTGTTTGATCAGGTCCTGCTATGACCTGGGCCAATGCCTGCTCTTCAGTAGTGAGAAGGGTCAGGAATGTGAGAATGAAAATTTGGACTGGTATTTTCTTCAACAGCCTCATACTTTAGTTTTATTCATCAAACTTTTCTCCAATATAGTGCACCACAACCCTGTTGGTGATTCCTCTTCTTGTAATGGGATCGCTTGCAACAATGATGATTGGGTCGCCTTCCTTCGCCCAGCCGTTCTTTTCCAGCAAATGGTCTACGGTTTCCATGAATTTACTCCCTGAGGCAGGCTGTTTCATGAACATGGGCGTAATGCTGTACAGTATCGACATCTGTCGCAACCTCTTCTTGTTCTCACCAAAGGCGAGTAAGGGCACCTCTATCCTCTGCTGAGATAAGAATACACTGCTGCCACCTGAGTGTGTCCAGCTCACTATAAATTTGGCTTTGATGTCGTGAGCCATCTGATGCACTCCCCTGGCCATCGTAGCTTTACGGCCCAGGGGACCTTTGTACCTGATGAGATTATGATCAGTTTCATCCAGGCTCTTCACATATTCATTTGTCTTACGAGCGATCCTATGCATCATCTTAACTGAGTCTACCGGAAATTTGCCTACGGCAGTCTCACCGGAGAGCATCACAGCATCAGCACCATCGATGATGGCATTGGCCACATCGGACACCTCAGCCCTGGTAGGTACAGGCTCATTGATCATGCTCTGGAGCATTTGTGTAGCCACAATCACCGGCTTCCCATATTCAGCGCACTTCTTAATGATGTGCTTCTGTAGAATGGCTACTTCAGCCAGGTCCATCTCAACGCCCAGGTCACCTCGAGCAACCATCACACCATCGGTCTCTTCTAGGATGCTATCCAGGTTTTTTATGGCCTGAGGTTTTTCAATCTTACTTATAACAGGAATGTAGGGGTTGTCATACAGGGTGGAAAAGCCAAGGTCTCCTCCGGTTATATCCAGTCCCTTGGGCCGAACCTTCAACTCGGTAAGGATCTTTTTCAGGTCTTTAATATCTTCTCCGCTACGGACAAAGCTTAAAGCAAGAAAGTCCAGCTCCTTTTCTACAGCATATGACACACATTTGATATCCTTTTCAGTGAGGGATGGCACACTGAGGTTACTATCGGGTAAATTAATGCCTTTAGAGCTCGTGAGCAGGTTACCAGATATGACTTTACAATGTAATGAGGCTACTTTCCCTTCATCGCTTCTCTTCAGGCACTGAAGCTGTATGTTACCATCATCAAGTATGATCTTTTCGCCTGGGTTTACTTCATTGATAAATGCAGGATAGGTGGTGGAAAATACCAGTTCATTTCCTTCCGACCCACCTATAATATCATTCTGCACAAAAGTGATCTCATCCCCATTCTGAAGCCTTACACCTTCATCAATAACTTTTCCAACCCTGATCTTTGGCCCTGAGAGGTCACCCAGGATGGAAACATAGGTGTCCAGCTGTTGCTGAACCTCGCGAATATTATCTATCAGCTGGTCGTAATCGCTGAAAGCACCATGTGAAAAGTTAATTCTGAAGACACGTGCTCCCGCTTCAATGAGGTTAAGGATGGTCTCCTTATCAGCAGAGGCAGGCCCAAGGGTAACGATGATCTTGGTGATCATAAAGTTATTTGAAGACATGAATGCTGGGTTGAAGTTAAAAGTTAAGTTTGATTCCGGTATCCTTTGGGTTCTGTGTGCTCATTACTATCTCGGTCTTGTACTCCTGGGGCACCTGGTCCCAGCTGTTGTACATTTGACCCTTGATATAATACTTATCCGGACTACCGGTTTTTTTCACGAGCGACTGGTCAGAGTAAACACCATAGGCATTCTCTGGTGGGGCAATCCCTGCAGCATCGCCATCTAGGATAAGTTCCAGTTCTCCATCACCATCCATATCGGCACGTACCCAGTTCAGTTCAAGGATCTTATTATATACACCCTCAGCAATCATTTCATGGATCTCGTGATTGAAGTCTGTGATAATTTCTTCTGCATCTGCAACATCCTTCCGTATGGCGAAATGAAGTGATTTTACTATGATAGGAGTGGAGCCTATTTCAAGATGCTCAGTCACATCATTGACCTGGTATTTCAATAGATACTGAATCAGTAAGGCATCCACAAGCATATAGTCTATCTCACCCGAGAGCAATCGCTCAAGGTTTTTCTGATCATTAACCCCGGCCACCAACATCACCTTATCAGAGTTGACTGTTGCACCATAGGAGTAACTTTCAACAACTCCTATTTTGGCTGATTCAAAATCATCAAATGAAGTAGCGCTTACATCGCTCCCTTTCTTACCCACAAGAATAAGTTGGTTCTGCAAGTATGATTCAGAGAATACGTATTTCTTTTCTCTTTCTTCACTTGCCCACAGTGCAGCACTCCCATCAAAAACTCCTGCATCAATATTTGTGATAACATCAGTAAAATCCTGAATCGTAACGATCGTTTTTATGTTGTTTCTTGCCAGGGCCTCTTTAACAAGGTCGATTGCAATAGATTTTTCACTTTCAACATCAGTAAAAGGTGGCCATACATCCGATGCCAGCTTGAGCTCGGTCTGACTATATATTGTGATGGAAAATAAGGTGACAATTAGAAAGATTACGTTTTTCATAGTGATATAATTTTGTCTTTGCTGACAGATATCAAAGGTATGAAAAATTAATCTCCTCCTTTTTGGCTGTTGCTTAAGAAATTATGAAGTTCTTTATTCATCAATCCAACTGTTTTTGCTTTTGAACGTTTCCACGGAGTCCCTTCCCGTGTCCTGACATGAAAGGGGAATGGATCTTGTAATTGCGCGAATTCGGAATCACGGATGATCAGTGCTGCTGCTCCTATCTCAGTATCCCCACCGTAGTTTTTCCTTATTTCCTTACCATCATCCTGGGTTTCTTCTAGCGAATAGTGAGTAAAGTATTTCTCATCACTTGATTCAACATGACTGAATTCAGCAATAAAAAACTCATCGATATCAGGCATGTTCGCTTCAGGCAATTGATTAAGATTGGCATCCATCAGGCAGCTGGTAAACTCCCTGTCTTTTATCGGCTCGCTGCATGAGCTGTAGAAAAACAGCACAGGACAGAAATCAAAATGATCGCTAAAAGCCTTTGTAATTTCCAGGTTCAGCTCTTGTTGGGATTCAATGATAGAAATTGCCTGTTCATCCTGTCCGGCATTTCTTAACGCATTAATTGTATTTTCTCTTGTCATCAGACGTACAAACAAGATTCCCTCATTTAAATCTTTAATAGATCCCTCAGGGGTTTGCGATAGAAGCATCAGTGGGATCAGGAACAAAGTAAAAGTTAATTTCTTCATTGTTTAAAGGTTTAAAGATAACACGTCATAACCATCAAGGATTTTCTAAGGATCATTCACTAATTTAGTAAAAATAATAATATTGCCTGCCTAATTGCTTTTATTATCTGATTATAAATAATATTTTTGTTAATACAAATTGATTTTCTTATACAACCTTTAGTAGAGAATAGCATCTGATTATTGAATATTAATTTAAGACTAAATTATTTTATGCGGATATTTCGACCTTGTATTTCAATCCTATTTTTTATTGCTGTTTTTCAAGGCCTGCCTACTTTGGCTTCTGCCCAACAACTTCAAGGCCTTCCGGAAGATTTTCCTGAAATACAGCTAAATGTATATGATGAACCGGAACCTGGATATGTTTTTATGACCCCCAGTGGTTTGTGGGGTTATTTTGAAGGTGTTACACCCTACCTTGCTATATTAGATAATTATGGTACCCCTGTGTACTATAGAGAGTTAAGCAATGCTGCATTTGATTTTAAGTTGCAGCCTAATGGGGAGCTTTCATTTCATGGGGGCGGGCTTGGGTTTGTTAATCATATTGTGGACAGCACCTATCATATCGTAGATGCCATCTCAGTAAGCGGATATAATGGAACTGATTTTCATGAGTTTAAAATATTGGATAATGGAAACTATTTGTTGCTTGGCTGGGACCACAGGGTTGTCGACATGGATACCGTCGTCCCAGGCGGACATCCGGGGGTAACCGTAGGAGGTACATTGATCCAGGAAAAAAATACTGCCGGCAATATCCTTTGGGAATGGTCCAGTTGGGACCATTTTGAGATATTGGAATGTGATACTGCCCATGTTGATCTTACCAATCCTAATTTTATTGACTATGTGCATACCAATGCTATAGAAGTTGATGCAGACGGAAATATACTGATAAGCAACAGGAATATGCATGAAGTCACTAAGATAGAAAAAGGTACCGGGGAGCTTATATGGCGTATGGGGGGATCTCAGAATGAGTTTACATTTATAGGTGATGATACCGATGGATTTAGCGGCCAGCATGATATCCGGAGATTGGAGAATGGGAATTATATGTTATTTGACAATGGTTGGTTTCATCCCGAGCATGTTTCAAGCGCCCTTGAATTTCAAATTGATGAGATAAATAAAACCATGACCGTGGTGAAGAGGTACCGTAGCCAGCCGAATGACATCTGGGGAGGCATCATGGGAAGCGCTCAACGATTACCCGGAGGGAATACACTGGTAGGATGGGGATCAGGCGTGCCCAATGTTACAGAGTTTAAACCCGATGGAAGTAAGGCCCTCGAATTTGAGTTTGAGAGTGTGAGCTACAGGGCCTTCAAGTTTCAATGGAAAACCAGCATATTTACTTTAAGCGATGAAGAGATTGACTTTGGTGAGATATATTTCGAAGACCTCGACTATAAAACTATTTCACTTACGAACTCCCTTGACGAAGACATAATCATAACATGGATGCACCAGCATAATGATAAATATAGTATATCAACAAATCTTCCATTAACAATCAGTGCTGGTTCGACAGAAAACATAACCATATTATTTAATCCTGAGGAGATCGGTGAGTATAATGATATCCTTACAATTTATGGAGAAAGAGCTGACCAGGAAATTATAAGTGCCTTTGCACAACAGCTTGTGGTATCTGGATCAGCCAGCCAGGAAGCTTCCGTAGGTGACCTGAATGCCAATGAAATCTGGGTGTATCCCAACCCCACGGATGGCACGCTAAAAATCAACAGGAGTTCAATAGATGAAGCAAAAATAAAACTTACAAATACTCACGGCCAAATGGTCTATTCCAGTGTGATCCCATCCGGAACACATTCCTGGGATATTGATATAAGTAATGAAAAATCAGGGATATATATATTAAAAATACAGGAAGGCACTTCCACACAGACCATTATAAGGAAAATAATTAAGAAATAAATGTGTAAAAAGAAAGCATATATTTGTTCATAAACAATGTCAAAACCTAAATTATCCAATTCTATGAAAAAATACAGTAGATTATTCATGATTATTCTCATGATGAGTTCTAGTAGTGCTCTTTTGGCACAAACAAGCTGGAACTACATCTCACCGAAGCCTGGTTCAAAATACATCAATTCCGAAAATAACATTGCATTCAGGCATGGTGATGTGCTCGATCTGAGTAGTGTAAAGAGCGATCTGATCACTGTGAGAAGTGATAGCAAGGGTGAGATTAGCGGAAGTTTTATCCTCTCAAAGGATATGCGTACTCTAATCTTTTATCCTGACCAGAAGTTTGCCTTAAAAGATAAGATTAGCGTTCGTCTTGCCAAAGGCATCAAGACTGTTTCCGGGCTGGAAATGGAGGCAGTAGATTTTAACTTCTATGTAAAAGAAGTTGATAATACACAGAGGTTGAAAGATTATTACGAAAGACAATTTAATGAAGAATCTGAAAGATTGGATGACAATATTAGCTCTGATGCAAATGAAATCCAGACAAATAATATGGAACTGAAGGTTCAGGACTACCCAGAGAGATTTCCAATACCCCTGGTTACAGAGTTCAATGATCCTTCACCTGGATATGTATTTTCTGGCCCCCGACCCATGGGCCCTGCGCCCTATGATCCTTATATAATTATTATGGATAACTATGGAACACCGGTCTTTTACAGAAAGTGGCCCAGAAGAACCAACGATTTTAAGACATTGGTAAATAATCAACTTACTTTTTGTGATTTTGACAGGACCAACCCAACAATTAACAAATATCTCGTGCTGAACAGTCATTTTGAGATTACAGACTCGTTGATGATGGGAAATGGGTACATCCTTGATCAGCATGATGTGCTAATGGATGAGAATGGCGATCATTATTTGATGGCATATGATCCCCAACTGGTAAATATGGATTCTGTTTATCCAGGAGGAGACCCCGCTGCAACAGTTACGGGCTTTGTAATTCAAAAGCTTGATGCTGAACACAATGTGATATTTCAGTGGAGAAGCTGGGATTATTTTGACATCCTTGATGCCAATCATACTGACTTCACCGCCGCCCAGATAGATTATGTTCACGGTAATGCATTTGAAATTGACCCTGACGGGAATATGTTATTCTCTTGCCGTAACATGGAAGAGATCACCAAGATTGATTTGGAGACAGGTGAAATAATCTGGAGATTTGGCCTTCATGCAAAGAATAATATGTTCGAATTTACCAACGATACTACCGGGTTTTCATGGCAGCATGACATCCGGCGGATTGCCAATGGCAATGTAACGGTATACGATAATGGTAATTATCATACACCTAAATTCTCTCAAGCCCTTGAATACAATCTTGATGAAGAAAATTTTACGGCAGAGCTGGTGTGGAATTTTATTCATGATCCTGTAGTTTATGGCCGTGCAACAGGCGCTCACAGAAGATTAGCGAATAATAATGCATTCATATGTTGGGGGTTGACATGGCCTATTAATGCCTCTGAAGTAACAATGGATGGGACCACTGCCTGGGAACTAAACTGGCCAGAAGATGTATGGGAATATCGAGTTTTTAAATTTAACTGGGCTACCGACTATTTTAGTACTAGTTTGGATACCATTGATTACGGTGTATATAGTGGCTATACACCATCAGCGAGGATTTTTCTAATCACCAATAATGCTGATCACGACATACAGATCACCAGCACACATAATCACTGGGATTCATATTATGTGTCAACAGAACTACCATTGACAATCCCTGCCAATGGTGAAGCCCAAATGACCGTGAATTTTTTCCCAACCATGCAGGGGCAGATCAATGATGTACTAACGTTGAATTATGAATCGATGTATGCAGATACCCTGCCACAATGTATTTCGCGTCAGGTAGTCTTGATGGGTTCAGTATCAGATGCAGTTGCACCGGTGGCTACATTAAGCCCTGCCGATGAATCTACCGAAGTATCTCAACTGGCACGACCGGTCATATCATTTGATGAACCTGTGGTAAATTATGGAGGAGGAACCATCAAAACAGCTGACCTGAAAGATATGATCATCTTTAAGGAAGGAGATGCGAATGGTGAAGATGTACAGTTTTCGGCCTTTATGAATGCATGGAAAACCGTTATCACCATTACGCCTGATACACTGAAACCATTGACCACATACTATGTTGAACTCAAAGCCAATAGCGTACAGGATAATTCCGGCAATGCTCTTACTGATGCACAGACAGCTAGCTGGCAAACAGAGGAGGAGCAGGGAATCATTGAGCTGGAACAGTCAAATGTTTCAGTCTTCCCTAACCCCACTGATGGGGTCACCTACCTGCAATTTGATGAGGAACTGCCAGTGCAGATCAAAGTAATCAGTATCACCGGCAGGATTATTGAATTTATCGATAATCCTTCTGATAAAACCATCGATATTGATCTTAAAGATCGCCCTGCAGGGATATATATAGTACAGATGTACTTTGATAAGAATTCTGAGCCTCAGAGTCTGAAGATTGTGAAGCAATAAGAATGATCTAGAGCCCGGAGGTGTTAGTATAGAGGCATTTAATTGCTTTCTGGTTTCGATTTTTGTATCTTTATTTTTCCACGGATCAAAAATCAATAGCCATGAAAATCTCTCCTATTCTGATTTTATTAATTTTCTTGTTTCCCATTCCATCAATGTATGCCCAATGGGAATGGCAGAATCCACGTCCTACAAATAATCATCTATGGGATGTATTTTTCGTAGATGATAATGAAGGCTGGGCCTCGGGTGAGATGGGAACGATTTTGCATACACTGGATGGGGGAGTGAGCTGGGAGCAGCAGCACATCTACTTACCACAGCGCCTGAGATCGATCTTTTTTCTCGACAATTTGAATGGCTGGGCTACGGGACATGGTAGTGCATTATTGCGGACTACAAATGGTGGTGATACCTGGGAGATGCAAGCAAGCCCGGTCAATTGCAGATACCGTGAGGTATTCTTCAAAGATGAGAATACAGGATGGGCGGTAAGCCGATTTGGGGTGATGGTGAAAACCACTGATGGGGGAGAGAATTGGGAACTTTTCCAGACCGACTCCTCCTATCACCTGAACGCCATCACTTTTGTTGATGCTAATCATGGATGGGCGGCAGGAGGCAGTGGATGGGCTGTTCCACCCGGCTGCACAATATTACATACTTCAGATGGTGGCCAAAGCTGGAGTAAGCAAGATACCGCAGGGCTCGACATAGCCATGTGGGATATATGCATGCTCGATCAATTTACCGGATGGACCGTAGGCGTGGGAGGTAATATCCTTAATACAACCAATGGAGGTCTCGATTGGGAGTTGCAAAACAGTGGAACTCTGGAAAACCTCTATGGGGTGGATTTTGCTGATGAAAATAATGGATGGGCAGCAGGAGTGAATGGAGTCGTCCTGCACACTATTGACGGCGGTCAGACCTGGGAACAGGAAGATACACAGACAACGGTCTGGTTTGAATCAGTTGAAGCTTTCGATGCTGATAATTGCGTGATCGTTGGTCTTAACGGCAGCGTAATGAAAACGACTGACGGCACTAGCTGGGAACCAATGCATTGTTGTACCAGGCATGCGTTTACTGATGTTTTTGCCACCGATCCTGACAATGCATGGGCTGTGGGGATGGAAGGAATTATTGAACACACCGAAGATGGTGGGAATACCTGGATGGGCCAGTCCCTCTTTCTTGCTGATTGGCTGGAAGGGGTATTCTTTGTTGATAATATGACTGGTTGGGCAGTGGGAAGCCCTGGAATAATATTATTTACAAATGATGGAGGCCTGGACTGGTCGCCACAGATAAGCAATACAGAAGGATGGTTGTATGATGTGCATTTTGCAAATGCAAACCTGGGTTGGGTATGCGGGCAAAATGGCCTAGTCCTCAAAACCAATGATGGTGGCTCATCATGGTTACAACAAAACACGGGTACCACTCTGATGTTAAGGAATATGGTATTCCTTGATGATATGCGCGGATATGTTATTGGCGATCAGGGTCTGGTACTGTTTACCTCTGATGGTGGCAATTCGTGGTCAGATCATTCGATCGCCACAAGTGATACCCTAGAAGGCATATGCTTTGTTGGTGATCTGAACGCCTGGGTATGTGGACAAAATGGGGCCATACATCATACAATTGATGGTGGTGATAGCTGGGCTCAACAGGATGGAACAACCAATGAATGGCTCTATGATATCAATTTCACTGATTTAAACACCGGATGGGCAGCAGGTGTTGGTGGGACATTGTTATATACTGTTGATGGAGGGATCACCTGGAACTGGCACCTCATCACATTCGAAAGCCTCCATAGTATACATTTCGTGGATGATGACAATGCCTGGATGGTGGGTAACGGTGGATCCATTCTGCACACAGGCAACGGAGCAGCTGTAGGCATTCCGGAATCCAGGGGTGTTAATTCAGAAGTTTCAATCAGCATCTTCCCTAATCCCGCTCGGGGAGAAACAAATTTTGTTTACACCCTCGATAAGCCATCACAAGTAAGATTGTCCCTTTATTCTTTGATTGGCACAGAAATGGCCGTTATAATGAATGAGAGGCAGGAGAAAGGTGATAAGCACTTGAAGTGGGATCTTAGAAATCTTCCCGCTGGCGTGTATTTCTGCAGGCTCCAGATTGGAACCCAATATGCGACAGGAAAAGTAGTGATAGTGGATTAAAATACCGTGATCTCATCTACGAAGAACCAACTTGGCTCCCCTTCAGAGGCGTGCCATTTGGGCAGTGGGCCGGCACCACGGATATCAAAACGGACAAACCTTATGTCACCGCCATCGACACTGAAGGTGTATTTTTTTGTTCTATCTTCATATTGCTGATCACCTGTATTTATTAGGGTTCCGATCTTATGGTATTCAATGCCATCTTTTGACACCATACAACTGACCGAAGCCGGATGCAGTATCCAGCTTTTCCCATCCCAAAGACTTCCTATCTCGATAGATTTTGCCTGAACAAGGCCTTCCAGGTCGAGGGTGATCACAGCATCCTGCCCCCACCATCCCAGCCAGTGGACATTAAAATCGTGTGCACCCTGAACCCCGTTGGTAAGCATGGCAGGATCACCATGGGCGTATTTTTCTGCTGCCGGGGGATGCGCAGAAACAGGCTTGCGAAAGGCATGGTTGCCTTCAACCCTTACGTCAATAAACCTGAGAGTGCTCTGGTAATAGATCTCAGGTGTCAGGCTCCTTTCATTCAGTGTAGTAATATTATTGGCATTGCATACCAGGAAGAAATTCTCCAGCATTTCTTT
>Ga0209692_10005259_pt1 | contig 11225 bp, 4 predicted proteins | sample tdDd472_FD_187129 | JGI IMG/M metagenome (GOLD analysis project Ga0209692, IMG submission 187129) | Marine sediment microbial communities from the Atlantic coast under amendment with organic carbon and nitrate - tdDd47.2 (SPAdes)... | ecosystem: Environmental > Aquatic > Marine > Coastal >...
GGAAGGTGATGTTGTCGAAGGTGATCGATCCCTCGATCGTGTTCAGCGACGACCGGTTGGCGTTATAGGCCGGCTCTGTCGGCGCGTTCAGAATGTCGCCCAGACGCTTGATGGATATCCGCGCCTGCTGAAAATCGTTCCACAGCTGCGCCAGCCGCAGGATGGGGCCCGCCACACGGCCGGAAAGCATGTTGAAAGCGACGAGCTGACCGACGGTCAGGTCGCCGTTCAGCACCGCCTTCGCCCCGATATACAAGGTCAGCGCCATGGTGATCTTGCTGACGGCCTGGGTCGCCTGCCCGGCGATGTTGCCGAGATTCGCGGCCCTGAAACTGGCCCTGACATAAGCGGCCAGTTGATCCTCCCAGCGGCGTTGCGACTGCGGCTCCACCGCCATCGCCTTCAGCGTTTCCACGCCGGTCACGGATTCGACCAGGAAGGCCTGGTTTTCCGCGCCGCGCTGGAATTTTTCCTCGAGCCGCGCCCGCAGGACCGGCGTCACCAGCACTGCGAGCAGAATGTAGCACGGCACCGATGCCAGGACGATCATGGTCAGGATGGGGCTGAACTGCCACATGACGATGAAGAAGACGAAGGTGAAGGCGATATCGATCACCAGCGTCAGGGCGGACCCGGTCAGGAAATTCCGGATATTCTCCAATTCCCGAACGCGCGCGACGCTTTCCCCGACCCGGCGGGACTGAAAATACGACATCGGCAGGGAAAGCAGATGATTGAAGAGCTTTGCGCCCAACTCCACGTCGATCCGGTTGGTCGTGTGGCTGAACACGAATGTCCGCAATCCGCCCAGGACAACCTCGAAAACAGAGACCACGACGAGGCCGAAGACCAGGACGTCCAAGGTCGTCAGACCGCGATGGACCAGGACCTTGTCGACCACGACCTGGAAGAACAGCGGCGTCACCAGCGCAAAAAGCTGCAGAAAGAAGGAAGCGACCAGCACTTCCGCGAACAGTTTCTTGTATTTGACGACCGGGGGGATGAACCAGGTGACGTCAAACGCGCCCCCTTTCCCCAGCACCTTGGCCCGTTTGGAAAGAAGCAGCAGGCGGCCGGACCAGATGCCTTCGAAGTCCTGTCGGGACAGGGTTTGCGGGCGGCCCACCACGGGATCCTGGATCAGGATCTCCCCCTCCTTGACCGACCCGACGATGACGAAGCCGCCATCCTTCTTCTCGGCAATGGCGGGAAACGGCGTTTTCCCAAGCCTGTCCCATTTCGTGTTTATCAGGCGGGCCTTCAGTTCGAGCCGTTTCGCCGCGCGCAACAGGTCCTCGACGGTCGCGGTCTCCCCCGGACGGCCGAATTGGTGGCGGATCTGTTCCGGCTCCCCAGGCATGCCGAAAAAGCGCAGCAACAGCACGAGACAGGCGATGCCCGAGTCCACGGGAGCGGCAACGCCTTCGCCTTCCACTGAAGGCTGCGTGTCATCCGTTGGTTGAAGACCGATGCTGTCTGCCATGCTATGGACCGCGCTGAAATCCGGAATCGACAATTCTTTATGGCCGAAAGGGCGGAAAAACAAAAGCTATCGGCAGGGCAGCACGGCAATGCCTTGACGTATTTATCAACCTAACCGGAAAGACTACGGGTCCCGGCGGAATTCTTTACCAGGGTTTGCTTGACTGGCGCCGCGTTCCCATAATCGCCGAACCGTCCAGGTCACGACATAACGAGGATGACGCGTTGAACGAGCCCGGTTTCCCCGCGGACCAACTCTGGCCCGCATATCAAAAGGCGCTCATCGCGCCGGCGGGCGGCGCAATGGAAACGTTGAGGCGAGCCATCGAACTCTCGCTCGGTTCCCGCCACCCGAGTGGCTTGGTCCTCGACGCGGATAACAGCCTGGGCATTACCACCACCGCCTTGATGGAAAATGGGTACGAAGTACTCTCCCTCGCACCGTTCCCCGCCTCCAAACCTTCGCTGGATGCGGCGCTTGTTGCGGATTATGGCGAGCGCCTGTGCATCAAGGATTGCGCTTTCGGCACCCCCCCTGACGGGATTAACGAGGCGCCGGACGCCGTCGTCGCTTTTTCCGACGCTCTCTCCACCCTGTTATCCGTCGACGACCTTGCGAACGCGTTGCGGACTTTTTACACCCTGCTGCGCCCTGGAGGGACCCTCGTCCTGGCCCATGCGGATTACGACAAGATCTACGCAACAGACCCCGATTCCGCTGTCTCGGAGCCGGTCTTAACCGGCGATTCCACGAGCCCCTCAGTGTTTCTTGAGAGACGGCTTTGGAACGGCAATCCCAGATCCCGGCTATATACGTCGGAATATATTCTCATGAGCCTGACGCAGAAACCCGCCAAATCCTCTGTCGACAGGATGGCGCTACCGATGGGACAGATTACGGATATTCTGCGGGAGATCGGCTTTCAGGCGGACACTTGGAAGTCGCCACAGGAGACAGGGTTTCACAGACCCCTGGTGATGGCCACGAAACCGCCTGTTCCGACCATTTTCTTCGCGCCGGAACCATTGGATATACCCGTGCGCGCGCGCCTCGCCCCGCCGCCGGAATCAGCGAAGACGAAATTTCATTTCTACCCCGAAGACATGGATAGGAACCCGTTCGAGGAACATCCGGGCGACAGGAAATACGCCGCACCGTCAGTCACCGCGGACAGCGACAACGCCGCCCCGAACCGTAAGCAGGTTACGCTTGCCATGCTCTCCGGGGGGATTGATAGCGTCTACGTGCTTCAGCGCCTGCTAAAGGAAAGCGACGACGAAATCATTGCGCATCACATCCACTTCGTGAACCGTGAACGGCGTCACAAGGCAGAGGCCATTGCCTGCAAACGGATTGTTTCACACTTGCGGGAAACCGTGCGCCCCTTCCATTACACGGAAAGCACAATAGACCGACGCCGGTTCGAAGCGTTCGGGATGGACGACATGTGCGTTGGATTCGAAGTGGGGATCGTATCAAACTCTTTCCAGATCAATCGGGGCTATCCGATAGACCGTTGGACATCGGGAACCTGCCTTGAAGAGGAACTGGAATACTACGGCAGCCATGAACTGGAACGGTTCGAACATGTTCTGAACTCAGCCGCGGCAAGCAGTTACCCGGGCCAGGCGCCGCGTTATTTCCAATTGAAGATCATCCCGAAGGTTCAGCAACTGGACTATATGGGCACTGACCTCGTAGGCCTGTGCTGGACCTGCCGCACGCCGGTCTGGAACGAGAATGGCGAGCCCTCGGAATGCGGGACCTGCAAGACCTGTACGCTTATGGCTCGCCTCCATACAGGCGGGGAAACCATCGCCCACAAGCCGTCGAAATTGCCGTGAGGAAAGCGACCCCGCCTTAGCTGAACCGTTCCGGCGGCAGCGCCGCTACAGCATCCACAGCGGCCGTGTATCCGCTTTCATATCGCTCGAGAAGGCTGGGCTCTCCCTTTGAGCGAGCCCAATCCATCATTTCCGCCAACGTCGCCTTGCCCAACGCGACGCGGACACGCTGATCCGCCAGTTCCGCAAGGTGCGAGGAGCCGCCAATGGCGGCATAGCCGGAAAGAACCCAGCCAATCATAAGATCGGCGCGGGCCGGGTCGTCGCAGGCCGTTTCGACCAGGCAATGCACGAGGTCAGCGGCCTGATCCCCTGCCCCGAACTCCTCGAAATCCGAGAACCGCACAAATCGGCCCGCAGCGTCGCACAGACCATTGCCCTGCCAAGCGTCGCCATGCACCGGCCCCCAACTCTTCGCGCCGTAATCCAATTCCTTGTTCACCCTGGCGCCGATCCGGTTGACCGTACGCCACGCGCGCTGGTCCTCACATGTCGAAACCGGGCCGGATTGATGGATGCGGTGCAATGTATATCCCATGGACCGGGCCGTCCCCTCGTCCAGCGCGGCAACGGGGCCAAGTCCGTCATCCTGCCAGATCAAGACCGTCGCCGATTGCGCATAGACCTTTGAAGGCGCCAGCCCCAGCGGACCGAGACGCGCGATCGCAGTCATCTCGTTGTCGCGAAGCCAAGCGCTCCGGAACGATTTCACGATCCAGGTATCGTCATCGCAGAAGACCCGCCAGACCCGGTTGTTGTATCCACCATGCAGGTCAACCCAACCACGGACCCTGTGCTTGCCGAGGAGGTTGAGCGCAATCTCGGGAACCGGGAGCATTCTGGATCATACCCCGGACATGCAAATGGCACAGCCGTGCCGTTCTGCCTTCAGGCCGCGCCACCGCGAACATCCGCTGGTCATCGACATAAAGCTCTTTCCACCCGTTTCGCGCTGCGGCGCAACCTGTCCGGCGAAAAATATAACAGTGGATGATCGTGATCCAATAGGAAGGTGGCGCGATACGGGCCCCGTTGCTGATCGTGGGCAACCAGCCTTTCCAACATGGCCGGAACCTCATCGATCCGGTCCCGATACAGGCACCGCACCAGCCGAACGGCATTGGCGTAGTGCAGCGCCTCGTCCCGGTTCGTCAACCTGACCCACCGGCCGGCACCGGGACCGAGCGCGTCATACAGGGGATAATCAGTCGCATAGGCCTGGACCGTGACGCATTCGTCATAGGCCAACGCCACCAGGAACTGGAACGGGTCATCGATGAAAGGCGCGATATCGGCGAAATTGGGGTGGCGCTCTTCCATGCGCGCGTGGATGGATGTCTCAGGCTCCCCGGTAACCGCATGCAAAAGGTGGCGTAGCCCCCGGTAATGGTTGTCTTCATCCTTGTCCCAGATCGCCAAATACGCGGCAATTGCCGCCGGCCAATCCCCGAACTCTTCGGCCAGACGGGCCGACAAATGGCGCGCGTCATATTCGGACGCGGTATCGGTCTCGAAAATTACCGCCGCTTTCCGCTTCAGGCGCGGATCTTGGGTCTCGACAGCGGAAAACTCAGCGAATAACGCTTCGGAGCGCCAGGCTGGCCGCCGTTTGATACCGTGCGCCCGGTTTTGGCCCGCGCATTCATCCGCTCTTAGTGTCGTCATTTCCCGCACTCTGTTACCCGCCAAGCACATGAAGGCACAGCCAATGACAAAAAGGCTGCGTCATGGGTGGCCATACCCTCGAATCCTTCGCCGGGCACAACCTTGGTAAGAAACCCCTTCAGAATGCAACATGCCTTCCGTACCCTTGCTCCGCAACCAGCAGTGCCAGCCAAAAACCTCTCCAAGATATACGGACAAAGCCGCTCCCCCCGGCAAACGGCAAGATCCTAACCCATTCATAAACTGTTACAATTGCCACTATTGTGGACCTTCAAACAGCACATCGAGTGCTTCATTAACCATGGTTAACATCCGGAAGTGTAACTCACGGTAAAAAATGCACATTCTTGTATCTTTCTCGGCTTTCCGGGGTAGCATGAACACCCGCAACAAGTGTAATTAGGGGGTAACGTTGATCCACGGCCAACGCATTTCCGTGATCGAAGTACCTGAAAGCGTCGCGTCGGCGCCTCGTCGGCAAGCTGGCATATTGGAATATGGGTGGGTTTGGGTCCGTGGAAACGAAAAGCACTGCAGGCCGGGAAACTCCATCGGCGCCATCCATGTTGACCCCGATCGCTACCCTCGGCGCGGCCACGTCGATCATGTTGGCGTCGCCCTTGCACAGACATGTTTTCCTGACCGAACTGGATTGGCTGGTGGTTCCCGCAATCACCGCCGGACAAATACGGGTCTTCCACCACGGCAACGTTCCTGTCGCCTTTGCGACCTGGGCCTTCCTGAACGAGGACGTTGCGGAACGGTTCAAGGCCGGCCTGGGCCGCCTGAAACCGCAGGAATGGAAGTGCGGCGAGGATATCTGGCTGGTGGAACTTTGCGCACCCTATGGCGGGGTTAAGGAAATTCTAATGGATTTGGCAGAGAATACTTTCGCCGGGAAGGTCGTGAATACGATGCGTCCGGCGCCCGACGGCAGCGGACCGCAGGTTTCGACGCTGGAAGAACTCGCCGCGAACGCCTGATGGCGCGGCGAGGTCCAACCAGCCGGCAATGGCGATTGATAGACTTGGTTTTGTTGATGGGCTTGGCAGGTGGTGATGAGTGACGGTACCGAATTCTCGTTGAGCGACCTGTCGTGCCAGTGCCCGGCATGCTCCGGGCAATTGGGCTCGGGCGAAGTGAGCACCGGGTCTGCAGCGCTCTCAACGACGGATCTCAGCGATCAGATCAGCACCGGCGATTCCAATATCGATGCCGTCATCCACACAAACGGCCTGAAATGGGGCAGCACGTCCTTCAACAGCGGCGCGACCGTCAGCTTCAGCTTCCTGTCCTCGGTCCCGTCCTACTATTCCAGCCTCGTCTCCAAATACGGCATCGACTATCCGTCGGGATTCAGCAGTTTCAGTTCTTCTCAGCGAAACGCCGTCCGTGAAATCCTCGACCTGTATTCGGACGTCGCGAACATCAATTTCGTGGAGACGACCGGCGTCGGGACGATGACCTTCGCGAACCACAGCATGTCGGGCGGCGTCGGCGCCTATGCCTATTACCCGAACCTGCAGCGGCTTTTCCCGTCGGATACGTCCCCGCTGTCGGGCGACGTGTGGGTCAACACGAGCAATACCGGCACCTCGAAGGGCAGCTGGGGCTACCTGACGCTGATCCACGAAATCGGCCATGCCATCGGGTTGAAGCATCCCGGCAACTACAATGCGGGCGGCGGTGGGTCGGACGGGCCGTATCTGCCATCCTCGCGGGACAATCACCAATACACGGTGATGTCCTACTACGACCATCCGAGCTACCCGAATACCAGCCCCGTCTCGCCGATGCTCTACGACATCGCGGCCGTGCAATATCTGTACGGCAAGAACATGTCGACGCGGACCGGCAACAATACCTACACCTTCTCGACGACCACGGAACTACGCGCCATCTGGGATGCGGGCGGCGTTGATACGATCGACGCCTCCAACGACAGCAACGGCGCCACGATCCGCCTGACCGACGGCCAATTCAGCTCGATCAACGGCACGAACAACATCGCCATCGCCTATGATGCGATCATCGAAAATGCCATCGGGTCCAATTCCAACGATTACCTCTACGGCAATGATGTTGCGAACACCCTGCAGGGGGACGGCGGCACCGACAGGCTGTACGGCTATGGCGGCAACGACACGCTGATCGGCGGGTCCGGGGCCGATTATCTTTATGGCGACATTGGAGATGACATCCTCGAAGGCGGCAGCGGCAACGACACACTTTATGGCGGCAGCGGCACGGACACGGCGATCTTCAGCGGCTTTTTCACTGATTATTCTTTTCAGGACCTGGGGTCGAGCTTCCGCGCGACCGACTTGCGGTCTGGGGGCGACGGGATCGATTTGCTGTTCGATTTCGAATTCGCATCCTTCCTCAACGGGACGCTGGCCGTTGAGGCACTCTTCGGGATCATGCTCGACAACGCCACGATCGCGGAAAACCTGCCGGCAGGAACCGTTGTCGGCACCGCGTCTCTGCCAGCAGGCGCCGGGGAAACCTTGACCTTCTTACTAGCGGACGATGCGGACGGCGTTTTTGCGATCAACGCACTAACCGGCGAGATTACGACCACAAAGTCGCTCGATCACGAAACCCTTCCGTTGGAGAACATTACCGTCCGAGCACTGGGCAATGCGGGCACGGATGTTTCCACGACTTTCTCAATCGCCATCACAGATGTGAACGAGACCCCGATTTTCGAAAGGGAGTTGGACGGTACGATTACCGGTCTTCCGGCCGCGGTTGAGGAAAACCTGGAAACCGGCACAGTCATCGGCACCGTACAGGGCGTCGATCAGGATTCAGGCGACGTCCTGACCTACTCTCTGCTTGGGGACGACACCGGTCCCTTCGCCATCAATTCCCAAACCGGACAAGTATACATCTCTGGTGCGCTCGATTTCGAAACTAGATCTAGCTACGACCTGACCGTCCAGGTAACCGATAGCGGCGGCTTGACGGACACGGTCACCCAGACGATTACCGTCACCGATGCGAACGACGCGCCCGAGCTGAATCAGACCAACCTTTTCTTCGCGCACGACTCCGATATTGCGGGCCGGTTCACCGCGACTGATCAGGACGAGGACAACGTCACTTTCTCCCTCGCCTCAGGGCCGTCAGTTGGATCGGTTACCATAGAGTCGGACGGAACGTTTTATTTCTCATCGGCCGGCGACTTCTCTGGGACGACGTCTTTCCAGGTCACGACAAGCGACGGCGTGGAGAGTAGTACGACAGAAGTCTCTCTGGATGTCAGGTCCGGCTCAACCCGCCTTAGCGCGCGTAACACAGTACCTTTTGATGCGTCGGATTTGGGGGGGGCCGCCTCTGCGAAAATCGTTGGTCTGACCGAGGTCGACGGCGGAAATGTCCTCGTTGTTTTCCAAACAGCCGATTCAAACATGGCTGTGGTTGTGGGCAAGGACGGCACTCCTGTTGGGCCCGCCAGCGTTCTTGATAATCTCGCCGCCGGCACCGACAAACTGGAGAAAGTACAGAAGCTGGAAGACGGCAGCGCGATTACTTTCTGGATGACGTCCGAAAATGGTGGCTCAGCATATAGTTCCGGCGAATTAAGTATTCAGGTGATTGAGCCGGATGGCTCCCCAAGAACCGGCCGGCTGGCAATTTCCAGCGGAAGCCTCACAAACATCAACAATGCGCGCTTTGATGTTTTGACAGACGGCACCATTGTTCTGATGCGTGACAACGGCGCGCCAGTGGCAATAGGTTCATTTTCCGCCGACGGCCAGCAAGTGTCGAGTTTTCAATCTTTATATCTGGGTGAGAACGCCGCGGCCTATGAAGGTGATTTTGCTCCGCTTCCAAACGGCGGCTTTATCGCGTCCTGGCATGAGTATGTGAGTGCGACAAGCAGTTATCGCGCATATATCGGCACATTCGACAACAGTTTGAATTTGGTAAACGGCCCAATAGAGATTTCTTCGGCCGACGCCCCGGCTTTTGTCGATTCCAGAATTACCCTGCTCCCCGATGACACGTTACTGGTATTCAGCAATAATTACGATTCAACGAATAGATATACCTACAACATCCAGAAATATTCTGTTGACGGCGCTCCGATTGGTGAGCCGACAAGGTTACTTCAAACCTATTCCTACACTTCGATTGCAATGGACCTGATAGAAGCTGGGCCGGACAAAATCCTTGCGTCCTGGTCATACAGCGGAACCAGATATCTTCAGCTTTTGGATTCGGACGGAAATTTGACAGCCCCACTCGTTTCATCGAGTTCGGAAGGCACTGGCGTTGATAGTATAGTCCTGGCCGACGGAACGATTGTCACGGTCTTGGAAGGTAGCGTTCCCGCGTTGTCATTCCGTGATGTCCTCGATGGCTCTGCTGTCGAAGGAACGGATAGTGGCGATTCAATCTACGCTGGGACCGACGGCAGCACACTCCACGGCCTCGATGGTGACGACGAACTCTTTGGTGGAGCGGGAGTTGACACGCTTGTTGGCGGGCATGGTGACGACTCTCTGATTGGTGGCGACGGTATCGATACAGTCGTACTGTCGGGGACCGCCGGCGAGTATGACATATTCGAAGACGGCGATGCATGGGTCATCCGCGACACCGTGGCAGGCCGTGACGGTACGGACCGAGCAAACAATGTCGAACTCGTTCGATTTGGGGACGGTTCGAAATCGACGATTTCCGGCGAAGTCCTGGTCTTTCTTTCGAATTCCTCTATCTCGGAAGCGGCCGCTGTTGGCGACCAAGTCGGCACGGTGACGGTTCTTGGGGGGAATGCGTCCGAAATCTTCACCTACTCTCTGACGAATGATGCAGCAAGCCGGTTTGCGATTGACGCAAACACCGGCGAAATCACTGCCCTCATTCAACTCGACCACGAAGAATTGGATCTCGCGTCGGTTACAGTGCGGGCTGAAGGCGACCAAGGGTCAGTCGTTGAGCATGTCGTCGACATCGAAGTGCAAGATGCGAATGATGCCCCAGATGCCGAGGACAGCGGCACGACCATTGCCGAGGATACAGTCCATACCGGCACACTCACCTTCTCCGACCAGGATGGAGACGCGCTGCAATTCACGCTGACCGGCGAGGCATCGAACGGCACGGTGACGATCAGCCAGAACGGCACTTATTCTTACACACCTGATGCGAATTTCTTTGGCACGGACACCTTCACCTATTCCGTCACGGACCCTGAAGGCGCGAACGATACGGCGACGATGACCATAGTCGTGGAGCCGAGCGCCGATGCGCCGGACGCGGCAGCGGACACGCTTCTCACTCAGAAGGGCACGCCCCTCACTTTTACGATCGCCGACCTCCTCGCCAATGATGTCGATGTCGACGGCGATGCCATCTCGCTCGTATCCCTTGGCACGGCCACAAACGGAACCTTGGTCGATAACGGCGACGGCACCGCGACCTTCACGCCGGCGGAAGGCTTCTTCGGTGATGCTACCTTCCAATACACGATTGCCGATACCGACGGATTAGAGAGCAGCGCGACCGTGACGGTTACGGTCAACGATCCACCGGTCGCAAACGACGATGCGTTCGCCACCTCCGAAAATGCAGTCCTTGAAGTTGCCGTTGCGGATCTTCTGTCCAACGACACCGATGAGGATGGCGACACGCTGACGATCACGGAGGTCGGTGGCGCGGTGAACGGAATCGTCGAGCTGGACGGAACGACGGTCCGGTTTACGCCCACTGAAGGCTTCGCGGGCGATGCCAGCTTCACCTATACCGTCTCCGACGGTCGCGGGAACCTGGTCACCGGCACGGCGACGGTCGCCGTTTCGGCGGTAGACGATGTGATCTGGGGCGACGATGGCGGGTCGGACGATCTGTTCGGGGGGGCTGGGTCTGACAGCCTATATGGCCAGGGCGGCAATGACGCCCTGCGCGGCGGGATCGGCGACGACCTGCTGGAGGGCGGCGCTGGCGACGATGTCTACACCTTCGACCTGGGCGACGGCAGCGACCTGATCCGCGACTTCGACGGCGAGGTGACGACCGAGACCTATACGGTCACCGGCGGTTATTGGGTCAGCAACGGCGAGACCACCTATTGGCAACCGACCACCTCCACGCAGACACGGACGGTGAGCACCGAGGTGGATGCCGGCCTTGACGCGATCGCCTTCGGCGACGGCATTACGGCGGCGGACATAACCCTTTCGCTCGATGAGAACGGCAACCTGACCGTCGCGCTTGCGGGCGGC
>Ga0209692_10005264_pt1 | contig 11220 bp, 9 predicted proteins | sample tdDd472_FD_187129 | JGI IMG/M metagenome (GOLD analysis project Ga0209692, IMG submission 187129) | Marine sediment microbial communities from the Atlantic coast under amendment with organic carbon and nitrate - tdDd47.2 (SPAdes)... | ecosystem: Environmental > Aquatic > Marine > Coastal >...
GTCCTGGGCCAGCTGGCTGTACAGACGCATCATGCCGTACTTCAGGTAGCTGAAGCTGCCGTAGGTGCTGCAGGCGGTGTACCAGCCGTTGAACTCCTTCTCGGGGTCCTCGCTCAGGTTCACCGAGGCGCAGCCGGCCATGATGCCGGCGTTGGCGAACTCGGTGATGGGCTGGGGGAGCACCACGCCGTCGGGGTTGGTGTCCTTCTCGTACCAGCCGGTGTTCTTCAGCTCATCGCTGTAGTCGTCGCCGAAGCCCGAGATGTTGGTGCTGCCGGCCAGGTCGGCCGATGTCACCATGAACAGCGGGCGACCGTAGCGCTCGAGGCTGAGGCTGTTGACCCAGCTGCCCCACCTGGCGAAGCCCGCGCGGTTGGGCTTCTTCTGGCCCGGCTGGGCCCACAGCTCGGCGGGGTAATTGGCCACGTCGAAGAGGTCGGGATCCTCCAGGGGATTCTCGGCCTCGTTCAGGCGGAAGCCCTCGATCTCCGCGGGCACCGAGTCGCCCAACTCCACCAGGCGGTCGGCCAGGTACTGCAGGGTGTCCTCGTTCTCGAGGAGCACCGACATGGCCGTCTGCAGGTGGGTGTCTAGGCGGGCCAGCTTGTCGGCCTCGGTGGACGGAGCGTCCTGGCCCTCACCCTCCCACTTGACGCCGTACTTGTCGGTGAAATCGCGCCGACCGGCCCAGAACTTCTCGCTGTGGTACTTGTGGGCGGCGCCGTGGCTGTCGTGATCGAAGGTGTGGTAGCCGCGGCCCTTGCGGGTGCGACCGAAGCTCATGCGGGGCAGGCCGTCCTGGTCGTGGCCCACCATCTCGAAGATGGCCTGGGTGACCTGCTCGAAGTCGCTGCCGTTCTCGGCCTCGTCCACATGGAAACCGTAGGACGTGAACCAGTCGCGGGGCGAGCCGTGCACCACGGCCGAGTAGGGGCGCGGGTCGATGCCGAAATCGTTCCAGTCGATCATGACGTGGAAGTTGTCCAGGCCCAGGCCGTAGGCGCTGTTCTTGGCCTCGTGCCAGCAGCCGGCGGTGTGGCCGCCCTCGCCCTCCATGGCGAACACCTTGACGCCCTTGGCGCCGGCGGTCTTCAGGGCCAGGGCCTGACCCACGGCGGCGGTGGAGCCGTGACCGCTGGGACCGGTGTTCCACTTGCAGAACAGGTTCTTGCCGGCCATCTCCACGTGGCCGGGCAGGCCGCCGCGGTGACGCAGGGTCTTGAGGTCTTCCCAGGTGAGGACGCGCTCGGGGCCGCCGGGCACCAGGTATTTGGCGTCACCGGTCTTGGCGTGGGCCCAGCGCATGGCCTCGTTGAACACGGCCAGCACGCCGTACACCAGAGGGGCGCCGTGGCCGGCCACCAGCACGAAACGGTCGGCGAAACGCTTCTCGGGATGCCGGACGTCCCAGCGCATGGCGCCCGAGAGCATGAGGCTGATGAGCATGTGGGCCTTGGAGCGGCTGCCGCCGGGGTGCCCGCTCTGGCGGGTGTCCAGCATGAGGTCGATGAGCTGGTCGGAGACGTCCTTGATCAGTTCCCAGTGCTTGAAATTGGCGGACTGAGCCGTGGTGAGCTGGCTGGGCTGGGGCACGGGGGATCCTCCCGGGAGGGGCCTGGAATTGCCCGGCGGTGGGCCGCCGCCGGCGCGCGCGCAGCCAATGTCGCAGATCCGGGATCCGGATTCAAGATCGTTAGAAATTCATCAATCGATGATGGCGCGGCCGAGGTGATGAACCTGCAAAACAGCCGCCGTGGCCTTGGCGTCTTCCACCGCGCGATGGCTGGTGAACTTGCCTTCGAGTCCCATTTTCACCACCACCGACTCCAGGGTCGCGCCGCTGGTGCGCACGTCCTGGGTGGCCAGCCAGGCCACGCCCAGGGCCCGGATGTCGAAGGCGCCGCCGACGATGTGCTCGCGGAAGGGCAGCTCGAAGCGCGTGCACTCCTTGCGCAACAGGGGCACGTCGTAGTAGGCGCCCCAGGCGGCGAGGATGGCCTTGTTGCGGGGGCCGTACCAGTCGAGGAATCGGCGACCGACCCGGGCGAAATCGTCGCAGCCCTCCACCATCTCCGGCGTGATGCCTGTCAGGCCGGCGATGAACGGGGTCACCGGATGGTCGAGGGGGCGCACCAGCTCGGAGAACTCACTCTTGATCTCCAGGCTGCGCCGGTCGAGGCGCACGGCACCGATCTCGATGATGCTGCTGCGCTCGACGCTGTTGTTGCCCTCGTCCTCGGTGGGACAGGAGGCTTCCAGGTCGATGACCACGATGTCGGATGAGTATCGCATGTCTGGCAGTATGGTGTGCAGCGGGCGGAGGCGCCAGTCGGGATTGGCACGGGCGGGAACCCACGGGCCGTGTTAGCATTCCAATCGCGACCCCCGAAACTGTTTCCCACGAGAGGTGCTCGCCATGATCCGTACCACGGTCATTGCCCTGATCCTGCTCAGCCTCGTCTCCCTGCCCGCCGCCGCCCAGAAGCACTGGGTGCGCCACTCGACGCTCTACGGCGAGGCCCTGGGCTCCGGCGGCGTGGCGTCCCTGAACTTCGAGCACCTCGTCACGCCCAAGGTGGCCGTGCGCCTGGGTATCGGCAGCGGCCTGGGCTTCTACGAAGAGGAGCTGGTGGTGCCGGCGACCGTGAGTTTCCTCAAGGGCGGGCGTAACAGCTTCCTGGAGCTGGGCGTCGGCATGGCCTTCGTGTCGTTGCCCGACCAGCTCGACAGCGACGATCTGCTCTACGACAATCCGGACAGCCACGTGGCCGCCACCGGCATCCTGGGCTATCGGTATCAGGGTGATTGGGGCCTCTTCATGCGCCTGGCCTTCACGCCGATGATCAATGAAGAGGGTTTCGTGCCTCTGGGTGGCGCGGCATTGGGCTATAGTTTTTGATGTAAAAGAAGATGATCTATGGTATGGTTATGTCCTGACCCACTCCAGGAGGACATCATGCGTGCCATCGGTCACTTCCTCATCTTCGTGGGATTCTTCCTGATGCTGGCCCTGGTGCTGGCGCTCATCATCCTGAGTGCGGCCACGTTCCGTTCGTGGTTCCTGCTGCTCCTGGTGTTGCCCGCCGGCCCATTGCTGTACCGCATTTATGCCTGGGGCTATCGCCAGGCGAGGGCGCGGGTGCAGTAGGGCCGACGATCGGGAAACCGGTCCGTGCTTCTTCCGACCCTGGGGTGTGCGGTTGCGCTGCCCACGGGACCGGGTCGATCTGACCCCTGGAGATGGCTCGATGACACGCACGCTGCTGCTCCTGGTCGGCCTCCTGACCTCCTCCCTGTCCGTGGCTCGCGACCTCCCGTCGGTTGCCGGTCCCGATGACCTCCTCGCCTCCTACATCGACGCTGTCGTGGCTGGTGATCTGGACCGGGCCGCGTCCCTCTGGCGTCCGGCCGATCGCCAGGCGGCGGCTCGTCTGGGTGTTGTCTACCCGGGGGCCGCAGCGCCCAAGATCGACAATGATTCCGTGCTCTGGCGCGCCGCCGACGGCCTGCGCGATTCCTCGGTGGCGTTGCAGGTCGGCCGGGCGAGCCTCGTGGAGGCAGGAATCTTCGCCGGTGTATACCTGGCTTCGGTCACCGTCACCGATGGGAAAGCCCAGGGAGGCAAGGACTACCTCATGGCTCCCGATCCTGACGGCCGGTGGTCGCTGGTGCGGCGTGAGAGCTGGCTGGCCGAGCAGGGTACGACCATGCCTGGGCGCTATATCGCCGTGACGGATCGACGGTCCGACGGCCTCGTTGGCCCGCCGCGCCGATTGGCCGACGACCTGGACACCGCCGTGAGCGTGATGGCCGCGAAGCTGGAGCTCTCTGACCGACGGCTGGAGTGCCTGGCCGAGGAGAAACTGGGCTACCTGCTGGTGGATCCGGAGGTGGTGGAAGTCCTGGCGGGCGGCGTCACCGCCGGCGTGGCCATGCTCCAGACCGACATGGTGGTCACCCACCATCCTCACCACGCCCACGAACTCGCACACCTGCTGGTGAACGTCTGGCTGGAGTCGCCGCCGCTGTTCACGCTGCCGCTGCTACAGGAGGGGCTGGCGGTGCATCTCGGCGGACGCTGGGGTCGCCACCCGCGAGTGCTCGAGCGCATCGGTCGCACCACCCTGCAATCGGGCTTCATGTCCCTGGAGGAGTTGCTGACACGCGGTGAGTTCCACGCCCAGTCGGCCGACCTCACCTACGCCCCGGCCGGGGTGTTCGCGGCCTTCGTCTTGGAGACCGCCGGCGCGACCGGCATGCGTCGGGCCTACCTCGCCTGTTCCGGCGGCCTCGACGAGGTGAACGGCTGGACGCGTCAAGACGTGCAGCGCCGAGTGGCGGAGGCCCTGAACACGGAATGGGAGACGCTGGCCACGCGGTTCGCTGACTGGCTGCTATCCGAATCCGGTCGGCCGGGACTGTCGGCCGAGGGCCCCGCCGATCCGGCGGTCATGAAAAACTCGCCACGGCAGACGCTCACCACCGTCGGCCTGCGGCTCGATCGCCACGACATCCACGACCGCGCTCACCTCGAGCTTCTGAGCGAAATCGGGGGCCCGTCGGGTGCTGTCGTCCTCTTCGGGGGAGATGGCGACCGGCAGGCCCGCAATCCGCTGCTGGCCGAGTACCTGCCCGACCGTCCATACCACGGGGAATCGTACCTGCTGGTGTTCCGGCCGCGAGAGTGCAAGCTCTACGATCTCCACCGCCAGGTGCTGTTGGCGCTGCACAGCGAGGGGTTCTGGCCCAGCGGAGGTGCGACGGCCTACCTGGCGGCCGACGGGCACGCCATGCGCGTCTCGGCTGCTCCCGACCTCGTACCGTCGTTCGAGGATGCGGTGATCATCCCGCTCGAACCCTGAGCGAGAACGCCGGTGCCGATTCCTCTTGTGATCCACCGACATCCTGTGCAGGTTGCATCGTCCTGACCTCGGCCGCAAACCTCGAGCCCGGAAGACGATGCCATGCTGACGCGAATCCTGACGATGTTGACCCTGACGACCGTGATGTTCGGTGGGCCGTCCATCGGTTGGAGCCAGACGGTCGAGGATTTCGTGGCCCAGGCTCAGGAGAAGCTGGACTCCTGGGACCACGACGAGGCCGTTGCGTTTCTCGATCAGGCCCTGGCATTGGATCAGAGCCGGCCCCGCGTCTATTTCCTGCGTGGCTCGGCCCGACGGGAAACCGGCGACACCGAGGGAGCGCTGGCCGACTTCGACCAGGCCGTGGCCCTTGATCCGACCGACGCCGAGGTGCTCCACGATCGCGGTTTGTTGCGGCATTATACCGAGGATTTCGAGGGCGCATTGGCCGACTTCACGGCCTTCCTCGAGCTGGAGCCGATGGTGCTCACCGTCCTGAAGATGCGTGGTGAAGTGCGGGCGCAGCTGGAGGATTTCGCGGGCGCGGTGGCGGACTTCTCGGCCGCTCTGGAGCTCGCTCCCGGCGACCCCGAACTCCACTACCAGCGCGGCTTCGCACTGGCGGAAGAGGAGAACTGGGACGCGTCCATCGCCGACTTCACGGCGGTCATGGACCTGCCGTCGCTGCCCGATTCCCAGTTCGACAAGCAGGACGACGCGCTCCTGCGGCGCGCCCAGGTCAAGCAGCGGGCCGGTGATCACGAGGGCGCCCGCAGCGACTGCGACCTGGCCATCGACCGTAACGAGCGTGATCTGGAGGCCTACTACATCCGGGCCCAGGCCGAGACGGCGGCCGGCGATTTTCAGGCCGCCGTCGAGGATCTGGACACGGTCCTGTCACGGTATCCCATGGCCGAGGCCTTCCACCAGCGTGGACTGGCGAGGCGTGGACTCGGTGACCAATCCGGTGCGGACGCCGATTTCCAGGCGGCCGCTGACCGCGGCTACGAGGGGTCCGAGTCCGACCGCTGATTGCCGGCCAGATCGTCCTCGGCGTACTTCTTCAGGCGATAGATCAGCACGTGCCGTGGAATACGCAGGTAGGCCGCGGCCTGGGTCTTGTTGCCCGCGAACCGGACGAGGGACTGCTCGATGATCCGCCGCTCCAGAGCCGGCAGATCGAGTCCGTCGGCGGGCAGGGGCGACGACCACGGGGGCTCCGACGCCATGGGCGTCGAGCCGAGAGCGGTGGACTCCACACGTCGGAGGTCGTCGATGTCGAGGTGCTCTCCTCGACGCAGCACCACCAGGCGCTGGTTGAGGTTGCGCAACTCCCGCACGTTGCCCGGCCAGGTCCGCGTCCGCAGGTGCTGACGGAGCGCCTCGGTGGTGACCAGTTCCTCGCCCCCGTGCAGGTGGGTGAAATGATTCCACAGAGGATCGATGTCCTCGGGCCGCTGCCGCAACGGCGGAATGTGCAGGACCATCACGGCGATCCGGTAGTACAGGTCCTCGCGGAAGGTGCCGTCGCGGCCCGCGGCCACCAGGTCGCGGTTGGTGGCGCAGACCAGACGGAAATCCACATCGATCGACGCGGTGGCGCCGACGGGGTCAACCTGCCGGGATTCCAGAGCCCGCAGCAGCTTGGGCTGCAAGGCCCGCGGCAACTCTCCGATCTCGTCGAGGAACAGGGTGCCGCCGTCGGCGGTGCGGACGCGCCCCTGGTGATGCCGATCGGCACCGGTGAAGGCGCCCTTCACATGACCGAAGAGCTCGGACTCGGCCAGCTCGCCGGCAATGGCTCCGCAATTGACGGCGACGAAATTCCCTTCCCAGCGCGGGCTGTCCTGGTGCAGCAGCCGGGCGACGAGCTCCTTGCCCGTGCCGCTCTCGCCGGTGATCAGCACCGGCGCGTCGCTGCCGGCCAGCTGGTGGGCCTGATCGATGAGCTCGGACATGCAGGCCGAGCCATGGACCAGCCCGCTGTCGGCCTCTCGTCTCTGCAGCAGGTCGCGAAGCTTGGTGTTGTCTCGACGCAGAGCCCCTTCTGCCAGTGCCTTCTCCACGGTCACCAGCAATTCGGCACGTTCGAACGGCTTGAGCAGGTAGGAGCTGGCGCCGTTGCGCATGGCCGCCACCGCCTGGGTGACCGTACCGTGGGCGGTGAGCATGACCACCGGTGTGCCCGTGGGTGCGACCGCGGCCAGAACATGCATCCCATCACGGCCGGGCATACGCACATCGGTGAGTACCAGGTCGCAGGTCGTTCGTTCGAACAGCAGCAGACCCTCATCCGCCGTGCCGGCGGGGATCACCTCGTGGCCGGCTTCGGTGAGCATGAAGCTCACCACCTCGCGCAGATTGCGGTCGTCATCGATGAGCAGAATGCTGGCCATCAGGTGCCCTCCGGAGCCAGAGGCAGGGTGATGGTGACCCGAGCGCCCGGTGCGTGGTGGTGGTCGACGGCCAGCGTGCCGCCGTGGTCCTGGGCGATGCGCAGACTGGTGGCCAGGCCCAGGCCGGTGCCGCCTTCGCGGGTGGAGAAGAACGGCGTGCCCAGGTTGGCGGCGGCCTCGTCCGAGAAGCCGGGACCGTCGTCGTCGATGGTGATCACGGCCAGGCCGGCGCCGCAGGTCAGACCCAGGGCCACCGCACGGCCCATGGCCGCGGCGTTGACGCCCACATTGAGGAGCAATTGCCGGATCTGGTCACGGTCGGCCAGGATCATCGCCGCCTCGTCAGCGATCGACACGGTCACTGCAGGGGCCTCGTCGCGGTGGGCCAGCAGGTCGGCCAAGCGCCGAATTTCGTCACCCAGACCGAAGCGTATGCGTTCGCCGCAGGCGGGCCGGGCGAAGGCCAGGAAGCGGGTGAGGACGTCGTTCAATCGCACGGATTCCTCGCCGATGATGGTGAGCATGCGACCGCGCGGCGTGGGGTCGGCCGGGTTGTCGTGCAGCATGTCGGCGGCGCCCTTGATGCTGGCCAGGGGGTTGCGGATCTCGTGGGCCAGTCCCGCCGAGAGTTGCCCCACGGCTGCCAGGCGTTCGCGGCTCACCAGCTCATGCTCGAGCCGCTGGCGCTCGGTGAGCGAGGCCTGCAGCCCCCGGCGGGCTCGCCGTTCCCTGTCGGCCAGCAGGCCGGTGATGAGGCCCACTGCCAGGTACAGCCCCATTTCCAGTAGCTTCTCCAGGGTCGGGGCCGGATCGAAGCCGATGTGGCCGAAGGCGTGGGGGATATACAGCAGGCAAATGGCCACGGCCGTGAGTAGCCCCGCCATCCGGCCGCCGCGAAACGCCGCGATGATGATGGGGAAGTAGTACAACCGCCGGTAGATGCCGTGGGCGGCATGGATGTGCATGGCGGTGTTGTAGTGCATGAGCGTCACTACCAGCACCATGAGAGCGACGAGACCGTAGGCGCGGACGAGTCGGGACATGGGGTCACCTCCTGGTGAGTGTAGAATATTCTTCACTCCCGGCTGCGTCAAGGTGGTGAATATTCTCCACTTTGTCGGCGTCGACATATCAACCCTCTGTCATTAAACAGTTTATGATGTGGACTGCGGCTTGCTGCCTGGAAGTCAAAGGAGCAAGCCATGCCCATTGTCTACAATCTCATCGCGTTGCTGGTGCTGGGCGTCCTCATCGGACTGGCCGTCCGCCGTCCCAACCGGGAGGATCAGAGTTGATCGCCATGCTGATCGTTCTGGCCGTGGGGGCGATGCCGCCCACCGGCGACCTCGACGCCACGGTGGCCCACGCCCTGGCTCATCATCCGTTGCTCGAAGCGTCCCGTGCCGGTACCGCGGCTGCTGCGGCGCAGGTGCGGGTGGCCGGGTCCTTGCCCGATCCGTCGCTGCGATGGGGTGAGATGGTCGCGGCCGTGGAGACGCGTGTGGGGCCTCAGCAACGGGTCCTGTCGGTGCAACAGACCTTGCCCTGGCCCGGCACTCTCGGGGCTCGTCGGGAGGCTGCCTCGGCTGGACGTGCCGCCGCCGCGGCTCTGGAGATCGACACCGCCGTGCGAGTGGCCGCCGAGGTGCGCCGGGCCTGGACCCGGGCGGCCTGGCTGGCCGAGATCCGATCGGTGAGCCGACGACAGCTCGCTCTGCTGAGGTCGTTGCTGGCGTCGGTGCGGGCCGGTTACGAGGCCGGCACCGGGCGCTACGGCGATCTGCTGCAGTTGCAACTCGAGGAGGCCAGGCTCCACGACCGCCTGCTGGCCTTCGACGACGACGAGACCGCTCTCCGCGCCCGGCTCAACGCGGCCCTGGGGCGCGACCCCGCCGATCCGCTGGTACTACCCGCGGGGCTGCCCGAACCGCCGGTCACGTCGGCCGCTTCGGTGGCCGGTCATCCGCGCCTCATGGCCCTGGGACACCGCGCCGAGGGAGCCCGACTCGCTGCTCGGATCGCGCAGCGGGAGGCCCGCCCCGGCTTCACCCTGGGGCTCGACTGGATCCAGGTGGGCGAGGCACGAATGGACGGCGTCGAGGACAGTGGTCGCGATGCCGTGGTCGCGAGGCTTGGCCTGAGCTTGCCGCTCTGGCGTGGCAAGCACGAGGGCGCCCGGCAGGCGGCCGTCGCCCGGGCCGGAGCGCTGACGGCCGAACGCACGGCGTGGCGGCAGGCCCTGGCCGCTCGTCTCGCGGCGGCCGAGGCGGCCTTGCGGGACGCCGGTCGCCGCCGTGACCTGCACCGCGACGATCTGCTGCCCCGGGCCCACCGGGTGTACGAGGCGGTGCTGGCCGCCTACCGGGCCGACGGCACCGGTTTCGCCGACGTGCTCGCCGCCCAGCGCACCCTGCTGGAGCTGGAGCAATCCCTTCTGGCCGCCCGCCGCGATCTGCTTCTGGCGGCAGCCGACCATGACGAGGCTGCCGGCATCGTGCCCGCAGTTGGTCCGACAACACCGAGGAACGACTCATGAACATGCGCACGCGCAACATCCTGACGGCCGTGGCTCTGCTGGTCGCCTTCGCCCTGGGCTTCGGCCTGCGCGGCGGCAGCGGCGATGCGACCGGCTCCCATGATGGACACGGCCACGCCGACGCGTCGGCCGAATCCACCACCTGGGTCTGCAGCATGCACCCGCAGATCCAGCTGCCCGAGGCCGGCCAGTGCCCCATCTGCTTCATGGATCTCATCCCTCTGGACGAGGACGCGGGCGCAGGCCTCGGCCCACGCGACCTGAAGCTGTCGGCCAGCGCGCGGGCCCTGGCCGAGATCCAGACCGCCCAGGTGGAGCGCCGATTCGTGGCCCTGGAGGTGGCGCTGGTGGGCCAGGTCACCACGGACGAATCCCGCCAACGGGTGATCACGGCCCGGGTTCCGGGACGGCTTGATCGTATGCACGTGGGGTTCGCCGGGCGCACGGTCGAGCGAGGCGAGGCCGTGGCCGACGTCTACTCGGCGGATCTCTACCAGGCTCGTGCCGAACTGCTGGCCGCCCGCCGGGCCGTGGAGCAGGATGAGCCCGGCGCTGGCGCCAACCTGCAGTCGGTGCGCGAACGCCTGCGCCTGTGGGATCTCGATCCCGACCAGGTGTCTGCCGAGGGCGGCGACCAGATCACCATCACCGCTCCGGTGTCCGGCACGGTGTTGCGCAAGGATGCCGTGGAGGGGGCCTACGTCACCGCTGGCCAGCCGCTCCTGACCATCGCCGACCTCAGCCGTGTGTGGGTGGAACTCTCGGCCTACGAACGCGACCTCACGTGGCTCGCCGTCGGGCAGGAGGCCCAGTTCACCGTCACCGCCTTGCCCGGCGAGGAATTCGCCGGCACGGTGGTCTTCATCGACCCTGTTCTCGACCAGCGTACGCGCACGGTGCAGGTCCGGCTGGAGGCGGACAACACCGCCGGTCGCCTACGCCCGGGTATGCTGGTGCGCGGGCGGGTGCAGGCCGAGTTGGCGGCCGACGGCCGTCCTCGCGCCGGCCGTGACGATGCCGAACCGCCCGTGGCCGTTCCGGCCACCGCCCCACTCCTCACCGGCGAGCGTGCCGTGGTCTACCTGCAGTCGCCCGAGGACGAGCTGGTGTTCACCGGCCGGGAGGTGGTGTTGGGGCCTCGGGCGGGTCAGTGGTACCTGGTGCACGAGGGCCTGGACGAGGGCGAACAGGTGGTGGTGAACGGCGCCTTCAAGCTGGACAGCGCGCTGCAGATCACCGCCAGGTCCAGCATGATGTTGCCCGAGGAACGGCTCGAGGTGCCGCCGGTGCCGGAGTGTTTCGGTGGTCTGGCCACGACCCTGTTACCGGCGTACCTCACCCTGCAGGAGACCCTTGCCGGTGACGACCTGGCCGCCGCCGACGAGGCTGCCCGCGACCTTCTCGACACCTTCGGCGATCATTGCCG
>Ga0209692_10005266_pt1 | contig 11215 bp, 11 predicted proteins | sample tdDd472_FD_187129 | JGI IMG/M metagenome (GOLD analysis project Ga0209692, IMG submission 187129) | Marine sediment microbial communities from the Atlantic coast under amendment with organic carbon and nitrate - tdDd47.2 (SPAdes)... | ecosystem: Environmental > Aquatic > Marine > Coastal >...
GGCGATCTTAGCGTTTGGAGTAACTGGGTGGCATGCTTTTTAAAGCATGAGAAATTGTTCTGTTTTTAATCCTCCTTTTGAAGGAGGTGGATTCCGACGCATGTCAAAAGACGGAGGATGACCAAAACACTCGCATCGTGACTTTTGGTCATCTCCCGTCCCGATAAATCGGGCCACCCTCTTCAAAGAGGGATGAGGAGAAAAACGTCATATCTCATGAATTTTGGTCATCTCAGAAACGTGCATGTCATTCCGCACGAAGATGCAGAATCTCAGACACAACCCGGCACGCCCAAAAAACGAGATGCCCGCTTTCGCGAGCATGACAAGAAGCTTTTGAGTAATAGGTGGTTACCGATATTTTGCGCCGCTGGGGGAAGTCAGGAACATCAGAGTAGCGAGTAGCATGATTTCCCTTAATATTAATATCCCAAAATTAAATCAATTTTTTTTTCACCGGATAAATATTATTATAGTAAGACTGACTTAAATAATATCTGTAGTGATCATGACAAATTATCAATCTGAAGAAAAAATACTCCTCGAACCTGAAAACATGATTCGCCTTTACGCCGGCGGAGCTTTTCCAATGGCTGATGAAGAGGACAATATCCACTGGTACTATCCCCGGATAAGGACCATAATTCCACTTGATAATTTTAATATCCCCAGATCGCTAAGAAAATATCTATCGGGGGATCCATTTGAGTATACTTTTGATACCGAGACAATGAAAGTTGTGGAAGCCTGTGCCTCACGCGATGAAACATGGATTTCTCGTAAGCTAATTAAGGCTTACTCACGGATCCAAAAACTGGGTTTCCTTCATTCTGTGGAAGTCAGAGATAATGGCAATCTGGTTGGAGGACTTTACGGGGTATCAGTGAACGGATTGTTTTTTGGTGAATCAATGTTTTCCGAAAAGCCCCAAGCTTCAAAAACAGCCCTTGTAAAACTGATAGAACATTTGAATGAAAAACAATTTACATTACTTGATGTACAATACATTACCGAACACCTTAAGATGTTCGGCGCTACGGAAATTTCAATTGAAAGTTATGACGAACTGCGCCTCGCAGGGTTATCTCTCAATACTTCATTCTAAAAGTTTTCTGAATTTTTCTAAATCGGGAGAATTTTTCTTATCGCGGGTGATTTCATAATTATAAAATATTCTTCCTAATTCTTCCATAAAGGGGAAACCAATTTCATCGTACTCGTATTTATCATCATTGAATATGCCATCGTCATTAACGTAAATTGTGGCAGAGAGCAAAAATTCAATATTGTTTTCAAGGTCAATTATGTATGCATTATCAATTAAAAAACCATAAGCTAACCCAACTTTATTGAGTTCCCTGATATTTGTATTTTTTTTGTCAAACATAAAAAACTTGACAAATGAATCGAAATATACTGCGGGGTCGTACCCAGGATAATCAGATTCACGCGGAAATAACATCATGTACTTGTAGATGAAATTATAATCATCATCTGTAAGATTAAATCGTTTTTCTTGGGGTACTTCTTCCGGGAAAATTACAGCTTTCAGGATTTCGTGAATATCCACGAGAGAAAAATAATTCTTGGCAGAAAAATCCATAGGTTCGTTAATAAGTTCACCTGAACGATAAAACCCGGTCCCCATTTGTTCATTATTATAAGTTTTAGTGAACTCCATATCACTCACGGCTTCCGGTTGGGTATATAAAATCTCGTTGTTATTATAAAAGTTGAAAGGATTGGTGTGCCTGTTCTCATCATCCGACAAAAATATTGACAGGCGATGATTTAATCTTACGTCTGTGTACCCTTTCTTCCACAAAGACTCATTAAGTGATTTATGACCGACGAACTCATATATCCTGTTATACGCGTCATTATCACTGGCTAACAGAATTTTTTTTATGTAATGAGCGATTGATGCAAAGTTGTTCTCTGAAGACGAATCGTATTTTACAAAACTTTGACCTGAATAGACGCTATCGATTGTAAGTGGGGAGTATTTGGTCAATCCATCAATTTTAAGTCCGTTCAATTTTTCAAGTGCCAAGAGAGCAGCCGGAAACTTGACGCTGCTTGCCGGGTAAAAATAATCATTGTTATTCGCATAGAGTGAATAAGTGGTCAGATTCGGCTTGTTGTTCTCATCCCGATCAACTTGTGTATAAATGATCTGAATTTTGTATTTCTCATGTTGAGAGATAACATCCTGCACTATTTCTTTTCCGTTTGAAAGAATTTCGCGCATCAGATTTGTCTGCGGATAAATGCTACAAGATAGAAATAATAATACTAATAGTAGGTTTTTCATAATTTTTCGTATTCAGTTTTATAAATATTTAGGTCATCTTCAGAGAAGCAATAAAACACGATTTTGGAAGGAACATTATTTTTACCGGTATATTCAACGACTGTAGTTAATGCAATACGGGCTGCTTCCAATTTAGGGAAGCCATATACACCCGTGCTGATCGCCGGAAAAGCGAGGGAATTAATATCATGTTCACGTGCCAGCTCAAGAGATGATAAGTAACAAGATTTAAGAAGATGTGCTTCATTGTGAGTTCCACCTTGCCACACAGGACCCACAGTATGGATTATATATTTTGCGGGAAGATTATACCCTAGGGTGATTTTTGCTTCACCTGTTCTGCAACCACCCATGGTTTTGGTTTTCAAAAGCAATTCCGGTCCGGCTCCTCTGTGAATTGCACCATCCACACCGCCACCCCCAAGTAATGAATTATTAGCTGCATTAACTATCGCATCGCAGTTGGATTTTGTTATATCGCCCTGAACAAAAGATATTTCGGACAAGTAATTCCTCATTTTTAGTGAGTGATACGCGAATAGATAAATGTAACCAAAAAATTAAATAAATAACATCATCAATTATCTTGTAAATTGAGTGATAATTTGGGAGTGCCCGGGAAATTGTTTTATTAAAAAATCTTTATCACCTAATTGAAAATCCGCGAAATCGAATCCTGGTGCAACTGAACAGCTTACGAGAGTAAAAGATTGTATATCAAGGGGTTTAGCCGCAAACCAAATACCGGCAGGTATAGTATATTGAGGTAATTGATCATCAAGAAGATTTATTCCCAGAATAGTTTTAGCTAAAGTTCCATCCGGGGAAATAGAAATAATTTCAATAGGGCAGCCGGCATGAAAATGCCAAGTTTCATCAGAATTAAGTTTATGAAATGAAGAAAACTGGTTCCCCTTGAGTAGGAAAAATATTTGCGTGGAAAATGTTCTATTGCCAGAATACCGTTCCGGGAGGCACTTTTTTTTGATTGTTTCCAGGGACCTGTAAGTTTCTTTAAAATACCCCCCCTCGGGGTGTGGCAGCAGATTTAATTTTTCAATAACATCATCAGCATTCATAAGGCTACCTGCCAAACAGGAAGGTTAATGGTTTGTGAAGCCGTTTTGCCCAATCACCCTCGTTATGTTTTCCCCCCATCTCTTCATTCCAGAGTAGGAGGTTGTTTTTGTGATAATGCAAATTCATAAGCAGGGAATTCATTTTGCGATTATCTTCTATTAACTCTTTTTCTGCATCGCCGCAATCGATATATAACTTTTGTCCAAAAATTTCAGGAATATATTCTTCGGCAAACTGAAAAATTTTCTTGTCATTTATCCAAAAAGAATTACTCAGGCATGCTGCGTTTCCAAAAACCTGAGGATAGCGCATAGCCATTTGAAAAGAATATAGCCCACCCATGGAAGACCCCATTATTCCGGTATGTTCAGGTCCGCGGAGAGTGCTGTAATTTTCATCTATAAAAGGCTTCAATTCATGAATAATAAAAGATGAGTATGATTTACCTTTTGGGGTAAAAAAATTGTATTCATCGATACGGTCTTTTGTATTATAAATTCCAACAACAATAAATTCTCTTATTTTTTCCTGAAAAAGAAGCGTTTCAACCGTTTCATCAACCTTCCAGTCAACACCAATAAATGCAGTATTTGGCGAAAAGAGATTCTGCCCGTCGTGCATATAGAGCACAGGTAGGCGTTTATATCCGTCTATCACGGAATCGGGGTACCACACGATTATATCGCGTTCATTTTTCAGATGGCTTGAATAAAACTCGTAATGGTAGTCAACAATACCAAGAATGTCGTCAGAATTTTTATGGATTTCGCTATACATTACCGCTGATAAAATTTAATTAACATATAGGGACAAAAGATACTAAATTTAATTATATATCACAGGAAAGAAATTAGAGAGAAGGGGGATAAATAAAAAAAAATCGCGAAAATAAAATTTGGTATTCCTCGTGACAATGCAGGAGAAAACCGCAATATATTTTCGCGATACAATTTATAAAAAGTCAGGAACTATAAAAGTTCCGCAACATTTAGTTCTTCAAGAACGGATTCACCGTTTAATTGTTCAGAGAAAGAACTTTCCATCTCGTTAAACCAGTCCAAATCAAGTCCGTTTTTAATTGCGGTTTCGCGAAGGTAATCAACTTCTTTTGGGTCAAGATCTTTATCTGAACAGGCGAGTTTAAAACCATCTGAAATAAAAACCATTGCAATCTCAGAAGATGAAAATACAGGGGGTTCATCGAGAATATACTCATTCTCAAGAAGGGTATCAATTGCCTGTTTGCAAAAGGTTTTATCAAATCCCATGGTTCCGCAAACGCTCATCATCATCGCCCTTTCTTCAGCTGAAATGAGGTTGTCTTTTTTCAATAACAGTAACAAACCTTTGAAATATATACTTTTTTCAAGCAACGATAACTTCATCAATGCTCCTATTTAGTTAGAGAAAAAGTAAATAAAGATCATCAGCCTCCCTTGTTTTCCCTTTATATTCCTATACATCCGGAAAGTTCCTGATTTTCGTACCGGCATTACTTTTTTATCTTTCAAAACCAAAATATAACAATTTAAAGTAATAATAAAGAGTTTAGATCACAATCATGATAATTATACGCGGGATATTGATTTAATAGTTTATTTATTATAACTTATCATTAAATAACATAAAAATAAATACTTCGGCTACTATGGAACTTATCCCTCTAATCTCTAATATATTATTGTATCTAATCGGTTTACTGGTAGTAATAGTGGTAGTCACTGTAATATCTAAAAAATTTAAAAAACAACCTCCGGAAGAGCCTGTATCAAATAATGTAACACAACAGTTCCCATTATCAATCGAACCGGATGGCGGGAAAGACCCACAAAGTAAAAAAGTTCCCCAGATAAAATTTGATGATCCGAAGCCGATAAAACATTCCGGTGAAGAAAAGAGGGAAAAAACTTCGTCAAACCCTGATTTATTCAAAAAAAGCGGCGGAAACCGTCCACAGAGTATCACTATAAAAACAAAAGATTCTTCAGCAGATGACTTATTTAAAGTAAAGGAAGAAAAATCTAACGCGAGGAGGTACAAACCCAAATCAAACCGCCCGGGTACTAACAACACTCCGCGTTTCCAAATACTTAATAAAGATGTAGATAATAAAAGTGAACCAAATAATGAAAAAAACAAAAATATTGATGAATAACCCTTGATTTTATTGGTCAATAATAAATATTGGTTAAAAATAAAGTTTACAAAAATCAATATTCTTCTTATATTAAAATTGGATTGAATACCAAGGCTACGGTATAATGAATTCAGGGTTACACGTGGTATAAATTTTAATTACCATATATTACATTCACAATCTTACTAAAAATCACATTTTACATAACAAGGAGGCTCTACAATGAAGCAGTTTTTTACTCTATTACTGGTTTTAGCCCTAACTTCCATTTTCTTTGCCAAAGGTATCGACTCTAAAGTAAAAGAGTTGAAACAAGGTGACGGACAGATGGGTGTTGAAGGAATTATGGACACCGATCTATTTGCGGAAGGATGGGAATCAGGCGTGCTTGGTCCATGGCAAACTATGGATGAAACCAGTGTTGCACCAATGTGGCATCTTGATGACTGGATGGGTTATAACAGCACGATGAGCTGGTGGATGGCCGATCCTACTTTTGGTACAAACGGCGGTTATGCTAACAGCTGGTACCAGGTACTTGATACAGAAGGTATCATGATTTCCGGTACAAGCCCTACTCTTACTTTCTACCAGAGATATTCCTGCGAAGATCCAGCAGGCGCAACCGCACCATATACAGGTTGGGATGGTATGAACTGCCGTATTTCTACAGATGGCGGTTTGACCTGGGAAGTTCTTTTAAATCCAACTCCTGCTTATACATCTACAAGCCTTTATTCTTTTGGTTTTGAACATGGTGAAGGCGCCAACGTTCCAGGTTGGGCAGGTACAAGTGCTACATGGTCTATGGTTACTTTTGATCTAACAGCTTATGTTGGTCAGACTGTTAAAATTCGCTGGGCATTTGCTTCAGACCCCGCTTATGCAACTAATGATGGTGCTCCTGCACTATTCGGATGGCAGGTTGATGATATAGTTGTTGCTAATGCCGGTGGTACTATCTGGAGTAACGATGGTGTTGCTGCAGGAATGACCGCATCAAACTGGGCAGCAACAGGTGCTGACCTTTGGAATGTTACAGATGGTAACTCACTTGGCGGCGCTAACACAGGAACATGGTTTGCATCTTGTAATGATGGTGAGACTTATGCCCCCAACATGATAAACTCACTTTCTGGTGTTTATGTTAACCTACCTTCAGTAGTAACCGAAGTTTATTTTGATTTTGCAGTTCGCGGTAGCTGGTTAGATAATAATACATTCCCGGAAGTTGATTATTTTGGTGCTTACATTCAGGTTCAGGGTGAGGATACAAGAAGATTTATTTCTAACATTACTCAAGATCCAAACGGTTCTAACTTTGTATATAGTGATGCCCCTGCAGTTTGGGGATTATTCTCAGCTACATATTCTACCGGTTTGGTTGACCTTTCTTCTTTAATAGGACAGAGTGTTAAACCTATATTTGAATTCGAATCTGATGAAGACACACCTATTGGTTTAGCTCTTCAGGTTGATGATGTAAGAATCTGGACTCCTCAGGTTGTTCCGGTTGAATTCACTACATTCACAGCTGTTCAAAAAGGCAGCAAAGTTAACTTATCATGGAATACCGCAACAGAACTTAACAACCAGGGTTTTGAAGTTGAAAGAAAAGTTATTACAACTCAAACCGCTTCAGAATGGAAGACTGTTGGTTATGTTGAAGGTCACGGAACTATGACCGAACCGGTTGATTACAATTTCTCTGACGGTATTGCAGGTATCAAAGCTGATGTTATTGTTTACAGATTAAAACAAATTGATTATAACGGTGTTTACCAGTATAGTGATGAAGTTGAAGTAACAGGATTTATTCCAACAGCTTACGAATTATCACAAAACTATCCTAACCCGTTCAACCCTTCAACTACAATTAGTTTTGCACTTCCGGCAGATAACTTTGTAAGCCTAAGAGTTTACAATCTTCTTGGTCAGGAAGTTGCAACTATCTTTGAAGGTTTCTTGGCAGCCGGTAACTACGACCAGACATTTGATGCTTCAAGTCTAACTTCCGGTTTATACGTTTATGTATTGAGAAGTGGTTCTGACAAATCTACCGCAGATTTCACAGCAACTAACAAAATGATGCTTCTCAAGTAATATCAGATTATTTATTTGATTCAAGGCGTTCCTTTATGGAGCGCCTTTTTTTTATTAATACTATGGTGATTTAATTATGGAAAATTTTATTTATCCCGAAAATCAGCGATTAAAAAATTCACAGGAAGACCTCTGGCGGGTATTCAGAATCATGGCTGAATTTGTCGAGGGATTTGAGAAAATGGCAAATATCAAGCCGAGTGTATGCATTTTCGGTTCTGCCAGAACAAATCCGCAACATCCTTATTATAAACTTACGGAAGAAGTAGCGGTGTCGTTGGTAAATAAAGGGTTTGGTGTAACAACCGGAGGGGGACCCGGTATCATGGAAGCGGCCAATAAAGGTGCTAAGGCTGCCGGTGGAAGCAGCACGGGTATCAACATTGAACTACCCCATGAACAGGGAGCCAACCCCTATATCGATTTTGATAAACTTCTCACGTTCAGGTACTTTTTCGTGCGGAAGGTTATGTTTTTTAAGTATGCCCAGGGTTATGTGCTTTTACCGGGAGGATTTGGCACTATTGACGAAACTTTTGAAGTTCTTACCATGATACAGACGGGCAAAACTGAACGTTTCCCAATTGTTCTGATGGGTAAGGATTATTGGGAAGGTTTGATTGACTGGGTTAAAAAACAATTGTTATCAAATGGTTACATTTCCGAAAAAGATTTGGAATTGTTCTCTCTGACAGATGATCCCGAAGAAGCGGCAAATATTATTGCCGAGTTTCACAGGGATAAGGAATTTACTCCGAATTTTTAGCCTGCTTACTAATTATTGTGCCCCTGAAACAATTTACCGGGGCACAAAACTTATCCCCCGGATGCCATCATTTCTTAATATTTTATCAAAATAAACCCGATTTACTCTGTGAATAATTCAATTAATTTGACATTGCAAAAAAAATGTTACAAATTAGTTAGCGTTAAAGTAAACGATTAAGTAAAAATCAAATGAATAAAAATAAAACAATAAAATTAAGTGATATTGCCGGAAAGCTTAATGTTTCAACCGTGACGATTTCTAAAGCGTTGCGCGACCATCCCGATATATCACTTAAAACCAGAAAACTGGTTAAAGAAACTGCTGAAAATATGGGCTACACTCCTAATTTTATGGCTCGAAATCTTTCAGCCAGAAAATCTAACATGATAGGCGTTATAATTCCCAAAATAGCCCACTACTTTTTCGGCTCCATAATAGAATCAATTTACGATATCGCATTTGAGAACAATTATGAAATTATTCTTACGGTTTCGCAGGAAAATTCAGAGCGTGAAAAAAAACATATACAAACTTTACTCTCGATGAAAGTTGATGGTATAATCATGTCAATTTCCGAAACAACAAAGGATTTTTCCATTTTCGAGACGGTAAAAAAAAGAGGTGTGCCCATTGTTTTCATGGACAGGATTCCAAAAATACCGGATATCGATTCTGTGGTTGTTGATGATCACCGGGGGGCTTTTCTTGCTGTTGAACATGCTATTAAGCTTGGTTACAGGAAAATCGCACATTTTGCCGGTTCTCCGGAAATTACAATCGGGCACGAGCGCATAAGGGGTTATAAGGATGCTCTGGCGAAACATGATATCGCACTTAATCCCGATTGGCTGATAAGGAGCGGGCTGAACGAGGAGGATGGCTACAACTCGTTCATGCAATTATACGAGGCAAGTAATCTTCCTGATTTTATTTTAACCGTTACTTACCCCGTCGCTTTGGGTATCTACAGGGCTGTTGCCGAGCTTGGTTTGAAGATACCCGAGGATGTTGATCTAATAGCGTTTGGTAACGCGAACGTGCAGAATTTTCTCGATCCCCCGTTAAGTTACATCTACCAGCCTACGGATTTAATTGCGGAAAAAACCATGGAAATAGTTTTTAATAAAATTAACAATCTTGAAGATACATCATTTAATCATGCCGAAGTTCCTACCGAATTAATTTTACGAGGAACCGGTACAGAATTCAAAAATAATATTAAATAATTACCAGCGAGTGAGCATGAAAAATATTTTGGTAATATTAATACTACTGGGTCTGTTTCAATGTGTTCTATTAGCAGAAGTATCAGCTGAACATGATCTTTTTAAGGAAATAGAGCTTCAGGTGACGAATCCCACGGGATTAAATCTGACGGATGCTCCCGTTAAAATTGATATCGATGAATTGAATATTTCCGGAACATTTAACCCCGGGGCATTTATCGTTTATATTGGTGATGAAGAAATTGCTTCACAACATTACGTGCTCAATTCAAAAGAGTTTATAATATTTGTTGCCGATTTTAATGCTAATGAAACAAAAACTTTCTCAGTTAAATATTTTGAGCAGGGTGAGATAATTAAAAATTACAAAAGCAGGGTTTATGCTGAACTTGCAATGAAATTTGATTCGGAGTACAAGAATAAAAAATTTGTGAAAGGTAAGTTTGAAAATTTTTCCAGGGTTGTTGTTCCAGGCATTCACACGGATCACGATGCGCTATTCAAATACGAGGGTCCCGGGTGGGAGTCGGAAAAAGTTGGTTACAGGTTCTATCTGGACTGGCGAAATGCATCTGATATTTTCGGGAAAAAAGTGACAGATCTTGTTCTCCACAAGGTAGGAAAAAAAGATGTAACAGCCGAAAATGATTCTTATCATGTTATGCAGGATTGGGGCATGGATATCTTCAAGGTAGGTAACTCACTCGGGATAGGTTCATTCGGCATGATGGTCGATGGGAAGATTATTCCCGTTTCTGATACAAAACAGCTTGAATGTGTGATTAGCTGCAATGGACCGGTTATTGCAGAAGTACAAACCATTTATTCAGGCTGGAAAGTTGGTTCTGAAAAATATGATTTAAAATCCAGCCTTTCGATAATTGCAGGCAGCAGGATAACCAATGTAAACCTGAATATTTCTGAGGGTGCAAAATCTATCACTACAGGTATAGCGAAATATGAAGGCACTGAATACTTCACGTCATCCAGCGAGGGAGATTGGCAATATATAGCACTCTACGGTAAACAAACCCTGAACAACGATAATTTAGGTCTGGTACTTTTTTATAAAAAGAGTTATTTGGTGGACTCAGGGGATGATGAATTAAATTATTTCGTGACTTTAAAATTTGATAACGGCAAGGCTAATTATAAATACGCTGCTGCGTGGGAACTTGAACCGGGAGGAATCAAAAATATTGAAGAGTTTAAGCATTACGTTGATAATACAATAGTTACACTGAACACCCCAATAAAAATTAAGATACAACAGGTTGAACATGAGTGAGTTTATTTTAGACGAGAACAGGTTTCTTGACCCGGAACCGGCGGTAAGAAAATACGCCCGGGAATTGTACGATGAAGTTAAAAATTACCCCATTGTAAGTCCTCACGGGCATGTTGATCCGGCAATATTCGTGGAGAACAAACCATTCCCAAACCCGGCAGAATTATTTATTACACCGGACCATTATATTTTCAGAATGTTATACTCGCAAGGTATTTCCCTGGAACAGCTGAACATTCCGGGTCGCGATGGCAATACAGTTAAAAACAATCCACGCGAAGTTTGGAAACTCTTTGCA
>Ga0209692_10005269_pt1 | contig 11209 bp, 8 predicted proteins | sample tdDd472_FD_187129 | JGI IMG/M metagenome (GOLD analysis project Ga0209692, IMG submission 187129) | Marine sediment microbial communities from the Atlantic coast under amendment with organic carbon and nitrate - tdDd47.2 (SPAdes)... | ecosystem: Environmental > Aquatic > Marine > Coastal >...
GTGCGTAAGCACGTGGTCTTCAAAGAGTCGCGCTGACGTTTAAGTCGCGGAGGGCGCCCACCGGCGCTTGCGCCGGCGTCAAAGGCCTGGACCAGAACGGAAACCCCGGAGGTCCGGGTCTTATTGTGTCCGGCAGCCAAGCGGAACATCAATCTTGAACCGCTAGGACGCGAGGGACGCGAGGTCATCGCAACGTCGCAGACCCGAAGACTCGAAGGCACGAAGACATCGCAATCCATGGCAACCGCTGATCGCGCCGGACTCGGTGTCGGTCAGACCGCCACCACCGAACTGAAGATGGACTGACGAGGAACGACACCGGTGAAGTCTCGGAGGCCGGGCGATCGTGCCGTAAGCACGATCCATGACACGAGAGATCCGATTCATAAACGCCTCGTTTGGGAATCCGATCTCACGGGCTTGGGTCCTCGGCCCTTGGACGAGGGCAATCGACCGGCCGGTCAGCGACCATCACAGCGAAAGCACCGACGTCGGTAATGGGCCCGACCTCTGCGTCTCTGCGTTAATTACCTGCGATGCTTTGCGTCCCTTGCGTCCTGGCGGTTCAACCCTACGACGGCTTTGAAAATCGCGATTCTGTATCATGTCCAAGCCGCCGCACCCGGAAGGAGAGCTGGCCGACCATGGACGCGCTCAGAGAATTTCTCGAGTTCATCGAGTCTTCGAAGCCGGAGTCCGTCGAGAAACTGATGCACCGCGTTCTCCTCAAGAGCCGCGAACTCACCGGGGCGGAGGCCGGCACCATCTTCATCGTCCGTGGTCGCGGACGCAGCCGGAAGCTCGAGGCTGCCGACTCACAGAACGACCTCATCGCCGTGAAATCCGCATCCTTCGTCGTGCCCCTCACTCCTTCCTCCATCGCCGGATACACCGCCACCACCGGAGAGACGGTTTTTGTCGAAGACCTCTACGATCTTCCCCGAAGCGTCCCCTACACCTTTGACCGCCGGTTCGACAAGCGGCATGGGTATCACAGCCGTTCCATGCTCTCCTTCCCGCTGCTCAACTATGACCGCAACGTCGTCGGCGTGGTCCAACTCATCAACCGGAGATCCGACGAGAGCGATCAACCGTTGGCATTCGGTGAAGAGCAGGCGGGTCTCATCGTTCCGGTCAACCACATCGTCGGCAGCGCCATCGAACGAGCCGAGATGCTCGGGCGCATCAAGGCGCAGAATGTCAGGCTTCGCGATCGCAACAAGATCCTGGCCGAGCAGCGCGAAAAGATCGCCGCGCTGCACGAGGAGACCGAAGAGGCGTTCCAGCTTTCCATCAACCTTCTTGCGCGCGCCGCAGAGGTTCACGACACCAACACCGCGTCCCATGTCCTCCGGGTCAATGAGTATTCCTATTTCATCGCCAAAACGTGCGGAATGCCGAAGAATTTCTGCGACGAGATCCGATTCTCGGCTCAACTCCACGATGTCGGCAAGATGAGCGTGGATGGGATGGTACTGCGAAAGAAAGGCCCCCTCGACGACGACGAACGGGCCGAAATGAATCACCATCCCTATTTCGGCTATCGGATCCTCGAATCCTCGGACCGACTCCAGATGGCGGCCGCCATCGCCCTCAACCACCACGAGCGCTGGGACGGGTCCGGATATCCCAACGGGAGACGGGGCGACGAGATCCCCATCGAAGCGAGGATCGTAGCCCTGGCGGACATCTACGATGCGCTCCGCGCCACACGCCCGTACAAACCCGGGTTCAACCACGACCAGACGCGCAAGATCATCCTCGAGGGCGACGATCGGATGGACCCGGAAGGCCACCTCGATCCGGAGTTGCAGCGCCTCTTCGGCAAGCACCACGAAGGGATGGCCGAGATCTGGGAGCGGCTGGGGGACTGACGCCACGACGAGCAACGATCACGGATCACAAGTATCGAGTATCATTCCCACCCATGGGCAAACTCATCGATCCCAACCGTACCCGTCTTGCGCGGCAGGCTCGTCAGGAACGGGCCAAGAAGATCCTCGAGGCCGCGGAGAAGTCGTTTATTCGCTTTCCCTACTCCCAGATCAGTCTTGACACCCTCGGCCAACAGGCGGGCGTAAAGCAGGGTCAGGCGACGCTTGCCTATCGGAGTCGCGAAGAACTGTTCATGACCGTCATTCGCGCTCGGATGAAGGAGTGGTATGACGGCCTCGAGACGAGTCTGCAAAGCTCCGGAGCCCCCTTGAGCCCCGAGGAGGTTGCCGATCTGCTCGCGTCGAGCCTGGCCGAGCGACCCGACCTGACCCGTCTTCTTGGTCCTCTCCACATGTCGTTCGAGCTGCACGAGGACGGGATGCAGGTCCACGAGTTCTACCGCTGGCAGCGGGAACGTCTCCTCGAACTCGCGGGTCTGGTGGCCGAGCGGACACCCGGAATCCACCAATGGAACGCCTTTGACGCGATCTACCGCGCCCAGCTGGTCGCCGCCGCCGTCCACCCGGTGAGCCGACCGGTGGGAAACCTCGCAGTCGACCTCATGGCGGAGGACCACCAGGTCTTTGCCCTCGATATCGAGGATGAAGTCAAGCGGGCGGCACTCAGTAGTCTCGAGGGCTGATCACTTCAACCGAAGCTGCCCGCCCTGGACGAGTTTCCAGATCACCAGGAGGGCGTCGATCTCCGCGAGGGGTGAGATCTTGAGGATCGTTCCCAAAGGGCTCTGCCCGTCGATACGGGAAAGGATGAACCCCTCGCTGGGTTCTAAATCAAGCTTCGACAACTCGCTGATCCCGATCGCGAGTTCCGGCATCGAAATCGGCCCGATACCGCTCTCGGCAAGCCGATCACGAACTTCGGACTCGACACCAGAGATCTGCTCACGCAAGGCTCGATCGTGGGGCTCGAGGCTCGCCGCCGCCTGGAGGTGGCGGATCGACGTTTCGAGTTCTCCCGCCTCGAGGCGGTCGCGAGCGACGTGCACCAGTGATTTTCCGGACATTCCGGTGGCGGTTTCGTCCCGCCGGACACTCGAGCGGGGACGAACAATCTTGATGCGTCCCTGCTGGATCTCGCGAAAGAGAATGTCGCAGACATAGAACTCGGTCGAATGGGTGTGAAGACAGATATCCTCGACGGAACGGTCGTCATCCACCGATTCGAGGACGCTTCTGCACCCCGGATCCATATCTTCGGCCCCTTCCAAGAGCGGCTGTATCGAAACCGGAACGGCCAGCATCGACGGGATGACCTCTGAAACCCTTTCCCATTCGTCGAGCCGGCGCATCCCCTCGAGTACCAGGCCCTGGACATCGAGGGAGATGGGAACCAACTCGTATCCCGGCAGTTCGTCATCGATGAAACGGAACTGGCCGCTTTTCCAGGTAAAGAGGGCGAAGATCGCCTCCTCTGCCTTGATCCGGAGCATTTCGTTGAGCCGGTCCTCGGTGATGGCTCCACGTTGAACCAGGAGCTGCCCCAGCATCCCGCTGCGGCGATCCTGATCGATGATGGCCCCTTGGAGATCGTTCTCATCGATGGCGCCCTGGCTGACCAGGAAGTGACCGAGAAACTCACGCGGATCGGTCGACGTGCAGGAGACGATCACGCCCTTACGGATGTAGATCATCTTGGTGATCTCGGCATTGGCGACGCGGATGGTCCCGGTGTGCCGGCCGTTGGAGGCCCACTGCAGCAGGTCCGCCACCGGCATGGTCTCGAGATTGCCCTCAAACGCCACCAGACACTCCTAACCGCCGTTTTCGGCGGAACCCGAATCTCTCCCGAGATTCACTCCTTGTCCTCTACGCGAGTCCAATAGGTCGTTCGACCGAGCAAGGAAACGCCGATGAAGCCGCGCACCTTGAGCACCTTCTCGTTGTCGCCGAATTTGATCTTGCACTTGTAGGTCTTGCCGTTATCGGGGTCGTAAATCGTTCCCTTGTGCCACTGCCCTTTGCCCTTGTAAACGAAGTCCCTGGTGATGAGCAACCCGATGACCGGGTTGCTCTGAAGATCGGGGTCCGGGTTGTTGAGATCGGTTTTCGGCTCGCCCGGCGTTCCCTTCGGGTCGTCCGGCGGGTAGACCGGATTTGCCAACCAGATGATCTTGCCGTGGTATTTACCGTTTTCCTTGTAGACCTCGACGTGGGCCTCTCCTCCCCCTCCTTCGGGATCGGTGGCCCACAGACCGAGGATCGCGTCACCATCCTGCGCCGACGCCGGAACCGAAACCAACAAAAACGTCAGAACGAGCAGTCCAATCACGGGTCGCATCTCGCCCTCCTCCTTCTTCAAAAACTGATCTGACATCATACCGCGGTCATTTCTGAGACGCGTGGCTCGTGCGTGATGCTGGATGCTGGATTCTGGATTCTGGATTCTGGATTGGACCATCGCATCATCGCTGCGGCCCACAGATCACACAGATAGAAACAGATTCCATCGCAGGGCTGAACCGCAAGGGCGCGAGGGACGAAGACTCCACCGCACCATCCCAACTGGGAGTGGATTCCACCTGCCCCTGTCCCTGCCTCTGTCCCTGTCCCTGTTACTGCCCCTGCATCTGCCGCTGTCGCTGTCGCTGTCCGCATCCAGCATCGAGTATCGTGTATCCTCCCCCGGCGATGATTACGGCATCCGACCTCGGCAAGGACTTTGGCGCCCAGACCCTTTTTCAGGGTGCGAGCTTTCAGCTCAACCCCGGCGGACGCTATGGGTTGGTCGGGGCCAACGGCTCGGGGAAGACGACCCTGCTCCGCATGCTCGCCGGGGATGAGGAGCCCAGCATCGGCGCGGTCTCCCGCCCCCGCAGATTGAGTCTCGGCGTCCTCGAACAGGACCACTTTCAATTCGAAACACTCCCGATCATCGATGTCGTGATGATGGGCCACACGACACTGTGGCAGGCCATGGCCGAAAAGGAAGCCATCCTCGACCAGGCCGACACCGAGTTCGACGCCGATCGCTATGCCGAACTCGAAGACATCGTGGTCAGTCTTGAAGGCTACTCGTTCGAGGCTCGATCGGGCGAAATTCTCGAAGGGCTCGGAATCCCATCCGAGCAACACCGGCAGCCACTCTCGACCCTGTCGGGCGGATTCAAACTTCGGGTCCTGCTCGCCCGGGTTCTGGCCTCCGATCCCGACTGCCTCTTTCTCGACGAACCCACCAATCACCTCGACATCCTGTCGATCCGGTGGCTCGAGAAGTTCTTCCTCGAGTTCCCCGGCTGTGCGGTGGTGATTTCCCACGATCACCGTTTTCTCAACAACGTCTGCACCCACATCCTCGATGTCGACTATGAGACGGTCACCCTCTACACCGGGAACTTCGCGGCCTTTACCGAAGCCAAACGCAGCGATCGCGAGCGTCGCGAGGCTGAAATCGACAAACGGCAGAAGGAGATCGCCAACCGCCAGTCGTTTGTCGACCGCTTCCGGGCCAAGAACACCAAGGCCCGGCAGGCTCAGAGCAAAATCAAACAGATCGAGAAGCTGGTCATCGCACCGCTTCCACGATCGTCGAGACGCTACCCGGTCTTCACCGTTTCGCAGCAACGCCCGAGTGGCAAGCAGGCCATCGAGATCGATGGAATCTCCAAGGCCTTCGGTGACAAGAAGGTTCTGAACAATGTCTCCCTCAACCTCCGCCGTGGCGACCGACTGGCGGTGATCGGACCCAATGGAATCGGCAAGTCCACCCTACTCAAGATCATCATGGGTCATCTCGAGGCCGATGCCGGCGCCATCGAGTGGGGGCACCAGGTCTTTCCCGGGTATTTCGCCCAGGATCACCGGGAGTTGCTCGCCGAATCCGAAGGCACCGTCGAGGGTTGGCTCGGCGCCGCTTGCGCCGGTCAGACCATCGGCTGGATCCGCGCCCAACTCGCCAAGGTGCTTTTCTCAGGCGACGAAGTCGAGAAGCGGGTTTCGAGCCTCTCCGGCGGCGAGGCCGCACGATTGATCTTCGCCAGGCTGGCCGTCGATCGCCCCAACGTCCTGGTCCTCGACGAGCCGACCAACCACCTCGATCTCGAGGCCATCGAGGCTCTGGTCAAAGCGTTGAAGGCCTACGACGGAACCCTCATCTTTGTCGCTCACGATCGCTGGTTCGTGTCCCAGCTTGCGACCCGGATCCTCGAGATCACCCCCGATCGACTCAACGACTACGCCGGAACTTACGAGGAATATCTCGCCAACTGCGGCGATGACCACCTCGATGTCGACGCCGCGACCCTCCGAGCCAAGCGTGAGAAGAAGAAAACCTCCGGAACGCGGGGCGACCGCGCCGCTGACGCCGACGAGAAACGCCGAGCCAAGCAGCGAAAGGACCTCGCTCTGCGACTCGAGGTCATCACCGCCGCCGTCGAGAAGGCCGAGGCAAGGGTCGAGTCCATCGACGCCGCCTTTTGCCGCGAGGGTTTCTTCGAGGAGACCGATGCCGGAAAGGTCCGCGCCATGCAGCAGGAGCGCGACGATCTCCAGAACCAGACCGAGAAGCTCATGGAGGAGTGGCAGAGCATCGAGGATCAGCTGGCGGAGTAACGGCGTCGGATTCTGGATTCTGGATAGGAACATCCCGTCAATGGAACGCGATACCGACCTCGAACGGGGTGCCATCTTTAGCAGTGTTCGGGTCCGGAACTGCAGACGCAGGAAAAATGCTGAATCCGATCAATGCTAAAGGTGGCTCCCTCGGCCAAATACGATGAGGACACCATGTTCGGCATCACGTGGCCAGGAGCGTGGTCCCAAACTTGGGTCTTTCATCGCCCTGCCCGTGCGGATGCCAGGCACCTTTTCGTCGGACGAAAAGAGAGCCAGGCACGCGCCGCCGCACGCGGTATTCTTTTTGGCTCCCTACGCTCGACGCCGCAGAGCATGCACAGTGAAGCCGTCGCCGTGCTCGTGCGGCAGGATCCGCACTCCACCGGCGGTGGTTTCGCTCCAAGGCAGCCCGGCCGGCAGGTGGTCTTCCAGCCTTGCGCGTTCGAATCCCTCCCGCACGTCGAGGAAATGCGCTTCGTTTTCCTCCGGCTCCACCGAACAGGTGGCGTAGACGAGAACTCCGCCCGGTGCGAGCAGATCGAGGGCGGCGCCGATCATGAGCCGCTGATGCTCGGCTGCCTCGTCAATGGACTCGGGGGTCAGCCTCCACTTGAGCTCCGGATGCCGGCGGAAGGTCCCCGTTCCACTGCACGGTGCATCGAGCAACGCGAGATCCCACCCTCCCGTGCACAGCGCCGGCCTGCCGGCGTCCCCGACCACCACCGACACATCATCGAGGCGGTGATCGAGACGCCAGGCCTTCACAGGACTGATATCGGCCGCCACCAGATGATCCCAGAGGCCGAGCTTGTTCAGCAGTGCGGTCTTCCCCCCTGGCGCAGCGCAGAGATCAGCGGCACGACCACTGCCACCGGCCGCACCGACCGCGAGCCTCGCCACCATCTGTGAGCTGGGATCCTGAACGATCACAGCCCCCCCATCGATTCGCGCCATCAATTGTGATCGACCTTCAACCGCGGTCCAAGTCTCGGGACACCATGGGTGCGGCTCAAGTACCACCCCGCCCTCCTCGGAGACGGATGCCTGGCGGTCGTCGACAAACCACACCCAGGGCGGTGCCGGTTCCTGCGCCGCCGCCATGGCGTTCTCAGCCGAATCGGCCCCGAAAAACTCCGACCATCGCAGCCAAAGCCACTCCGGGTGGGACCATTTCAGATCGGGCTCGGGCAGAGAACCCACACCTGCCGCCGCCCTGCGCAGGACCGCGTTGACCATCCCGGCGGCCGATGCCTTTCTCAAACGCCGAGTCAACCGAATCATGGAATCAGTCGCCACCGGCGCGGGAACACCGAGGTGATGTATCTCGAAACACCCCATACGCAGTACGGTGCGTACTTCGGGATCGAGGCGGCTGATCGGCCGTTTCAGAAAGGGTTCCAGCACATGGTCGAGGAGGTGCTGCCAACGCAACACGCCCAGGACCCGGGTCCTGACCCCCGGCGAGGTCTCCCGCGCGAGCAGGCGGGAGGCAAAGGCGCCATCTTCGACCCGGATCAGAAGACGGGCCGACCGATGCCGGTCACCCGAAGACTTCGCCACGGCTCACCCGCTCACCGATGAGGAAGGCGTCGGCCGGCAGCCGTCGTCGGCCCTCGCGCTGCATCTCGGTGATGAGCGCCGCCGATCCCCGGCCGCAACGGACCACGATTCCGGCGGGACCCGCATCGAGAACCACCCCCGCCTCCTCCCGACCGGGAGGCGCGGGGCGAACCTCTTCGAGACCGAAGATTTTGAGCCGACCGCCACGAAATTTGGCGTAGAGACCGGGCCACGGGGTAAAACCGCGGAGACGGTTGACCAGTTGCCGAGCCGGCATGGTCCAGTCGACCTTGGCGAAGTTGCGTCGCAGCATTGGCGTCACGTTGGCGCCGTCGTCGGGCTGGGGCCGTGGTTCGATCGTCCCTTCCTCGAGAGCATCGAGGGTCGCCACGATGAGGTTTGCCCCAAGCTCGGCCAACCTCGGAGAGAGCGTTTCAGCGGTATCGAGAGCCTCTATCGGCAACCGCTCCTGAAGCAGGATCGGCCCGGTGTCCATGCCTTCGTCGAGTTGCATTGTGGTGACACCCGTCGAGCGATCACCGCAGACCAGGGACCACTGAATCGGCGATGGCCCCCGGTGACGGGGGAGAAGACTCGGGTGGAGGTTGATGAACCCCCTCGGCGGCACGGCGAGCAGACTCTCAGGGATGAGTTTGCCATATGCCACGACCACTGCGACTTCGGCCCCGCTACCGGCGAGGGTCTCGTCGAAGGCGCCTCCTTTGAAACCCTTGGGTTGACTGATCGGCAGTTCGCGACGGCGGGCGACATCGATCACCGGAGGCGAGGCCATGACCTTGTGGCGGCCGACCGGCCGGTCCGGTTTGGAGACCACCAACACAACCTCGTGGCGGCTCTCCACGAGCGCGTTCAGCGTTGGTACAGCGAATTCGGGAGTCCCGAAATAAACAAGTTTCATAGCGCGAATTCTACACCAAGTCTCAATTTAATTTGTCGGTGCCCAGCCGATGACTTCCCACCGATAGATTGAAGTTGGGGATGGACTTCCATCGCAGGACGCCGTGCTCGGGTTGAAATATCACGGTTCCCGCGTACGCTTGGTGTGAATGCGGACCAGGGACACCATCGAAGAGCTGACGGCCGGGGTTCTCTCCGGTGATCGGGCGGTGCTCGGGCGGACGTTGACGCTGATCGAGTCGAACCGACACGATCACCGGCACCGCGCCAACGAGCTTCTCACCGCGCTTCTCCCCTTCTCCGGCAAGGCGCACCGCATTGGGATCACGGGAGTTCCCGGTGTCGGCAAGAGCACCTTCATCGAGGCATTCGGTATCAGGATGATCGAACAGGGGCACCGAGTCGCGGTGCTCGCGGTCGATCCATCGTCATCGGTCTCGAAGGGTTCGATCCTCGGCGACAAGACCCGGATGGAGGAGCTGTCGCGAAGCGCCGACGCCTTTATCCGTCCCTCCCCGTCGGGAGGTTCTCTCGGTGGCGTGGCGCGCAAGACCCGCGAATCCATCGTCGTCTGTGAGGCTGCCGGCTTTGACATGGTACTCGTCGAGACAGTCGGTGTCGGTCAATCCGAGGTCACGGTGGCGGACATGGTGGACTTCTTCCTGGTTCTCAAGCTCGCCGGCGCCGGCGACGAACTCCAGGGGATCAAGCGGGGCATCCTTGAGCTCGCCGACCTCATCGCCATCAACAAGGCCGATGGTGACAACCGACCGGCGGCCGAACGAGCCCGGGCCGAGTTTGAAAGCGCCCTGCACATCCTCCGACCGGCAGGCCATGATCAGTGGGCCCCCAAGGTGGTTACCTCGAGTGCCGTCTCCGGCGCCGGCCTCGATGAGATCCACGACATCATCGTCGAACACCACCGATTCACGGAGACCAATGGTCAACTCCAGGCAACTCGCCGTGGACAAGCGCTCCACTGGATGTGGTCGCTGGTGGATCAAGGGGTCCGCGTCGCGGTTCGCGAGCACCCCGAGGTCATGTGCAAGATCGAGGACCTCGAACGCGATGTCGTCGATGGAGCCATCAGCGCCACCGCTGCCGCTGAGGAGATTCTCGAGGCCTTTGGGATCGGCGAGTAGAACCGCGAGGGACGCTAGGGGCGGTATCCGTAACCGCATCCGTGACCGTATCCGTGGCCGTGGGCCGCAACCGAGGCCGAAACAGCTACGGACCTCGTGGACACGTCGCCCCGACGGGACGTGCGGGGTTTGACATTGTGCCCCACCGACCATCCAGCAAAACACAACTTCCCGCACAATGTCATACCGGGCACTCCACGGGTAAACCGCTGGGTCCAGTGTGTTCCGGCTCAGTAGCAGGCCGCCGGCGCACGGGCAGCGTGGTTCGAGTCCTCCAATCAACCACCAGACAACCACGCTGCCCGTGCGACGCAGGGCCGCTGGGGCGCCAAGGCGTCACAGCGCCCCAGAAGGCCGGGGATGAAGAGCCCGGGAACCAAGGTCCCACCTATCAAGAGGAGCGCCTCTCACAACAGCATTCATCTGTTCCTCGGGGGACCCTTCGACTCGCTCGGCGGCACTCGTTCGCTCAGGGTGACATGAGCTTGTGCGACGCTGAATCGCCGAAGACGGACCAGAAGGCCGGTGCCGATCCACAGCCCCATCCTGCGGGCGAGACGCCCGCACCACAACGCGGCCGAAACCGTGCCCGTCGACCGCAACCGAGGCCGAAACAGCTACGGACCTCGTGGACACGTCGCCCCAACGGGACGTGCGGGGTTTGACATTGTGCCCCACCGGCCATCCGGCAAAACACAACTTCCCGCACAATGTCATACCGGGCACTCCACGGGTAACCCGCTGTGTCCAGCGTGTTCCAGCTCGGTAGCAGGCCGCCGGCGTGCCATCGGCGTGGTCGCATACCTTCCAATCCACCCACGATCGACCACGCCGATGGTGCGACGCTGGGTCGCTGGGACGCCAATGCGTCACAGCGGCCCAGAAGGCCGGGGATGAAGAGCCCGGGGACCAAGGTCCCACCGATCAGGAGTAGCGCCGCTCACAACAGCATTCATCTGTTCCTCGGGGGACCCTTCGACTCGCTCGGCGGCACTCGTTCGCTCAGGGTGACATCGGTGGGTGCGACGCCGGGTCGCCGAAGGCGGCCCAGAAGGCCGGGGATGACAGAACCCCGCGTCCTAT
>Ga0209692_10005270_pt1 | contig 11208 bp, 4 predicted proteins | sample tdDd472_FD_187129 | JGI IMG/M metagenome (GOLD analysis project Ga0209692, IMG submission 187129) | Marine sediment microbial communities from the Atlantic coast under amendment with organic carbon and nitrate - tdDd47.2 (SPAdes)... | ecosystem: Environmental > Aquatic > Marine > Coastal >...
GTCAACTCACCGACGATTTCTACGGCTTCACCCTGCAGGCCGGGTGGTCACCGGACAGCAAGTACCTGCTCTTCGGCGACAAGTTCATGCGACTGCACCTGCTGGACGTGGCCAAGGGCGAGACCCGCGAGATCGCCCGCAGCGACTACGACGACGCCTGGGAGCGCTGGGGCATCCTGGACTACGTCTGGTCCCCGGACAGCCGCTGGATAGCCTATTCGTCCAATGGCGCCAACATGAACGAGACGATCTATCTGTATGACGTCAAGGAGCAGCAGACCCACCGGCTGACCCACGAACTGGTCACCTCTTGGTCGCCGTCATTCAGCCCCGACGGTCAGTATCTGTACTTCCTGTCCAACCGGACCTTCAACCCGATCATGGGCCGCCAGGATCAGAATCATGTTTTCCTGAAGATGGCGTTGCCCTATGTGGTGGTGCTGCGAGACGACCAACGCTCACCCTTCTATACCGATGACGTGATCGTCGTGAACGGCGACGAAGAGGCTGACGGAAAGGATTCCGCTGACGAGCACGAAACGGTGATAGACCTGGGCAATATCGGGGACCGGATCCTGGCCTGCGATGGCGTCGAGCCCGACAACTACTTTCGCCTGACCGCCACCGCCGACGGCTTCCTGATGCTGGTCAAGAACGAGCCCGATTTCATCAAGTACCAGAATGTCGACGACCATACCGGGGGCGCTCTGGACCTGCTGAGCTACAGCCTGGAGGATCGGCAAACCGAGTCCTTGCTGTCGGGCATCGCCAACTACCACCTCAGCTCCGATGGACAGCAACTCATCTACCGGGCGGGCGGACGCTACGGCGTCGTAAAGGCCGGCAAGTCGGCAAAAGTCGGCGACGGCCAGGTGGATCTTGCCGCCATCAAGCTGCGCATTGATCGACAGGAAGAATTCCCGCAGATCTTTGCCGAAGCCTGGCGTATCCAGCGAGACTGGTTCTACGATGCCAGCATGCATGGGGTCGACTGGCAAGCCATGTACGACAAGTATGCGGGTTTCGTGGCCGGCTGCGGTACGCGCGGGGACCTCAACTTCCTCATCGGCGAGATGATCTCGGAGCTGAACATCGGCCATACGTACATCTATGGCGGTGACTACGAAAGCAACGGGCCGCGGGTGAGTACCGGTCTGCTGGGGGCGAGTTTCGTCCCCGAGCAGGACAGCGATTACTACCGGATCGACCGCATCGTACCGGGCGTGTCCTGGGATCCGACCTATCGCTCGCCCTTGACCGAGCCGGGCGTGCCGGTGAGCGAAGGCGACTACCTCATCGCCATCGACGGAGTCGAGGTGCAGAAGGGCGACAACATATACGAACACCTCATCGACAAGGCCGGCCGGATGGTCTCCCTGACCGTCAGCGGCAAGCCCCAGGCCAAGGGTGCGGTCACGACCAGGGTGCGCACCCTACGTAGTGAAGGCAGATTGCGTTACCGGGCCTGGGTCGATGGAAATCTGGACTATGTGACTGGAAAGACCGACGGTCGCATCGGCTACTTGCACATCCCCAACATGGGTGAGAGCGGTTTGGTGGAGTTCGGCCGGAGCTACTATCCCCAGACCATCAAAGACGCCCTGATCATCGACGAGCGCTACAACGGCGGTGGGTTTACCGGCGACATGATCATCGACCGTCTCGAGCGGGTGCTCTGGGCCATGACCATTCCCCGTGAAGGCAAGGCCGGTCGCAACCCGGAACGGGTGCACCACGGCCCCGTTGTCGTGTTGATCAATGAGGACACGGGCAGCAATGGCGAGTTCTTTGCCGAGGCCATCAAGCGCAAGGGTCTGGGTACGGTCATGGGTCTGCGCACGTGGGGTGGCTCCATTGGCATCGAACCCCATCAGGACCTGGTCGACGGCGGCGGTACGACCCCGCCCCAGTTCGGGCTCTATGCTCTGGATGGTACCTGGCCCATCGAGGGTTGGGGTGTCGAACCCGACATCGTGGTCGTGAATCTGCCGGCTGATGTGGTGGCGGGCAAGGATACCCAGTTGGATGCGGCGATCGACTTCTTGCTGGATCAATTGAACGGAAAGGGTGGAGGATGGCGGATCGACGACACGCCGCCGTACCCCAACAAGAATCGCCCCAGAATGAGTGGCGGCCAGTAGAGCCGCAACCGAACCACAAGGTTTGATCGATACCAACACCCCCCGAGCGCCAGGCGCGGGGGGTGTTTCGCGTGTGAAAAGCCGCCCCGGCCAATAGCGTCCACACCGGTCACGGGCTTCGGTAGTCGTTCACGATCATTGAATTTTGTCTTGAGAGCGGATCAGTGGAAGGTTCCAGCCACCGGGCTCCGTCCCGGTTGGCGTGGGTGGGGCAGCAAACCGGATCGTCAGTCCTTGGGATCCAGTTGTTTCAACCAGCGGTACAGGGTGATCCGGGAGATGCCCAGATTGCGGGCCACCCGGGCCTTGTTGCCGCCGGCCATGTCGATCAGTGAGTTCAACGAGGTCCAGGTCATTCCCGAAGGATGGCCGTTCACACCAGGCTTCGGTGCTTCCTCCGTGTCGGCATCCGCACCAGCGGCTGCGGCTCGGGCCTTGGCCTGGACGGCACCTTCGTGGAATTCCAGCATCGGACCGGCTGGGCCGCTGGACCGGCGGAGGACCACTGGCCGTCCCAGATCCCGGTTCAGCCAGGCCTGGTGGGCAATCGATTCCAGTTCCGCTGCTCCTCCGGGCCAATGGTGGGCCGTGATGGCCTCCAGAGCCTGGAAGTCGAAGACCGAGCGGGCAGTCAGACTGGATCCCTCGAGACGGGCCAGGAAAAACTCCAGTAACGGCATGATGTCTTCGGTGCGCTCGCGTAGCGGTTGCACCACCACCGACATCAGGCGCAGACGGAAAAGCAGGTCCGGTCGGAACTTCTCCTGGGCCACGAGGCGGGAGAGGTCTCGATCTGAAGTGGCCATGATCCGCACGTTGCAGCTGCGCTGCCGGCCGTCGCCGAGGGGACGGTAGCAGCCCTCCTGCAGCAGGTTTGCCACTTTGGTCTGCAATTCGCTGGGCAGGTCACTGATATTCTCCAGCAACAACGTGCCGCCTTCGGCCTGGGCCACGAGTCCCGGCGTACCATCCGGACCACCGCGACCGGGGCCCGCTTGGCCGAACAGCTCGCGGGCCAGAACGTCCACCGCGGTGGCGGTGCAACTGACCCGGACAAATGGGCTCTCACCACGTGGGCTGTTCTCGTGAATACGGCGTGCCAGCAGTTTCTTGCCGGTGCCGCTTTCGCCGGTGATCAGCACTGCCGTATCGTAGCGAGCGAAGCCGTCACACTGGCGGAGAACCTGTTGCATGGCCCGCGAAACGGCAATGACCCTGGTGGCTGGCGCCTTGCGGGCGGAGAACGAGTGCCGCTGCAGCACTGCCGGGCCGTCGATCAACCGCCGCCGAGCCAGGTCACCGATCAGCTCACCGATCTCCTCGGTCAGCAGGGTGGTCCCCAGGTCGCTGTTCAGTTGCTGGGCCAGCAGGGCCTGTTGCCAGGCTTGATCCAGTAGCACGCCCGACCGGGCGCCGGCGTTGCCGGTGTCGATCTGGCGGACCAGGATCCGAGAGAGGTGGAAGCCGGCGATCATGGCTTCATGCCTTGCCGATAGCTCGCGCAAAGCCGCCAGGGCAAAATTCAGATGCTCAACGGCGGTTTTCCATCGACCGAGGTTTGCCGCATTGACACCCAGACAACGCCGAGTGACCGCGGTTTCGAAGTGATCGCCGACTTCTTTACAAAGGGTCAAGGCGTCACCTAGAACATGATGTGCTTCCTCGTGTCGTCCTTCTAGATCCAGGCATTCGCCTTCCCTACGAACCAGTTCCATGACCAGATCGCCGCGAGGCGCCAAGGCGCGGGCTACCGTCAGCCCGCGCTGATAATAGCGTCGGGCCTCAGCCGGATTCCCTTCGTCACGGAATACGTCACCCAGGAATTCCAGAGCCAGGGCCTCTTCCCTCGATAGACCGGTTTCGGCCGAGAGGGAGTAGGCTTCGAGCAGAGCACTTCGGGCAGCAAGGTATTCACCTCGTAGCCGTTCGGTGTTGCCCTGAGCGATGCGGGCCCGACAAATCATGTCGGGCTGATCCGGCACCAGCGCCAACTCCTGATCCAGATGCTCCAGGGCGCTGGCATAATCACCGTGCTTGTAGCACACGATCGCCAGGTTCTGGTGATTCTGGGCCATACGGATGGTGGCTTCCAGCTTGCTGTTTATCGCCAGACTCTTGCCGAACCAGCGTCGCGATTCTTCCAGGCGACCCATGGACAGATAGGTCCAACCCAGGAAGTTGGCGGCGACGGCTTCGCGACCCGGCTCTGCCAGGAACGTGAAAGCTGCACTGGCGAACTCGACATGACCGGCGGCGTCATCCAACCGACCCTGCCAGCGCAGGGACGCACCCAGGATCAGACGCAGCTCGGCATATTCCAGGCCGGTACGGTCGGTGGTGTTTTCCAGCAGGGATTCCACGGTGCCCTGAACCGCTTCGTAGCGTTCATGGGCCAGTTGAATATTGAGTTCTATCACTTCTGCGCCCAGGTCATCGGAGGGCAAGAAGCCCGATTGGCGCGCAGATTCCAGCCACTGCAGGCAACGCGTGTGCTTCTTCTGCTCGATGAGGCACCATGCCTTCAGTAGAGCAGCGTCCCGCAGGCTGGTACGCCCGAAGCGAAGCACCGGTCCCATGTCTCGGACGTTTTCCGGGAACAGGGCGTCCAACTCGGCAAGAGCGTCGGTGATCCGGCCCTGCAGGTACAGCTTGCGAGCGCTGTGGAAGGCCCGAGGCACGATGCCGCGGGGACCCCACTGCTCAGCTGGACCGGCAGACGTATCCGGAGCGGACGGGATTCCTGCCGTCGGCTGGTCGTCGGTGCCGTTCCGGGCGGAGGAGGCTTCACGTCTGAACTGTTCAGGGCGCATATCACCACCTCCTTTCCAGAGGGACTGCCAATCTACTGCCAAAACGGGGCATACCGCTACCCATAACCATACTGGGGCGGCCAATATAGAAGTATCCGCCACCAGGCAGGGGTACGATAAAGACCGGCCCGAATGCCGAGTAGCCGGAAGTCGCAAACACGGAAAGGTCCGATTCGTTCCGGATTCCCCGACCATCGCCACCGATCCGACGATCCATATCGCCGGATTCAGGTTCACTGATGATTGCCGGAAGCTCGGGCAGCGACGGGCTCAGCAGACCGTCACCCGGATCTCCTTCGGTGTGGTTGTGCGGCTTGTGAATCTGCTTGGCCGCCGCGGGCTGGGCACCCAGCGGCGAGAGTTGCAGAACCATGAGAGACAGGAGAACCAGGGAGAGGATCTCCCCGCGTCGGAATCCGACTGGCGTCATAACTGCCGGCTCCAGGGAATGGGCGCAAGGTCCCGGACAAACGCAGGATTCGGAGGCGAATCCAGTAGAGTGATCTGGTCGTTGCACCACCGGGCGAGATCGAGCAACGTAGATCGACCCTGAACGAGTTGATGAAATCTGTACGGCACTGTATCACTCGGGTTGTTTTACCGTCAAGTCTTTTTTGGTTTAAACTTCAATACTGAGAATATGTTACGGAAATGAGCCGGATTGCACTCGGTCATTATGATGTATAGTGATTAGTGTGTAACATGAAGAGTGTAACATTCTTTAGTTATCTTCGGCGGGGGATAAACTGGGGACAGGCAAACTATCGGCAGGGCCGGATGGAGTTCGCGTCCTGCTGAAGGGTGGGTATCAGTATCGTCAACGGATTCGTGCCAGAATCAACTCACCATCGGAAAACTTCGCAATTGGGGCTCCAGCGGCGTTTTTTTTTCCCGACTCGGGTCTTCAGGGGCCCTCCCGGAAAGGTGTCATCCTGAGTTTACATATAGAAACGGAGACTGAGGCTGGCATTGTGGCTGTAGACCTTCGTGTCCTCGAGACCCTCGAACTGGCCCACGGTCAGGAAACGAAAATCGTAGGCCAGGCCAAGGGCGAAGTCGTCGCTGGCCCGCAACTCGTAGCCGACACCACCCACGAAATTCCAACCTGCCTTCTTGAAAGTGACTCGCGCCTCGGGCAGGACCATGCTGAAGTCCAGGGTGCCGCTGCCGGCGCCGGCCTTGATCCAGAATCCTTCGCCCCGGGGGAACCAGGCCAGATCGAGCATGAAGTGGAAGGTCGTGACGGAGATGGGGGAGATCTGCTGATAGAAGCTCCTCTTCCAGCCGGCAATCCCCACCGAATAGATGAAATTGTCGTTGGGAGCCCAACCGATGCTGACGCCGCCGCTGAACGCCGATTCCCATCCGGTGCTGCCTTGAATCGTTTCGCCCGAGTCGTCCATGACGGCGAACTCCAGCTTGTTCCAGCCGGCACCCAACTGCACGCCCAGTACTCCACCATCACGGTCGTGGCCGCCCAAATCCAGCGCCAGGGCAGAGGTGGCGCAGAGAATCATCGGCAGCAGGGCCAGGGTGCTGAGACGGGTGGCTCGGGACATGGTTCAAGACTCCTGCATTGAGGGTTGGGCGTGACTCGACGACAGTGTAATCGCCGAGAGCCGATCAGTCCACCTCGGGTGCGGGAACAAAGCGGTTTTCCTGTGGTTGAGGGTGAGCTCATTTCGTCTGACACGGCGCCGGATTCGTTGATCTCCCATTTCTGAAATGGGAAATCCTCTGAGGGGGCGGATTTTTGAGGCGCGACGGGTCTGCAGGGTCTATATTCTCCATCTAAAGTTCTCTGCAAATCCGATGAACCCTGCGGCAATCTGGGCTTTCTCCGGTCCCGACAGATGCCGCTGCAACCTGGGTGGTCTCCGTGAAAGGTCTGTTCAAGAATCCCGTCCTCGCGTTCCTGTCTTCCGTGAAGTTGAGCGCGGTGCTCATGGGCGTCATCGCGTTCGCCAGCGCCAAGGCCACCTTCATCGAGAACGACTACGGTCGCGATGGTGCCTATTCCCTGGTGTACGCTGCCCGCTGGTTCGAGTTGGTGTTGGGGCTGTTGATCATCAACCTCATCTTCTCGTTCTTTCGTCGCTGGCCGTACCGGGGGCGTCGCTACGGATTCATGCTGGTGCATATTTCCATCGTCGTGATCCTGATATCCGCGGGCATTACCCGCTATTTCGGTTACGAAGGGGTCATGCCGATTCGCGAAGGCCAGTCCACCGACTACATCCTCTCGGACAAACCGCATGTGCAGGCCGAGATCGGTGGCGAGACCGATTCCTATGCCGTACGTCTCTGGCAGCCGGGTCCCAGCGACCACTGGCGAAAGGTCACTCTCGGCGGCCGGACCTACGAACTGGGCGTGACCGAGTTCTGGCCCCGTTTCGAGGAAGTCTATCAGGAGGGGCCTGGAGGCCCTGCGGGATTGCAGATGGGAGTCTCTGAAAACGGCAGCATCGTCACCAGAACGATGCTTGCTGGCGAGTCGGGAACCCTGGGTAGCGTGGATGCGCGATTCCTGGAAGGGTCCTTCACCGGTGAGATGTCCGCGTCTCCCTTTGGCGACCTGCGGGTTCACGCCGGAGACCAGTCCTGTCGATTCCCGGTTGCCTTGCCCTCTGGGGAATCCCACGAATGCGGTGGCTACCGATTCGAGATCATCGAGTTCCAGACCTCCTTCAAGGTCGGGGGGCCGTCCAGTTCCGAGGGCCCCTTGACCAACCCCATGGTGCGGTTGCAGGTGATCGACCCCCAGGGCAACACCGGCGAGCGGATCCTCTTCGCCTACCACCCGGATTTCGACATGGGTCACGGTGGTACCGCCGCCGACTTTGCCGATCTGGATCTGTTGTACCAGGTGAACCGGGGCATCGAGTTCAGCGCTGGTGGTGACACCGGTATCCAGGCCCGGGCCTCTTTCGGTCTGGAGGCCTTGGATATGACCAGCCAGGACCGAACCGAGATCGCTGCAGGTGAGGTTTTCCCTGTCCGTGAACAGTTCCTGTATGCCAACGACGCCAACGGCTTCTCGTTCGTGCCCGTGCAGCTCATGGAATCGGTCACTCTGGCCCCGGCCCACAGCGAGAATGCCAATGCGCCGGCGGCGGCCCGCATCGTCATTCGCAACGACAGTGGAAGTGAAGCCGAGGCTATCTGTCTCAAGCACCGTCCTGGTGAAAGTGTGGTCCTCGGTGGCGAGCAGGTCCTGCTGTCCTATGGCCCCGTGGTCCGGCACTTGCCCTACAGCCTCTATCTGGACGATTTCGTGTTGCAGACCTATCCCGGTAGCGACAATCCGGCGACCTACGAGAGCTGGGTTACGTTGACGGATCCGGAGAGGGGAATCGAAGGCCAGAAGGTACACGTATTCATGAACCACCCGCTCACCCACCGCGGCAGCAAGCACTTTCAGTCGTCCTACGACCCCGATCGCAAGGGCACGGTGTTGTCGGTGAATCACGATCCAGGCAAATGGCCGACCTATTTCGGCTATGCCCTGATCACTCTCGGATTCATCCTGATCATCGCCAAGGACTTGATCTGGCCCACGAAGAGCAAGGGGAGTTCCGGTGCCAGGGTGAAAGACGCCGCCAAGGCAGCATCGCTGGCCCTGCTGGTGTCCCTGACCCTGGGTACGGCGACCGGTGCCCTGGCCCAGCACGATCCCAATGACGGCCAGGATCATTCGGGACACAATCATGCCGCACCCACGACCGGTTTCGTGACCCTGTCTGATCCGGCTCGCGAGATGGCCAGCCGCCTGGTCATCCAGGATTTCCGGGGCCGCATGAAGCCCCTCGACACCATGGCGAGAGAGATGGTCATGAAGGTGGCCAAGCGCAGCAAGTTCGAAGGCCGACAGCCCGTGGACCAGTATCTCAGCTGGTCGACGAACCCCAACTTCTGGTGGGACAAGCCGCTGGTGGCGGTGCGGTTTATCGGCTTGAAGGACCTGTTGGGTGTGGATCATTCCGTCAAACACGTTTCGCCCGCCAGTCTCTTCGACGCCCAGGGCCAGTACCGCCTGGCGGACATCGTCGAAGAAGCGCACCGTACTCCGGATCGTGAACGAACCAAGGTGCAGCGCAAACTCATCAGCTTCGATGAGCGGTTCAATCTGCTGTACATGACATTCAGGGGTTCCACTCTGAGTCTGTACCCGGTGCCGGGTGATGACAACAATACCTGGGAAATCATCGAAACGGTCACGCCCAAGCTGAATCCGGAGCAATCAGCGGCTTACAGTGCGGCCTACACGGCCTTGGCTCAGGGGCTGCGCAGCGGCGACAACGCGATGATCATATCCGGCCTGGAACAGACCCGCGACCTGCAGCAACAGTACGGAGCCGAAGTGTTGCCCTCGAAGGCCAAGGTCGACGCCGAGCTCTTCTACAACAAAGCTCACATCTTTTCGTGGGCGATGGTGCCCTTCCTCGGGGCGTTCGCCATCATGATGATCCTCTATGTGTGGAACCTTTTCCGACATAAGGGGGCCCGGCTCAGTTTCCGAAATCCGTTCTACACTCTCGGATTCTCCCTGTACGTGATTGCCTTCTCGGGCCAGATCCTCGGCTACGTGATGCGTTGGATCGCGTCCGGCAGGGCTCCGCTGAGCAATGGCCACGAGTCCTTGCTGTTCATCAGTCTGGCGGTTGCCCTGGCCGGTCTCGTTTTCGAGATCGCCTTCCGAATGGGCGTACCGTCGGGTCTGGGTGCGTTGCTCACGGTGGTGGTTATCGGAGTCTCGATGCTTTCGACCTTCGACCCGGCCATCGGTCCTCTGGTCCCGGTGCTGGTGTCCTACTGGTTGAACATCCACGTGACAATCATCACCTCGAGCTACGGATTCCTCGGCTTGTCCGCGCTGATTGGAGCGTTGGTCCTGATTCTGTACATGGCGAAGGCCCCGGGTCGCGGTGAGGTCAAGGATGCCATCACGACCCTCGACAGGGTCAATCAGTACGTGGTCGTCACTGGTCTGGGCCTGCTGACGATCGGAACCCTGCTCGGCGGCGTCTGGGCCAACGAATCCTGGGGACGGTACTGGGGTTGGGATTCCAAGGAGACCTGGTCGTTGATCACGATCCTGGTGTACTCGGTGGTTCTGCACTTCCGGTTCATTCCGAAGATGCGATCCATGTGGCTGAATGCGGCGACGGCGACGGCGGCCATCGGCTCCGTGGTCATGACCTACTTCGGCGTGAACTACTTTCTCAGCGGCCTGCACAGTTACGCCCAGGGCGATGCTGCCCAGGTACCGAACTGGGTCTACATCTTTACCTTCGTGGTGCTTGGTATGATCGCTCTTTCGGGAACGATCGCCGTCAGCCGGAAGTGGGAGAGGTAGCTGGCCGATACGAATGCCGGCCATGCGCGACCGGTTTGCAACGAACTCCCGCCGGGCACGGACCCGGCGGGAGTTCTTCTCTTTGCCTTTATCAGTCTCCAGTCAGTTCGGAGGCCAGACGGCGGAGGACGGCCCAGGCTTCGGTCACGTGGCGCTTGCGGGTCATGGTCTGGCCGACGGCCAGCCGTAGGCTGTAACGGCCGTCCAGTTCGGTGTGCGTCAGGTAGATGGTTCCGTCGTTGTTGATCCGGGCCAACAGCTCTCGGTTCAGCTCGTTCAGGCGTTGCTCATCGGCACCTGCCGGACGATATCGGAAGCAGACGGTGTTCAATGGCACCGGAGCCAGCCGTTCCCAGCCGACAGACTCGTCGATCCAGGCGGTGAACTCCCTGGCCAGTTCGATGTGCGCAGCGACCATCTCGCGCAAGCGGCGGGCGCCGTAGTGGCGTAACACGAACCAGAGCTTCAAGGCGCGAAAGCGCCGTCCGAGGGGAATTCCCCAGTCACGGAAATTGTGGACCTGTTGATCGCGACTGGTCTTGAGATACTCCGGATCGATGGCCATGGTGCGTTCCAGGTGCTCGGGATCCCGTACGTAGTACGCCGAGCAGTCGAAGTTGGTGAACAGCCACTTATGGGGGTTGAAAACCAGCGAGTCAGCGTACTCGACTCCGTCGAGGATCCAGCGCTGCTCGGGCAGGATTGCCGCCGAACCCGCCAGCGCCGCATCCACGTGCAGCCACAATCCGTGCCGGGCCGCAACCGGGCCGATCGCGGGCAGCGGGTCGATGGCTGTGCTACTGGTCGTACCCACTGTAGCCACCACGCAACAGGGTGTCAGACCGGCCTCGAAATCCGCGTCGATTCTGGAGCTCAGATCGCGAGCGTCCATGGCCCGATT
>Ga0209692_10005274_pt1 | contig 11197 bp, 7 predicted proteins | sample tdDd472_FD_187129 | JGI IMG/M metagenome (GOLD analysis project Ga0209692, IMG submission 187129) | Marine sediment microbial communities from the Atlantic coast under amendment with organic carbon and nitrate - tdDd47.2 (SPAdes)... | ecosystem: Environmental > Aquatic > Marine > Coastal >...
GGAGGGGAAGGCGGAGGCGGAGGGGGAGGCGAAGGCGGAGGCGAAGGCGGAGGCGAAGGCGGAGGCGAAGGCGGAGGAGGAGGCGAAGGCGGAGGAGGAGGCGAAGGCGGAGGCGAATGCGGAGGAGGAGGCGAAGGCGGAGGAGGAGGAGGAGGCGAAGGCAGGCGGAGGAGGGCAGCGGGGGACGGGGAGGAATGTATTGAGCAATGGGGTCGAACCCCATCATCTAACACTTTCCCGGCGGGGCGCGGCGGGGCATGGTGCCGCGATGGACAGGTCCTACCAGCTCTTCTTCGCGTGCGCTCCGGGGCTCGAGCCGCTGCTGCTGGCCGAGCTGAGCCCGCTGACGACGACGCCGGTCATCGCCGAGCCCGGTGGGGTCACGGCGTGCGGGGATGCGCGCTTTCTCCATCTGGCCCACCTCGCGACCGGGCTCGCGCTGCGGGCGCAGCTCGTCGTCGGGAGCTTCCCTGCCCGACACCTCCACGAGCTCACTCGGCGCGCCGCCGAGCTGCCGTGGGAGGTCGTCCTGCCGCCCCACGCCCGCGTCACGGCGCGGGCCCACGCCAAGCGCTCGCGCCTCTATCACACGGGCGCCATCGCCGAGCGCGTGGTCGCGGGCGTCACCGAGCGCCTCGGCGGTCCCGCGGACGACGCTCCGGAGCACACCGTGCTCGCCCGCGTCGTCCAGGACCGCTGCGAGCTGTCCGTCGACACCAGCGGCGAGCCGCTCCACCGGCGCGGGTACCGACTCGCCACCGGCAAGGCGCCGCTCCGCGAGGACCTCGCGCGCGCCGCGCTGCTCGTCAGCGGCTGGGACCGCGCCACGCCGCTCCTCGATCCTTTCTGCGGCTCGGGCACGATCGCGATCGAGGGGGCGCTGCTCGCCCGCGGGATCCCACCCGGCGCCGGCCGCCGCTTCGCCTTCATGGACGGCCCCCTCTTCGACGCGGCGCTGTGGGACGCGCTCGTCGCCGAGCGCCATGCCTCCGCCGTGCCCACCGCCCCGCCCATCCTCGCCAGCGACCGGGACGCCGGGGTGATCGAGCTCGCACGGCAGAACGCCGGGCGGGCCGGCGTGGCCGCGGACGTCACCTTCAGCTGCGCCGCCCTGGGCCACGCGCCAGGCCTCCGGCGCCCTGCCCTGCCGCCAGGCGCGGTCGTCACCAACCCGCCGTGGGGTCGCCGCGTCGGCGGTCGCTCACCGGTCCGCCCCCTCTACCAGAGCCTGGGATCGCGCCTCCGCGAGCTGCCGGGCCGCTGGCGGATAGGCCTCGTGGTCTCCGACCCGGCGCTGGCCGGCGACGTCGCCCGCGGCCTGAGGAGCGCGCTGATGACCGACGCCGGGGGCACCAAGGTCCACCTGTTCGAGGGCTTCACCCGCCGCTGATCCGAGCCCGTCGATCACGCTTGTCCGGGGCATCGGGCGGCCGCGGACCGGGTTGCGAGGTCGGCCCCTTTCGGCCAGCATCAGCCGTCCCCAGCGCCCAGGAGGTGCCGCCCATGCCCGAGCTTCCGCACACAACCCGCACGCTCGCGACGCTGGTCGCCGCGTCGCTGACGCTCGCCGCGCTGCCCGCGGCGGCCGCCGAGGCGCCGTCCGTCGACCTGGAGTTCGACAAGTACACCCTGCCGAACGGCCTCGAGGTCATCCTCCACAGCGACCCGTCGGCGCCGCAGATCGCCGTGAACGTCTGGTACCACGTCGGCAGCGGCGACGAGGTGGTCGGCAAGAGCGGCTTCGCCCACCTCTTCGAGCACATGATGTTCCAGGGGACCAAGCACACGGGCGAAGACGTGCACTTCTCGACCCTCGACAAGCTCGGCGCGGGCGACGTCAACGGCACGACCAACACCGACCGCACCAACTACTACGAGACGGTCCCGAAGAACGCGGTCGAGACGGCCCTGTGGCTCGAGAGCGACCGCATGGGCTACCTCCTCGACTCGCTGACCGAGAAGAGCTTCCGAAACCAGGTCGACGTCGTCCGCAACGAGCGCCGTCAGCGCTACGAGGTCCAGCCCTACGCCCAGGCCCGCTTCGCCGTCGCCGCCGCGCTCTACCCCGAGGGGCACCCGTACCGCTACCTGACCATCGGCCGCCACGAGGACCTCGAGAACGCCTCCCTCGAGGACGTCCGCGGGTTCTTCAAGACCTGGTACCGCCCGTCGAACGCGACCCTCGTCATCGCCGGCGACTTCGACGTGGCCGCGATGAAGAAGCTCGTCGACAAGTGGTTCGGGACCTTCCCGGCCCTGCCGAAGCCCGAACGAAACGCCGTGAAGACCCCGACCCTCGAAAAGACGATCAAGATTGATCAACCTGATCCGATGGCCCAGCTCGACCAGATCCAGCGGACCTGGCTGGCCCCGGCCAACCTCGCTCCCGGGAGCTTCGAGCTCGCCGCCCTCGGGGACGTGCTGGGCGCTCAGGGCTGGGGCCGACTCTACAAGCGCCTGGTCGTCGAGGAGTCGCTCTGCGGGCTGGTCTACGCCTACTACGACGGCCGCGGGCTCAACGGCGAGTTCACGCTCGTCGCGCGCCTCAACCCGGGCGCGGACCGGGCGAAGGTCGGCGCCATCATCGACGAGGAGCTCGCCCGGCTCCGCGAGGCGCCCGTCGACGCGGCCGAGCTGAACCGCGTCGTCGTCAACAGCGAGAGCGACCTCGTCTGGGGGCTCGAGGACCTGACCGGCCGCGCCGATCAGCTCCAGTGGTTCAATCACTACACGGGCGACCCCGGATACGCCGGGAAGTACCTCGAGCGCCTCCGCGCCGTGACGCCCGCGACGCTCCAGGCGACCGCGAAGGAGTGGCTCGGCAAGCCCTACGTCGAGGTCGTGACGGTCCCGGCGACCGCGGCGGCCCCCGAGCCCGGCGGCGACGACCAGCAGCAGGGAGGAGACGAGCAGTGAAGACGCGCCCCTCGACCTCGACGATCGCCCTCGCGCTCACGGCCGCCCTCGGCCTGACCGCCTGCAAGAGCAGCGGGCCCGAGCGCCCCGACATCCAGCCGGCCGCGGCCGACGACGTCGCGACGGCCCCCGCGGGGGACGCCGCGCCAGCCACGGCCCAGGCCACGACAGCGACCGACGAAGACGCGACCGAGCCGGCCCCCGACGACGCGGCGGAGGCGCCCCAGGCGGACTCCCAGCAGGCGGCGGCGCCGGCCGGGATCTACCCCGACGAGGCGTTCAGGGCGAAGCAGCCCGAGCCCGGGCCGGTCAGCGACCTGAAGATGCCGACCGTCGAGCGGTTCACGCTGGACAACGGCCTGCAGGTCTTCCTGCTGCGGCAGACGCAGCTCCCGACGGTGTTCATGAGCTTCGAGTTCGACGTCGGCTCGGCCAACGACCCGCCGAGCCAGGACGGCCTGGCGAGCGTCTGCCTCGACCTCTACAGCGAGGGCACGGCGTCGCTCGACAAGATCGCCTTCGCCGAGAAGCAGGCGGACCTCGCCGCCCAGATCTGGTCTCCGGCCGGCGTCGACATGTCGACGGTCAACCTCAAGGTCCTCGAGGGGCAGCTCGGGCCGGCGCTCGACCTCCTCGCCGAGCTCCTCGAGACGCCCGGGATGCGCGAGGCCGACCTCGACCGCATCCTCAAGAAGCGCTCCGCGGACCTCAAGCAGGCCCGCGCGACCCCGAACGGGATCGCCAAGCGCCTCTTCGACCCGCTCGTCTGGGGCCCGAAGCACCCCTACGGGCACATCGTCACCCAGGAGGATCTCGACGCCATCACGATCGACGCGTGCAAGGCCTGGGTGAAGCAGCTCCGCCCCGGCGGAGCGCGCCTGTGGGTGGTCGGGCGCCTCGACAAGGCGCAGCTCGAAAAAGAGCTCGGCGAGCGGCTCTCGGGCTGGACCGGCGAGGCCCCGCGCGCGGAGCCCATTCCGCCGGCGGACGCCCCGAGCGGGCGCATCTCCTTCGTGCAGGTCGACGGCGCGTCTCAGTCCTTCGTGCTGATCGGTCACCCCGGGCCGAAGCGTGACGCGGCCGATTACGAGGCGACCTTCCTGATGGCGCAGATCCTCGGCGGGTCGTTCTCGAGCCGGATCAACATGAACCTGCGCGAGGACAAGGGCTACGCCTACGGCGCCTTCGGCGGCTTCGACTACCAGCGGGGCGGCAGCGCGCTCCAGGTGGCGGCCTCGGTGAAGGCCTCGACGACGGCGCTGGCGCTCCGCGAGATGGTCAAGGAGATCAAGGGGATGCGCGATGGCGAGCCGACCGCCGACGAGCTCGCGCGTGAGAAGGACGGGGCCCTCCTCGGGCTCCCCGCCAAGTTCGCGACGCCCACCGACACGCTGTCGCGCCTCAAGCGGCTGTCCTACTTCGGGCTGCCGCTCGATTGGTACGTCGGCCACCAGCAGCGGCTCCGCATGATGGACGCCGCGGCGGTGCAGGCGGCGGCGAAGGCCCACCTGACCGACGGCAACGTCGACGTCCTCGTCGTCGGTGACGCCAACGCGAAGGCCGAGGGCGGCGACGCGACGATCCTCGACGAGCTGAACAAGCTCGCCGACGAGAAGGTCTTCGGCGACGGCGGCCTCGTCTTCCTCGACCCCGACGGCGAAGAGGTTCAGGGCGACTGAGCCCGGCGCCCAGCGAGAGAACGAACCTCGCATATCCGGACATCGAGTCCACAAGTGCACGGTTACGCAGTTCGACTCGCGACGTCAGGCGGGGCTACTGGACCTTCTCCTCGTGCGCCGCCTGCAACCCTGGCACAGCGACGTGGGCAAGCGCCTCGTCCCCTCGCCCAAGGTGAGGGTGCGGGACCCGGGGCTCACCCACGCGCTCTTGGGGATTCGGACCTATGACGAGCTCCTCGGGCACCCTGTCGTCGGCCCAAGCTACGAGGCTTTCGCGGTCGAGTCGCTCCTGGTGGTCACCCCGGACGGCACAGAACCATCGTTCTATCGCAGCTCGGGCGGCGCAGCGATCGACCTCATCCTCGACCTACCAGGGGGCGAGCGTTGGGCGGTCGAGATCGAGCGCAGTCTGGCGCCCAAGCCGACTCGCGGCTCCCACAGCGCCTGCGAGGACGTCGAACCATCCCATCGTTGGCTCGTCTACCCGGGCACCGAGAGCTTCCCGCTGCGCCACGATGTGGAGGCTACACCGCTGCGAGCCCTGTGCGAGCGGCTCGCCGCACGAGGCGGGTGACGACAGCCTCCCGGGCGGGTCACCGCACGATGGTGACCGGGACGCGCGCGTGCCGGGCGACCTTGTCGCTGATGCTGCCGATGAGCAGCTCCTTGAACGGTGACAGCCCCCGCGAGCCCATGACGATGAGGTCGACGCCCAGGTAGCCGGCCTGGTAGACGATCTCCTTGGCGGGGTCGCCGTAGGCGTGGATCTGCTCGATCGGGACGCTGACCTCGCCCAGCTTCGCGAGGGTGTCGGTGATGACGAGGTCGACGACGTCGCTCGGGCTCATCGTCGGCGGCGCGACTCCGGTCGCCGCGTGCTCGGCGTCGACGCGGGCGACGCCGAGCGGGGCGACGTGGACGAGCAGCAGCCCGGCGTCGATGGACGCGGCGAGATCGGCCGCCCAGCGCGCGGCCCTGACGGACCCGGGTGAGCCGTCGGTCGGCACCATGATCTTTCTGATCGGGATGGACATGGGGCCTCCTTGCTCCGAGGAGAGGGACGCTCACCAGAACGAGCAATCGGCGTGCCATGGGGAGACGCCGAATTCGGCTTTGAGATCAACGAGCTAGACCGTGGGCTCGGCGCCCTGTGGGCCAGCTGGCCCGACGCCCGCGGAAGTCGTGTCATTCCGCACGCTTCGGCGGCGTCGGAGGCCGCCCCGCCGGCAGCCCTGATTGACGCGAGCCCGAGCACCTTCGAGACTCCGACCGTCCCCGACAAGCGAGCTCCCCCGGAGGCCCCATGAACGCGACGCGTGCCCGCTCTCTCGCAGCGCTGCTGGCGCTGACGCTCCTGTCCGCGTGCCCGGACGACGAGACGACGACGAACGACGACACGGCGAACGCCGACGCGGTCGGTGACGTCTCCGACAGCGACGCGACCGCAGGGACCTACGACTACGCGGTGCCCCTCGACCCCGAGAGCCCGTGGCCCAAGTTCCGCCGGGACGCGCGCCAGACGGGGCGGAGCCCGGTCGCGCCGACCTACGACGGGAGCCAGCCCTGGGTCTTCCAGACCGGCAAGGGGATCTTCTCGACGCCGGTGATCGACGGCGACGGCAACATCTACGTCGGATCGGCCGACCGCCACTTCTACGCCCTGGCCCCCGACGGGACCGAGCGCTGGAGCTTCGAGACCGGCGAGATCATCGACAGCTCCGCGCTCCTCGACGACGCCGGGGCGGTCATCTTCGGCTCCGGGGACGGCACGGTGTACGCCCTCGACCGCGCGACCGGTGACGAGCGCTGGACCTTCGCCGCGGACGCCCCGGACGAAAACGGCGCCTTCATCAACTGGTTCGAAGGCAACGTCGCGATGGCGACGGACGGGACGCTGATGATCCCGAACGACAACTTCTGCACCTACGGCGTCGACCGGACGAGCGGCGACCGCCGCTGGTGCCACCTGACCGCCGACCAGACGTGGTCGCTCCCGGCGCTGAACCCGGTCACCGGGCGGGCGTTCATCGGCAACAACTTCTACTTCGGCGAGAACATCCGCGCCTTCGACCCGGCGACCGGCGACGTCGTCTGGACCGCCGGGGCCAAGAGCACGGTCGCCGCGAGCCCCCTGGTCGCCGACGAGGCCGCCGACGGGCTCCTGGTCGTCGGGAGCTTCGACGGCTTCGTCTACGGCGTCGCGCAGGACAGCGGCGACATCCGGTGGGCGACGTCGGTGCGCGACCACGTGTACGCTAGCCCCGCCCAGGCGGCCGACGGGACCATCATCCAGCCCGCCTGCGACGGCACCGTCTACGCGCTCGACCCCGGCGACGGGAGCGTGCAGTGGGCGTTCGACACCCGCGAGCCGATCCGGAGCTCGCCGGCCATCGACGCCACCGGCAACATCTACGTCGGCAGCGGCGAGGGGCGGCTCTTCGTGCTGAACCCGGATGGGACGCTGCGCTGGTCCATCCGCCTCATCGACGAGGACCGCGACGACCTGAACGCCTCGCCGGCGCTCGGCGAGCGCGGCGTGGTCATCGCTGGCGAGTCGGGCGGGATCTTCTTCGTCCCCTTCGACTGGTGCCTCCAGGACGCCGCGGCGAGCGACGCCCGCTGCGTGACGGGCGGCGGCGAGGGGCTCCCGGACGACCACGTGGACCTCTTCCCGACGACGCGCTTCGGGCGGCTCCTCACCGAGGCGCCGGCGAGCGTCCTGCCGAACGAGCCGCTGACGCTGAGCCTCTTCGTCCGCGAGGACGGCGACACGAGCCTGGCGGTCATCGACTCGGGGACGGTGACGGTCACGACCGACCCGGCGTCGACCCCGATCGTCGACGTCTCGGGCGACCGGCGCTTCGTGACCGTGATCCCCGACGGCGGCTGGCCGACCGACGGCGACGCAGAGGTGACCATCCAGGTCACCGGCGACTACCTCGTCGACCTGACCCGGGAGGGCGCGAAGCTCACCGGCGGCACGAAGGGAGGGAGCTTCGACGAGTCGTTCACGTTCTCGGTCACCGCCGGCGACGACGTCGCGACCTTCCCGCTGCCCATCCCGGCGCAGCCCGGAGACCCGCAGGGGATCTGGGAGATCCTGCGCATCGCGGCGCCGCTGCCGACCATCCTCCCGAGCTACAACCAGATCGGCTTCGACTCGATCCACTACATCGTCGGCCTCGTCGAGGGGGACGCGGCGAGCGGCCGCGCCATCGCCTGGGGCGTCGACGGGCTCCCGGCGGGCCCGAACGGCGCGACCGTCGTCAACCCTGCGTCGGCGGTGCGCTTTCCGCTCGAGGTCGTGTTCGAGGAGGGCCGCGTGACGCTGGTCAACGAGGAGGGCTTCACCATCGCCTTCAACGGCTTCGCCCTGCCCTTCGACTACTTCCGCCTCGCGGGGCGGGTCGACGCCTCGGGCGACGCCCTCGAGAGCCCGGCGCTGAACGCCAAGACCGTGTGCGCCGACATCAACTTCTATGGGCCGTTCCTCCAGGCGCTGGGCTACTGCAACCCCGACACGGACCTGCTGAACGCCGTCGGCGGCGCCGAGCTGCGAGTCCACGCGGCCAGCGCGACCTCACCGGCCGACCCGGGGACGGTCTCCTTCGCCGTGACCGACGAGGCCATCACGGCCACCCTCGACGGCGACGTCGTCGCCGCCGACCACAACCTGGGGCTCCTCGTCGTCGACGCGGGTACCGGGCGCCCCGTGCGCCTCGACTACGTCGACGGCACCAGCGTCGAGACCGACGACGACGGCCACGCCACCAGCGTCGCCGTCGAGGCCGAGCGCGCCACGCTCCCAGGCGAGATCCGCGCCTACCTGATGGTGGACACCTACCCCGCCGCCGTCACGACCCTCGCCCCCAGCGCGCGGTGACCCTGCCCAGCCTGTGAAGCGACGGCCCCGTCGCTTCACGGGCTCCTCCCCTCCCCTCCCCCAGCCGCGACCTCCTCCCCCTCCGCGTTCGCGACCTCCTCCCCCTCCGCGTTCTCCTCCGCATCCGCGACCTCCGCCCCCTCCCCCCCCGTCCGCGACCGCGACCTCCTCCGCGTCCGCATCCGCGACCTCCTCCCCCTCCGCATCCGCGACCTCCTCGCCCTCCGCGTCCGCCCGCGCTTTTTTTTCACGCCGCCCCGGAACATCTCCCCGGGACCGGTGTCGGACCTTTCACCCCGGCAGCGACGCCAGCACACCGCAGAGCGCGGTGCATTCGTCCGTGCGCGGGGCCGAAACGACAACGCGGTCGGCGCTCGGGGTCTGTGTAGCTCCCCGGAGTGGTCACCGGACGACTACGCCATATGGGGAGGTGTCGGATGAGGGTTGGACACGCCATCGCGCTGCTCGGCGCGCTGCTCGCGATCATCGGCGGGACGGTCATGGACTGGCAGCACTTCGAGCTCGCCGACGTGACGGCGCGGGGCTTCGAGGTCGCGCTCGCCGGCCAGGCCGTGCTCCTGCTCGCCGCCTTCACGCTGCTGACGAGCGCCCTCGGGCTCGCCACCCGCCGCCGCTACGGCTTCGCCGGGGCGTCGCTCGTCAGCGCGCTCTTCGCCTTCGGCTGGCTGGTCGCCGGCAACGTCGGAAAGCTCGACGCCTTCGCCATCGTCCCCTTCGAGTCCGTCGAGATGCTCGGCGGCTACACCCTCGCGGTCTGGGGCGCGATGTTCATGTTCGTCGGGCCGCTGGTCGTCCTGGCCTCGGAGCCGGCGTGGAAGCCCGGCTCGCGGCTCCTCCGGGTGGCGCTCCTCTGGAAGGACTCGGTGGTCGAGGAGAAGGTCCTGCGCGACGCCCGGACGTTGACGATCGGCGACGCGCTGAAGAACGACCTCGTCATCCCCGACAACGCGCTGCCCGCGCGCTTTCCCCTGTTCCGCGCCGACCGCCGGGGCAACTACTCGGTCGGCCTCGGCGGCGAGGTCGCGGGCGCCATCACCCTCGACGGCGAGCGCCGCGAGGTCCGGGACGTCGTCGCCAAGACCGCGCTCGGCGACGACGTGGCCTACGTGCCCATCGACGCCGGCGACTGGGGGACCCTCGAGCTCGGGACCGACCTGCGCGTCTTCTTCCAGTTCGTCACGCCCGAGGCGCGGCGGCGCCGCACGGGGCTCGTCCGCTTCGAGGAGACGGCCTGGTCGTCCATCGCCATCTCGTTCTTCGCCCAGGTGACCTTCGTGGTCCTCGGGATCCTGCTCTGGAACGAGAGCTTCACCCGCTCGGCCTTCATCGAGCAGAAGCGCCTGCCCGACGTCGAGGCCGCGGTCCTTCAGATGAAGGAGCCCGACGTCCCGGAGATCGAGGAGGCCAACGCCGACGAGGATGAGTCGTCGAAGGCGGCCGGGCGGGACGCCGGCGAGTTCGGTGACCGCGACGTCGATCCCGACAAGCGCTCGCGTGTGCCGCGCAACGACGCCAGGCTCGTCGACCGCGTCGACGCCAAGAAGACCGCGCCCACCCTCGTCGACCTGCTCGCCACCAACCGGCTGGGTGGCGAAGGGGCCATCTCCGAGATCATGAACGCCACCAGCGACGGCATGTCCAACAAGCTCGCCATCGCGATGGCCGGATCCGACGGCGACTTCGTGGTCGGCCACGGCTCCAACGGCATGACGTTCCACGGCGACGGCCCTGGTGGCGGTGACGACGGCGTCGGGCGCATCATGGGCCAGGGGCGCATCGACACCGGCGGCCCCGGCATCCGCACCTCGCTGGGCCCACGCGAGCGCCGCCGCCGCGTCGGCACGCTCGACTACAGCGGCGGCCAGTCCAAGGGCTTCTGCAAGCAGAGCCAGATCGCCAGCGTCGTCAAGCGCCGCGCCGGGGCGATTCGGGCCTGCTACGAGCAGCGCCTGCAGGTCGACAAGGACCTCAAGGGCAAGCTCACCGTGCGCTGGACGATCCAGCTCGACGGCAGCGTCAGCGGCGTCTCCTCGGTCGCCAACACCGTCGGCGACTCGGCCACGACGAACTGCGTCTTCCGGGCGCTGCGGCGGATGCGCTTCACCAAGCCCGACGGCGGCATCTGCGTCGTCCAGTGGCCCTTCGTCTTCAGCCCCGGCTGACCGGGCCGCGCCACCGACCTGCCGTCGAGTAGAGAGTGAGAGATCGTGGGGTCTGACCCCACGATCGGGTGTGATTCATCATACCCCGGCTGACTCTTCGGTGAACTGGCTCGCCGCGGAAGGCGGGGCGGCGCGCGAGCTGGTGGGGCGGCGCGGGGCGGGGCGCGGAAGCGGAAAGCGTAAGTGGTGTATGAGCGGGTGCGCTGGGCGTGAGTGGTTCGGGAACGGAGGGAGCGCCGCGAGCCTCGAGGGGACCCGCTCTCCCTCACGTGCCGGAGTGGTACATCGGGGCGGCCGGACGCGATGCGCATCCGGCCGCCGTGCTCGGTCAGCGGGTGAGGTTGACGAGGGTTCCGATGACGTGGTCGAGGCGCTGCCTGACGTCGGGCCCCGGGTCGGGGATGCAGCCCATGGCGACGGCGACATCGAAGCACGCGGCCACTTCATAGGCGGAGCCGAGGGCGTTGGCGTAGCGCGCGCGCCTGTTCTTGCCGAGTGAACCCGCGCCCTCGGCGATGTTCAGGGGCGTGCTCGCC
>Ga0209692_10005275_pt1 | contig 11193 bp, 19 predicted proteins | sample tdDd472_FD_187129 | JGI IMG/M metagenome (GOLD analysis project Ga0209692, IMG submission 187129) | Marine sediment microbial communities from the Atlantic coast under amendment with organic carbon and nitrate - tdDd47.2 (SPAdes)... | ecosystem: Environmental > Aquatic > Marine > Coastal >...
GCAGGATTTAAGAGAGATCGGGTTGTTAAAGCATTACAGAATCATAAGAAGATGGGTTGCTAAAAAAACTGGTTTAAATCACGCTGATATTGAGTTGTTAATTTATTTTGATTGTTTAGGAGAGTTCAGAAAGCGCGATTTTGAAGATGGCACGTTAATATACTCTTGGGACAATAGGAGATGGAATAGACTGCTTAAAGATGGCTGGATTGTAAAATACAGAGGTTTTACTGGTAGCCGTTCAGATAAGAGCTATAGTCTATACAAAATTAGTTTACGAATGAAAAACATAATCCAACAGATGTACAGAATAATGTTGGGTAAAGAAGACATACCTACGTCAACGAGGCGTAACCCTGCGATGAAAAGAATATCTTATAGTGATAAAACTTTAGCTGCAGCAATAGGTAAAGTTAATAGTGATAAAACAAGATAGATATGATTCAGGATCCTACAAAAATACCACAAGCATTAGATATAATAGATCCAATGGAAAACGTTGTAGCTCAACCGGAAATACAACAACCTATAAATACAATCGCATCAGCTTCTCAAATGGCAGCTGAAAAAATGTATGGGACTAAGCAACAACGCCAAGACTCTATTAGAAGTATGGGTACAGAATTTTTAAACAATAAAATAGCATAATTATGAACAAAATTATACCAAACGCAACAGGTAAAGCACAAGGACAAGTAGGTGAGAGCGCATTATGGGATGGACCATTAAGTCAGATAGGTAGACCTCACGGTAAAGGATCTTCATCTGGTAAAAACGGGATGCAAGTATTAAAATACCCAACCACTTATGACGCTAAGCCAATCACTCAGTGCGCTAAAGGTCGTTATTAATGAAGCTTACCAATAACTTTAATAAATCAGAGTTTGAATGCAATTGTGGTTGCGAAATGCCTAACGAGGTATTTTTACAAATACAAAAGTTAGCAAGCCAATTACAGTATATTCGAGATTTTATAAGGTTACCAATAAATATTACTAACGCATATCGTTGCTCAAGTCACAATAAAAAAGTTGGTGGAGTTTCAAACAGCCAACACATACTAGGCAAAGCAGCAGATTTGCAAGTTAATGATTCTAATCCAGAAGCTATATACCAAGTTATAGATACGCTTGCTGAATACGGAAACGTACTACAAGGAGGATTAGGATTATATAATACATTCGTACATTACGATATTCGTAAGACAAGAGTACGATGGGATAAAACCAAAGAATAATTATGGCAGTAAAGAAAAAAGCGGCTCCCAAAAAAAAAGGAAAAGCTCCGTCTCGTAAGAAATCAGAAGGTAATTACGCAAAAGTAAAAAAAGGTGGAGGAACTGGTAAAAAAGCCGGTGGAGGAATGACAGCTAAAGGTGTTGCTAAATACCGTAAAGATAATCCAGGCAGTAAGTTAAAAACTGCCGTAACTACACCGCCTTCAAAACTTAAGAAGGGTAGTAAAGCCGCGAAAAGGCGTAAAGCATTTTGCGCTAGATCTAAAAGCTGGACAAGCGAAAGAGGTAGAGCTGCACGAAGAAAATGGAACTGCTAATATGAAGAACAAAAAAAATTGCGGATGTCTTAGTAAATATATGAAGCCGTCTATACAGGGAACTAAAGGTTCAAAAGGAAGAGGAGGCTGGGATGCAAAACCAGTTAGACGAATAACTAATCCAGGCAGAAGATGAAAAAGAAAACAAACAAAGACGCTTGCTATTATAAAATTAAAGGATCCTATAAAGTATTTCCTTCAGCTTACGCTAGTGGCGCTATAGCTAAATGTCGAAAGAATAAAGGCAAGAAATAATGGCAGTCCGTAAAACAAAAAAAGGTGCTTCGCTAAGAAGATGGTTTAAAGAAAAGTGGACCGACGAAAAAGGTAATGAATGCGGATCTACTAAAAATAAAAACACTAAAAAGTGTAGGCCTTCCAAAAGAATAAGCAAGAACACTCCTAAAATATGGAGCGAGATGTCCCCAGAACAAAAAAGAAAAGCTGTAGCTGAAAAGAAAAGAACTGGTATGGGCAAAAGAACTTCTAGAATTACTTAACACAACCATAAACAAAACCAAAATCATGAACAAGTACGACAAAAAAATGATGCACGAGCGTGAGCTTATCTACGATGCAAAAAAACAAGCAAAACGCTACGGTGGCAAAACAGCTAAAAATGACAAAAAATTAATCTATGATGCAAAAGGAGCAATTCACAGAACAGACATGGAGAAAAAGAATGGTCATCCGCTAAGTAAGCACTGGCATAATAACAGATAATTATGGCGGATATTAGAGCAATGCCAGGAAGTGGCGGGAAAGTAGTTCCCCAAAGTGGAGCTAAAAGAGGAAAAACTAAAGTTAAAAAAAAGGCGCCGCCAATAAAAACAAATAAAGCAGCTGCTGCTAAAAAGACAGCTGTTACTAAAAAGCAAACCGTTACTAAAAGAAAGGATTATTCTAAAGCTTTATTGAAAGACAACCCAATAGTAGATGCGTCTAAAAAAATATCTAAATTAGCAAGTAACAAAGGAACTAGTAAAGCAAGAACCAAAAGCGAAGCTAAAGAAGCTAAAATATCAGCAAGACAAACTGTTCGAAAAACAAATAAAGCAGCTCGTCAAGATATGAGGAAAAAAAATCGCGCAGAAAAAGATCCTAAAAAAAGACTAGCTAATAAAGTAGCAACGCAAAAAGCTAACGCAAAATCTAGAAAAGATATGCGAGCTAATAAAAAAGTAATAAAGAAATCAATTAAAAAGTAATAACAGAATAGGACTGTATAAACCTAGTCAAACATAAACAATAACAAAAACAAAACCAAAAACAAAATGGGAAAATTTTTAAAATTTAAAATCGCTAACGGCGAAACAGTGGCATCTGGAAACGGATCAAGAGAAGTATTAATTCCTGTAGATCAAATTGCATCTATAGTAGACGGCGCTGACGCAGCAACTGTAGTAGTTACGCTTGAAAACGCGGCAACTTACACGTTTACATTAGGTACAACTGTAATTTCTGCACCTCTTACAGGAGCAGGTAATTTACCAGCAATCGTACCGCCTGCACCACCAACAGTTGGAAGCAACATGCCTTCACAGGTTATCAACAGAGCATTAACTGCAAACCCTGGAGGAGTAACTTCTATGGCTCAGTTAGGATTTGACGGAGCTGGAGTATCTGGCACTGATGACAGAATGTACTTTGTACAATTAGTAGTAGCATAACAATTAATTACCCTGCGGGGTTTAATTATCCCGCAGGATTTTTTTAAAAAAACATTATGAACAAATTATTCGCATGGCTTACTGGTAGTGTAATCAAAGAAGTGGGTGATGTTATTGATAAGTTCACTACAACAAAAGAAGAAAAGCTTGAAGCTAACAGGCAGATACAAATAATTCTTGAAACCGCAGAAGCTAACGCTCAAAGAGAAGTAACTTCAAGATGGGAATCCGACATGAATTCGGATAGTTGGTTAGCAAAAAATATACGGCCTATGGTGCTTGTGTACCTTACGTTTATATTTACGCTACTAGCTTTCACAGATGGGAACATTGGGGAATTTAAAATAGCAAAAGAATACATACCAATAATTCAAACATTACTAGTAACCGCTTACGGTGCTTATTTTGTAGGAAGATCTTGGGAGAAAGGTAAACAAATAATGAATAGCAAAAATATATAAAAATGGGACAATTTCCGATAAACGAAAGTTTTATAACTAGAGCACAAACCTGGGCTCCAACAAATAATATAAATGCGTTGCCAGCTTGGACTTTTGAAAATCAATCAGGAACACTAGGAACTAACTTAACTGGATCCGTAGTGTATGTAGGAACTGCAGGTACTGTAAGGGTTATTTTGTCCGGGTACGCTGGAATACCTACAGCAGCTGATGCAATAGAATTTAAAAACGTTCCAGCAGGAACAATACTACCCGTAGTAGTTGACTACGTTTTAATACCAGCGGCTAATGCAGCGGCTGACTTAGTAATAGGTAAATAAATAAAAATTAATATTAACAATTAAATTAAATCAAAATGAGTAAAGTAAAAAAGATTAAATCACAAGTAGAAGACGCAGTTAAAGTCATTACTAAAGAAGAACTAGAAAATGTGAAGACCTTGCACTCTGAATTACAAAAGTATTGTAATAGCATTGGAAGCATGGAAGTGCAAAAAGCTAAAGCTATATATCAAGTTAATATGCTTGAAAAAGATATGGAGGAAGCTAAAAAAGCTATAGAAGAAAAGTACGGACCAATTAACATTAACTTGATTGATGGAAGCTATGAAGAAGTTGTAGCACCTAAAGAGTAATGTTATGAATAATATTATAAGAAAAATCAGTATCGGGGCTGATTATAAAAACGAAGCTATGCACTACTCTGTTAAGCAAACAGTTTATGGCGGTCACGAAATTTCTCATATAATATTTGAAGAGTCTGATAATTCTTATAATATATTTATAAAAAAAGTAGACGAGGTAATGCCATGGAAGAAGTTTAATTCTAACATGGCAATATCCGTTGAGTATGACTTGGAGTATTAATGAGGAGCATATATGATTTTATCATACGACCAGTAGGTAAAAGATATGATAATGAGGTTAAGGTTGGAGAGCAAACCCTTATAACAAACAGCTCTATAGAAAGTTTTAAACACGTTAACAATATAGCTGAAGTAGTGGAAACGCCTGCGGCATTTGCAACACCTATAAAAAAAGGTGACTTAATAGTCGTGCATCATAATGTGTTCAGAGTATTCTATGACATGAAAGGAATTAAAAAGAACAGTAGGTCATTCTTAAAAGATGATCTTTTTATGTGCGCTATAGATCAAATATATTTGTATAAAAAAGATAAGTCTTGGAATTCATTTGGAGATAGGTGCTTTGTTGCTCCCGTTAAAAATAAAGACTTCTTAAGCAGTCAAAAAACTGCAGATCTTATTGGTATACTAAAAATAGGTAATAACTCCTTAAAGGAGTCTGGAATCAATCCAGGAGACATAATTGGATTTACACCTAATAGCGAATGGGAATTTGTTATAGATAATCAAGTTATGTACTGTATGAAATCAAATGATATTGTTATAAAGTATGAACTCGATAGAAACGAAGAAGAATATAATAGCCGCTGGGCGAGAAGCAATTAAAGAATTAGTAAAGGTAGCAAAAGAAAAGATCGTTGACTCAGAAGAAGATATATCAGCTGACAGACTTAAAAATGCTGCCGCTACTAAAAAGCTTTGCATATTCGATGCGTTTGAAATTCTTAATAGAATTCAAGAAGAGGAGAATATGATTAATGAAGCTAACGTTGATTCCAACAAACCAGTGTTTAAAGGCTTTGCAGAGGGGAGATCTAAATAATGGCATACGAACAACAATTATACAAAGTAGTTAAAGATTATATAAAGCCTCACACGATTAAAAAAAAGAATCGTTATGCTAAATGGGTTTACGGCTACGACAAAGAATACGATCTTGTTGTAATAAGCAAGACCGGCAAGATAGGTGAAATATATCTTATAGGTGATTTGCATATTGCTTTACCAAAAGCTGAAGATCCAAAAGATCTCGGTGATAACAAATGGAAAGCAACAGAATACCCAAAAGAATTAAGTAAAATTAAGAGTGAAGCTGATTGGGCAAAATACCCAAATGCTTTTCAAGAAAAATGGCACCCCTATATAGATGCTGAATTTGAAAGAAGAGAAAAAGGATATTGGTTTATTAACAAAGATAAACCTACTTATATTACTGGTACTCACTACATGTATTTGCAGTGGTCAAAAATTGACGTCGGATTACCTGACTTTCGTGAATCAAACAGATTGTTCTATTTGTTTTGGGAAGCTTGCAAAGCAGATAGTAGATCCTACGGAATTTGCTACCTTAAGAATAGACGTTCTGGATTTTCGTTCATGTCGTCGGGAGAAACAGTTAACGAAGCTACAATATCATCGGACGCGAGATTCGGTATATTATCTAAATCCGGAGCGGATGCGAAGAAAATGTTTACGGATAAGGTTGTTCCGATCTCGGTCAATTATCCGTTCTTTTTTAAACCAATACAAGACGGGATGGACCGTCCAAAAACAGAATTGGCGTATAGAGTACCCGCTTCAAAATTTACGAGAAGAAAATTAGATGACAATAATGTAGCTGAAGATCTTACTGGATTAGATACAACTATTGATTGGAAAAATACAGGTGATAACAGTTATGATGGTGAAAAGCTAAAGCTATTAGTTCACGATGAAAGCGGTAAATGGGAAAAGCCAACAAACATACTTAATAACTGGAGAGTTACAAAAACTTGTTTAAGATTAGGTAGTAGAATAGTAGGTAAGTGTATGATGGGTTCAACGTCAAACTCGTTAGACAAAGGAGGAGCAAATTTTAAAAAATTATACAATGGATCAGACGCATCGGCTAGAAACAAGAACGGTCAAACTAAAACGGGCTTATACAAACTTTTTATTCCTATGGAATGGAATTATGAGGGTTTTATTGATGAGTATGGTTTTCCTGTATTTGACACTCCCAAAAAGGAAACAGTCGGGCCGCAAGGAGATATAATAGAAGAAGGAGTTATACAACACTGGGAAAACGAAGTTGAAGGGTTGAAAGACGATCCAGATGCTTTAAATGAATACTACCGACAATTCCCAAGAACAGAACAACACGCTTTTAGAGATGAAGCAAAGCAGTCATTATTTAACCTAACAAAAATCTACCAACAGATAGATTATAATGACGAATTAAAAAACAATACGATGGTTACCAGAGGTAACTTTCAATGGGAGAACGGAATTAAAGACACAAGAGTAACGTTTTATCCTAACAAAGACGGTAGGTTTTATATAACCTGGGTTCCGGATCAAAGCATACAAAACAATATAATAATAAAGAATGGAAACAAATATCCTGGAAATGAACACATGGGAGCATTTGGTTGTGACAGCTATGATATTAGTGGTGTTGTTGGCGGTGGGGGTTCTAATGGTGCGCTACACGGATTAACAAAGTTTTCAATGGAGGATGTACCTCCTAACCATTTCTTTTTAGAATATATAGCTAGGCCATCAACAGCTGAAATGTTTTTTGAAGATGTATTAATGGCTTGCGTATTTTACGGTATGCCTATACTTTGTGAGAATAACAAACCTAGGTTGCTTTACTATTTAAAGCGAAGAGGATACAGAGGATTTAGTATTAATAGACCGGATAAAACTTATAACAAATTATCTTTATCAGAACGGGAGGTTGGTGGAATACCAAATTCAAGTGAGGATATAAAGCAAGCGCATGCTTCTGCTATTGAAACCTACATAGAGGATTTTGTAGGCATAACTAAAGAAGGATATGGAGCCGTTTATTTACAAAGAACGCTAGAAGACTGGGCTAAGTTTGATATAAATAATAGAACAAAGCATGATGCTTCTATAAGCTCAGGACTAGCTTTAATGGCTTGCAACAAACATAGATATAGCCCAAAGGGATCTATAGCGGTTAAGAAAATTAACTTAGGCTTTAAAAAATACAATAACGAGGGAACTACTTCAAAAATAATGTAATAAATGAATGTAAGTACAAATACTAATAGCCCATTTCCGGATCAAGTAGTAAGTGATGCTGAGAAAGCAACTATAGAATATGGATTGCAGGTTTCACGAGCTATTGAACAGGAGTGGTTTAATTATGGCGGTAGCGGTTCTAATAGATATGCTTCTAACTGGAATAACTTTCACAACTTAAGATTATACGCTAGAGGAGAACAAAGTGTGCAAAAGTATAAGGATGAATTAGCTATTAATGGAGATTTATCTTATCTTAATTTAGATTGGACACCAGTACCTATACTTTCAAAGTTTTCGAACATAGTAGCTAACGGCATTACGCAGAAGCAATACGACATAAGTTCTTATTCTCAGGACCCTGAATCTTTAAAGAAAAGAACAGATTATGCTTCAAACATTTTGTTTGATATGCTTACGCAAGAAGAGCAAGCTATAGCTTCAGAGGTTATGAATATAGATTTAAAAAGATCTAACATTCCACAAGAAGAATTGCCAGCAACGTTAGAAGAAAGAGACTTGCACATGCAGCTTTCATATAAACCGGCTATTGAAATAGCAGAAGAGGAAGCTATTAATACAGTTTTGGCTACCAATGAATTTGACTTAGTTAAATCAAGGGTAAATCAAGATTTAGTTAATATAGGCATAGGCATAACTAAAACATCGTTTAATCCAGCTGAAGGTATAGTGGTTGATTATGTTGATCCTGCTTACTGTGTTTGGTCTTACACAGAGGATCCAAACTTTGATGACATATATTATGTAGGTGAAGTTAAATCTATAACCATACCAGAGCTTAAAAAAGAATTTCCTCACATTTCTGATGAGGAATTAGAACGAATCCAAAAATCACCAGGTAACCGTAGACTTATACGAGGCTTTGAAAACTACGATTACAATACTGTTCAGGTTATGTACTTTGAGTATAAAACTTATACTGATCAAGTTTTTAAAATAAAAAGAACTGATAGTGGTTTAGAAAAAGCTATCATAAAAACAGATTCATTTAATCCTCCTCCAAATGATAACTTTGATAGAGTTTCAAGATCGATAGAGGTTTTATACGAGGGGGCTAAAGTTGTTGGTTCTGATATGATGCTTAAATGGGAAATGTCTGAAAATATGACAAGACCATTAGCAGATACAACTCGAGTAGAAATGAGTTATTCAATGGCTGCGCCTAGAATGTACAAGGGAGTTATACAATCTCTTATAAGCAAGTGTATAGGTTTTGCTGATGTAATACAACTAACGCATTTAAAAATACAACAAGTACTATCTAGAATGGTTCCTGACGGAATATTTTTAGATATGGATGGTCTAGCTGAAGTAGATTTGGGTAACGGAACAAATTACAATCCAGCGGAAGCATTGAATATGTATTTTCAAACAGGTTCTGTTGTAGGTAGATCTCTTACCCAAGAGGGAGATATGAATAGAGGCAAAGTACCTATTCAAGAATTATCATCATCAAGCGGTATAGGCAAAATACAAGCTCTTATAACTGCGTACAATTACAATATGCAAATGATTAGAGATGTAACTGGTTTAAACGAAGCTCGTGATGGAGCTATGCCAGATGCAAACGCTTTAGTTGGTCTGCAAAAAATGGCTGCTAACGCGTCTAACACCGCTACAAAACATATACAAGATGCTAGTATTTATTTGTCTTTGAGTACTTGTGAAAATATATCGCTTAAAATAAACGATGTTTTAAACTTTCCTCTTACAAAAAATTCTTTAATGAACAGTGTATCTACGTTTAATGTAGAAACTCTTAAAGAAATAGAAAACCTTAATTTGCATGACTTTGGAATATTTTTAGAAATGGAGCCAGACGATGAAGAAAAAGCAGATTTACAGCAAAACATACAAATAGCTTTGCAAACAAAAGAAATTGACATTGAAGATGCTATTGACATTAAGGACATAAAAAACATAAAGCTTGCTAATCAAATGCTTAAGCTAAAGCGTAAGAAAAAACAAGAGGCAGCTCAAGTAATGGTTCAGCAAAATATTAAAGCACAAGCTCAGGCAAATGCAGAGTCTTCTGAAAAGGCGGCTATGGCTGAAGTTCAAAAGCAACAAGCATTAACCGCTGAAAAAGTTGCAATAGAACAAGCTAAGGCAGGTTATGAAATGCAAAGAATGCAGGCAGAGGCACAAATTAAAAAAGAGTTAATGGCTACAGAGTTTGAGTACAATATGCAGTTAGCTCAAGCCGGTGTTGCTGCCACACAACAAAAAGAAAAAGAAATAGAGGATCGTAAAGATAAAAGAATAGAGAAAGAAGGAACTCAACAAAGCGAATTAATACAACAAAGACAAACAGAGGGAATGCCTAAAAACTTTGAATCATCAGGTAATGATGTGATGGGTGGTTTCGGGGATCTTTCTTCATTTGGTCCTTCGTAAATAAGTATTTAATAATTATATAATATCATATCATGAGTGAACAAGTAAAAACAGAAGGATCTTTTAAGATCAAATCTAAACCAAAATTAACTGAAGAGCAAATAGCGGCTAAAAACAAAGAGCCACTTATAGATGTTCCAAGTAATGTAACTAGAGTAGTAATTCCTAAAGAAGAAAAAGATGCCGTTCAAAAGCCAAGCGCAGAGAAAGTGGATGTGGATGAATCTACCGAAGATGGCCCAACGATGGTCGGAGGAACATCCGAATCAGTCATTAAAGAAGTTACCGAAGAAAGTAAAAAAGAAGAAAAAGTAATCGCGCAGCCTGTGCAGCCAGACTTACCTGATAACATCATAAAGCTAGTCGATTTTATGAGGGAAACTGGTGGCACGATGCAAGACTACTTAAGATTAAATACTAACTATGACGATGTAGATCGAGATGTGTTAGTAAAAGAATACTATAAAAACACTAAATCCCATTTAAGTGCGGAAGAAATTGACTTTATGATTGAAGACAATTTTGCATTTGATGAAGAATTAGATGAGGAGCGAGACATCCGTAGAAAAAAACTCGCATATAAAGAAGAGGTTGCAAAAGCTCGCACGTTTTTAGAAGATACAAAAGCAAAGTATTATGATGACATCAAGTTGAAGTCGCCATCTTTGCCGGAAGATCAACAAAAAGCAGCGGACTTTTTTAATCGTTATAAAGAGGATCAGGACAGAAACGCGGCTAACCACGAAAAGTTTAAAGCCAACACTAATGAATTACTTAATGAAAACTTCGAAGGTTTCGATTTTACATTGGGTGATAAAAAATTTAGATATGGCGTACAAAATCCTTCGCAGGTAGCAGAAAAACAATCAGACATCAGTAATTTCATAGGGAAGTTCCTTGGGAAAGATGGTACGATTGCGGATACGGAGGGGTATCACAAAGCATTGTATGCAGGTGCAAACGCAGATAAAATGGCAAATCACTTTTACGAACAAGGCAAAGCAGATGCTATTAGAGATGTTGTAAACAAATCTAATAATACATCGTCGGAGGCTAGGAAAGCAGCCCCTGTTGACAGCGCAAGGTTTGGAGCATACAAAGTTAAATCAGTTTCTGGAGCGGACTCATCAAAATTGAAAATTAAAAAGTTTAATAACTAAAAATTATGAGTTTATTACCACAATTTGGGAGT
>Ga0209692_10005277_pt1 | contig 11189 bp, 7 predicted proteins | sample tdDd472_FD_187129 | JGI IMG/M metagenome (GOLD analysis project Ga0209692, IMG submission 187129) | Marine sediment microbial communities from the Atlantic coast under amendment with organic carbon and nitrate - tdDd47.2 (SPAdes)... | ecosystem: Environmental > Aquatic > Marine > Coastal >...
TCAAGCGGTTATAGCCAAAAGGCTATAACCGCTTTTTTGATTTTGCGGGTCTACGAGAAAGAAGGGGTTTACGCTAAAGAAGGGGGATGGGGCGACATCCCTGTCATTAAATTTGATCAATTTATGGGGCATACCAAAACGTTTTGGTATGCCTTTTTTTAATACATAGTCTCTACTAAGTCTTCATAATGCTGAAGGATGAATTTCTTTTTCAGTTTGAATGTGGGAGTCATCATCGCATTTTCAATGGTAAACTCGGGAACGATGGTCACCTTTTTTATAGTTTCAAAAGAAGCAAGATTTTTGTTTTTCTTTTCCACTTCAGAATTGATTAGGGCGATGATATCAGCATGGCTGATTAGGTCTGAAATAGTTGTATAGGGGATTTGGTTTTTGTCGGCATAATCCCGAATAGTTATATCATTGAGTGTAACGATTGCAGAAAGATACTTTTTCTGGTCTCCGAGCACACAGACCTGATTGAGATAAATAGATGTACTTATAATTCCTTCGACACGTGATGGTGCAATGTTTTTCCCGGCTGAAGTAATAATGATATCTTTTTTCCGATCTGTAACCTTTAGAACATTATTTTCATCGATTACGCCGATATCTCCTGTCTTGAGCCAGCCGTCTTCTGTAAACGTGGCGGCTGTCTCCTCGGGCATTTTATAATATTCTTTCATAACATTACGCCCTGAATAGAGGACTTCTCCATGTTCACCGATTTTCTGGTATATCCCTGCACCAGGAGGACCAACAACACCAATGGCATAGTTGTCTTCGCGGACGACATTTGAAAAAGAAGTATTCTCAGTCATTCCTAGCCCTTCCAAAATCAATAAGCCAGTTGCATGAAAAAACTTCGCAATATCTGGATTTAGTGGAGCCGCACCGCTGATACACCATCTGACATTACCACCAAGAGCTTTATGGACTTTTGAGAAGACCAAAGTGGTCGCGAGCTTATATTGTATTTTTGTACCTAACGGTACCTGCTGTTTTGCAAGCTTGTAGTCAGAGACCTCAGTGCCAACTTTGCATGCCCAGGTGAATATTTTTTTCGTTACACCACCTTTTTGTTCAACACCTGCCATAATTTTGCCATGTATTTTTTCAAAGACTCGTGGAACGCTGATAAACCAATGAGGGGATGCAAGGGCAAAGTCATCGACCAGCGAATCAATGCTTCGGGAAAAAGATGTTCTGTTGCCAGTTTTTATTGCGGCATAGCAGCAGGTTCTTGCAAAGACGTGGGCGAGAGGGAGAAAGACAAACATGTCTTCACCGTCGTGGAAATCTGCACTTTTTTCCACAGATTGGCAGGTAAAAGTGATATTGTCATGGGTTAGGACAACGCCTTTTGGCACTCCCGTGGTGCCAGAGGTGTAAACTATACCAGCAGTATCGCTGGCTGTAACCTGTGTCAATCTATCCTTAAATATTTTGTTATCAATATCCTTACCAAGAGCTAAAAATTGATCAAAGGTGATAACCCAGTCATCATCCTCATGGGATTCCCCGTTTAAGAGGATGACCTTTCTTATATTTGAAATTTGTTTTCTGATTTCAAACAATTTTTCAAGCTGTTTTAGATCTTCTGCAAAAACAAGAACTGCATCTGAATGATTGATGATATATGCACAATCTACCGGCAAGTTAGATTGATAGATCCCAACAGTTCCTATGCCCATGCACATATTTGCCGCATCTGTGAGAACCCATTTGAAGCTGGTATAACTTAAGATATTGACCGTATCGCCTTTTGCAATTCCCAGTGCGAGCAAGCTTTTTGATACGTCTTTCACCTGGTCGTAAAATGATTGCCAGGTAATAGACGTCGCAACGCCCTCTTTATCAAACCAGCGGTATGCTTGATTTGGTCCAAACTTATCAACCGTTTCACTGAGCATTTCATGGAAATTGGTGTAGTCTTTAAACGACATAAATTCTCCTTTTCTTGCTGTAGTTAAGCGATATTAAATTTCAACCGAGGGGCCAATGAGTCTGTAGCGATGGTGAATGGACGCGAATTGACCTTAACGTAAAAGGATACACTGTAGTGAGAGTTTTTGCATTGAAAAAAATACCTGCATTCAAACTGGTATTTTTTTTGAGGCACAATTTTAAATAAATAAAGTTACCGTGACTTTCTCTTTCTTGTTGAGTTTGTAATCGTACTAATATCTTGCCAATAATTCTCTGGGGTTTATGTTAAAAACAACTTCCGGTTATCATTGATCGGGGCAGATTTAGGAAAACATCCCACCTAAAGATAGGGGCGAAAGCAATGCACAGATCCATTTTCTTGTTGATTATCTTCATATGTATCTGTTCGCCGTCTTTTGCTGAAGATCTCATCAAACTCCGTCCATATGAGCGTCAGATCTCGTTTACTGGTTTTACACGACCTGTGCAAGAGTTGAGTATAGCCCCTGAGGTCAATGGCAAATGCACTGCCGTTTTTGTAGATGTGGGCGATTCTGTAGGAGAGAGTGGAGTGGTGGCAGAGATTGACTCCACTTTTGTAAAGCTTGATCTTGAGAAAAACAGAATTGCCCAAAGGCAGACGAGCCTAGAACTTGTGTTGGCAAATAAAACCCTTGGACGCTTCAAAAAACTTATAAATAAAGAATCGACGGCCCAGGCAACCTATGATGAGACGGTCCTGAGCGCTGAAGTACTGGAGCTCACTCTTGAAAGCCTAAAAAATGAGGAAAAGCGTCTTGCAGAGCAGCTTGAAAGATACACCCTTCGCGCACCTGTAGCTTGGGACGTTATTGAGCGGCATGTGGAGGTCGGCGAGTATGTCCGTCAAGGAGAGCCTATTCTCCGGCTGGGAAATTTTAAGACCTTAATTGTCCCTTTTCTTTTTACTTACGAGGAACTTAGTCTTCTACAGCGTATGGAGAAGCTGACACTGTATTTACTGGACCTGGGTGGTGAGGTTGAGGCTAAAATTTATCGTGTTGCCCCTGATTTTGATGAAAAAAGACGGAAGATTTTAGTTGATGTGGCCGTTGAAAAAGAGGCGATGGATTCCAATACGCTTCTTCGTGGAGGTTTGCGGGCTCAGTTAAAGATTAAAGGTAAAACTGAACAGAATTCTTTTAGAATTGCCTCTACAGCCCTTATCAGCCGTTATGATGCCCATTGGCTCCTGTTACCGGATGGGAAACAGAGAAAGGTCATTCTCCTTGGTACTACTGAGGATGGAAAAGATGCAATTGTAAACGGTGGTAACCTAACTACAGAAGACCTGTTTGTCAAAAACCCTGCCTCCTATACCAGGGATTAGCTCTTAAACCATATGTGACCCTCTTTACTATTGAATTGGGCAGAGTAACAACAACGTTATCTTCAACTGAGGAACAATGTTAAATTAATGGAACGCTTTATCGGTTTTGTCCTCCAACAGAAAGTCGTCTTTAATCTATTATTTGTGTTGCTGATGGTTGTTGGAGCTTTTACGCTTTTGCGCATGCCGGTTGAACGATACCCCAATATTCAATTCGGCAAAATGTATATAAATACTTTTTTGCCCGGTGCTTCGCCTGAAGATATCGAGATTCTGGTTACAACTGAAATCGAAGAGGCGCTTGAAGACCTTGAAGAGGTCGAATATATACGTTCCAACAGCTATAGAGAACGTTCCAATATCGTTATTAAGTTTATAGATGATAGTGATTATGAAAAACGTTTTGATGACGTACGTCTGAAAGTACTTTCAATCATTGGTGACCTGCCGGAAAGAACTGAGCCGCCTGTCTTTAATTTTCTGGATGTTAATGACTGGTTTCCCACCATAAGTGTCAATGTTGCTGGCCATCATTCCAATACCACCTTGACCAAGGCTGCGGATGCCATAAAAATTCCTCTCGCCCAGATCAGCGGTGTCAAAGAAGTTAAAATTTCAGGTGACTATACTCGGGAGTTTCACCTCCTCTTGTCACAGGATAAACTTCATCGAACGGGAACAACTTTTCTCGATGTCGTGGCTGTGCTGCAAAAGAGCAATGTTTCATTTCCTGCAGGTCATGCGTCTACAGACAAGGGTGAGATTGTTGTCAGGGTCGATGAACAGTTCAGCAGTAGAGATGATCTCCTGTCTGCCATCATTCGTAAAGATGGCGATGGCTCCTTTGTCCGCCTGAAAGATATTATTGAAGCTGGTTATTTTTCCTACTTGAATCCGTTCATTATGGCATCTGTTAATGGAGAGGATTGTGTAACCCTTCAGATTTTAAAACATGAGGAAGGTAATGCTCTGTTCATAGCTGAAAATGTAAGGGAGATTATTCAAGAACTCAGGCCTGCATATGCAGATATTGGCGTCTCTCTTGCTGTAACTCAAGATTCAAGTACCAAGATAAAAGATTCTATAAGAGTACTTGGTATCAATCTTTTACTGGGTATTGTGCTTGTCTGTACCATTATCTGGCTCTTCATGGGCTTTAGGAATGCTGCGATCATAACTATCGGTATACCTTTTGCCTTTTTGGTGACGATGGTGCTTATGTATGTTACCGGCAATTCAATTAACGAGGTGTCTCTCTTTGCCTTTGTTCTGGTCTCGGGAATTATAGTTGACGATGCAATTGTGGTGGTGGAGAACATTTACCGCCATAGGCAGGAAGGCAAGCCTCTCGTCGAATCAATAAAAAAAGGAACTTCAGAGGTGTTTCTACCGGTTGTCAGTGCCACCCTGACAACCATGGTGGCCTTTTTACCCATGTTGATTATGACAGGAATGGTTGGTGATTTTTTTTCAATAATACCTAAGACAATTGTTTTTGCCTTATTCGCCTCATTGCTGGAATGTCTTTTTATTCTTCCTTGTCACTATCTTGAGTTTGGATCCCGTAAAATAGCCGGCCCCGCTTCTCCGGAGCTGAAAAAGATAGCCGGGGAAGATACCACCTTACGCTTGCCGAAAGAGGGGTGGGTGATGGGTGCTATTCGAAAATTTTTTGATACATTAATATTACTTGTTTTACGATTCCGCTATTCCTGCCTTTTTTTACTGGCAGTAGTTTTTGTCGCCGCAATAGCAATCTTTTTAGGTTCATTACAGGGCAAAACAAATTTGGTTCGTATTAAGTTTTTTCCGGATAACTACTCTCTCTATTACGTTGAAATAACTGGTCCCCAAGGTACATCACTTGCACAAACAAATGAGTTGGTGAAAAAACTTGCCATCCGTCTTAGCGCTGATGGAAAAGAGCAGGTTGAATCAGCACTTGGCTTTGCTGGATATTATATCAACGAGGATTTTAGTCCGCAATATGGCCGAAATCTTGGCTATGTGGCAGTAACTTTGCCTGATACCGGAAAAAGACGGTTTGCAGACTTTCCCGAAAATGATGTGATAGCTCACCTGGAAGCGGTCAGGGAAAAAGTACTACCGTTTCTACCTGTTGGCTTTGATTTGACCGTTCGTCCTGAAAAAGATGGTCCTCCATCTGGCAAGGATATCAACGTCAGAATTTTAGGTCAAAATTCTGAAAATGTATCCGGACTTGCCGAAGATATAGAAAAATTCTTGAGAAATGATAATTCCATTGCGCCATGGTTACTCGATCTGCAAGATGATCAGGGCAGTGATGCTCAGGTTTTTCGCATAAAAATTGATCGGGAGAAGGCGGCAGAATTTGGATTCACTGTGGAGGATGTCGCAGCTCTTGCAGCATCAGCCATGGAAGGCCGGGTTATTGGAGAAATGAAACTTGCAGAAGAGACAATTGATATCAGGCTAAAATTGGCTAGCGAAGGCACCATGCCAATTTTTTCAGTCATGGATATGGAAATTTTACATTCGCCAAAGGGAAGTGTACGGCTGAGTGATCTATGCCATCCAATTTTCACCCTGGAGCCTGGCTATCTTAATCGTTTCCAGAAACAACGCGCTATAACTTTAACTGCTAACCTTAAAACAGGAGCCCCGATTACAAGCCCGGTTGTGGTAAACAAAGTGCAAGAGTATTATTCTGAAATACGAACTAAATATTCTGGTGCTTCTCTTATTTTTGCAGGGGAGTATGAGTCCACCCAGAAATCATTCGTTTCACTAGCCTATGCATTTGTTATTGCAATTGTTGTTATCTATCTCATCCTGGCGGCCCAGTTCCAGTCGTATTTACAACCAATGATAATCATAGCCGCTGTAGTTTTTGCCCTCACCGGTGTAATCCTGGGAACTGTTTTTTCCAGAACTGTTTTTACAGTCAATAGCTTTGTCGCAGTCATTGGGGTAACCGGTGTCGTGGTCAATGATTCTCTGGTGCTCGTTGAATTTTTAAACAAATGCTACAAAAATGGAATGAAAAGACGGGATGCACTTCTGCGGGCAACTCATATCAGGCTGCGTCCGATACTACTTACCACCCTGACAACAACTCTTGGCTTGCTTCCAATGGCACTGGGAGTTCCAGAGTATTCAGTAATCTGGGGCAGCATGGCAATGACTTTTGTCACAGGGCTCTGTACTGCCACATTTCTTACAATTATTATAATCCCTCTGTTGTGGGATATCTTGATGACACTTTCTGAACGGAAGTTGCATTACATCAATCGAGAAGCTGATAAATGAGGGGCCTTCAGGGTTGTCACTTCTCCTCATCTGACAGACGATTCATACGGCTGGCAGCAAAACCAGCCCCAAATCCATTGTCGATATTTACGACTGTGACTCCAGAAGCACAGCTGTTGAGCATTCCCAGTAGGGCGGCTAGACCATTGAAGCTGGCCCCGTAGCCCACACTGGTTGGAACGGCGATCACAGGACGACTTACCAGTCCACCAACAACGCTGGGAAGTGCCCCTTCCATTCCAGCTACCACAATTAAAATTGAGGCAGCCATTATCCGATCTACGTTGTTCAGTAACCTGTGCAGCCCGGCTACCCCTACGTCAAAAATTCGATCAACGTTGTTACCCATAACTTCTGCCGTAACAGCAGCTTCTTCGGCCACCGGTACATCAGAAGTCCCGGCCGAAATAACCATGATTGTACCATTGCGTTTTGGCAGCGGTTCCGGCTCGTAACAGATGATACGTGCCAGCTTGTTGTAAAATGCGTCCGGGACGACTTTTTGCACCGCGTCAAACATCTCAGGCGTTGCTCGGGTAGCCAGAACCGGTCCTGGGCCTTCGGACATCTTTTCCATGATAGCTACAATGTGTTCGACCTCTTTGCCGCTGCATAGCACTACTTCAGGAAAACCGTTGCGTAACGTTCGGTGGGAGTCAAGCTTGGCAAAATTCAGGTCAGTAAAAGGCAGGCTGCGAAGAGATTGCAGAGCGTCATCGACACTGAGTTGATCTGCTTTAACAGTTTCTAATAATTGGCGAAGGGATTGTTCGTTCAATTCAGCTCTCTCTTTAGAATTCAGTTGGCAAGACGGGACTTTTCTTTAATTTTTTAAAAAGGTTGCAGGCCATATCTGTTTAAGATGAAAACATCGATGTACATGCTTTGCGAGAATGAACCACCCCCGACATTTAGAAGGTATGTAAAAGCTTGCAGGCAAATTATTCGGATCTCAAAACTTTCAAGTTGCAACTGTAAGACCTTATTTTTCCTTTTACTACCTCTTAGGCCTCTTTTATGTCAAGCGCTATTAAATAAAGGGTTGGGACCTGAGAATTGATGGCTCAGTTGTTCTTCTCAGGTTCTTTTGCCCGAAACCATAAATAGAGAGTCGGAGAATGGTAACTGTTGGCTATATTTATCTTGAGCAGGCCTGGGATATCCGCGAAATGATTCTGTGCGCAACTCCGTAAATCGTTTTTCGTGCAAAAAGTAATTCAATACGTGACCCTGCCTTTCAAAAGGGTGTAAATCTGCCCACGGAAGAATCTGTTTCCCGGGAAACCATCTCTCCGACACTATGGCAATGAAGATCCCTCCTGGACGAATGACCCGGGCAAGCTCGGCCATTACCTCAAGGGGGCGGATAAGGTATTCTATGGATATCGTGCATATAGCAGCGTCAAACTGTTGGTCCGGAAAGGGAAGCACGGGGGCTTTATTTAAGTCATGAATTAGATAGCTCGATAATTGTTCATTACCTTTTAACTCTTCCTCATTAAGCCCCACACCTGTAACTTCACAACCTTGCAGCTTATTGGGCATATGCGATTCCCAGCTACTCATCAAATCCAGAACTTTCATTCCTGGTGATAAAAGTTTTGAATATATAGATTGGACATGAGAACGTGCCGTACTGTCCAGATGATGGACAAACCTCGGTGACTGATAAAACGCTTTATCCTCTTCCTCATTACTTCTGGAAAAAGGGTATCCCTTAATGGGTGTCTTGCTCCATCCTTCGACAGGTACTTGCATGCCAGGACCATTTTTTGTGAGAAGCTCGGCGATATCGTTGCATGAACCACCTCGCTGTGTGGCAGTTTTTAAGTGAGTAACCATTGATACTTCAATCTCAACTGGGAACTTGGCCAGGGGATGATTTATGTCTGCAACCAGTGTTTTGTTAAAATTGTCTACTAACCTGAACGGGGTTGTGTCATGTGGAAATGAATGTAACGCTTTCCAGGCATAACTCTTAGGATAAAATCTACCTGGCGCAGGGGTAATCACTAATCCATCCTGATTGTGCGTAAACAGGGTTCTAGGAAATTCGATGACATATTTATCTGAATATTTCGGTACCAGAATTCCAGCTTCAAACGTTTCCAGATATTTTTGCCCGGGATTCAGCTTTGATAAATTCTCTTGTAAGTTTCCGGGGAAGAAATCACGCCAGAAATCAATCTTCTCCACATAACTCTTATCATTATGATGTGCATACGGACTCTGCCATTGCAGAGAAAATTCCATTACGGCTCGTTTTGCTTTTTCTAGTATGTGCTTCATGGCCAATTATCAATTCTTGAGTTTTGTTTTGCTCCTAGAGACTAAAGATTAATTCTGGCCGATCATATTTCAATGATAAGGAAAACAGGGTTTAGTGATAGTAAATACTATCCTTGTGCGGGGAGGTTAAAGTGTTAATATTATATTTGTCTTAAATGTTTTTCATAGTTTCAAAAATAAATAATTCGAAAAAGTATTGAGGGTGATATGGCGCAAAAAACCTCCATAGAAGATAGAATTAGTGGTGCATTATTCGGGATGTTTATCGGAGATGCTCTGGCGATGCCTGTGCATTGGTATTACGACACCACAGCACTTATCAGGGACTATGGAGAGGTTACTGATTTTCTGCAACCTAGGAATCCACATCCGGATTCCATTTTATGGCGTTCATCATATTCGCCTCCAAACAGCAAAGCCGACATTCTTCATGAGCAGGCACAATACTGGGGGAAAAAGGGGATTCACTACCACCAGTTTCTAAAAGCCGGGGAAAACACACTTAATCTCAGGTTGGCCAGGGAACTTCTACTGCTCCTTCAGCAAAATGGTTCGTATTCTGCTGAGATCTGGCTGGAAAGGATGATTGAATTTTTGACAACCCCCTGTAATCACAACGACACCTATGCAGAAGAATATCTCAGGCATTTTTTCATCGCCTATGCGCACGGAAGAAAACCGGCCCAATGTGGAAGAGATGATGAAAAACATATTGGCGGATATAGTCTGATGTTGCCGCTTGTCATGGCTTATGCCCAAGATAGGGAGTATGCGCTGCAAATATCACTGGAGCATCTGGCTCTGACCCATGGCGGATCGACAATGAATGGATGGGGAGGATTGATTGCACGGGCTCTTCTAAATGTCATCCGGGGCCAAACTCTTCGGGATGCAGTCATGGACGCAGTGCAGGAATCTAATGTTGCTGTTGACGTTAAGCTCCTTGAAGCACTAGCCGACTACCCGGATAACACTGTTGTTGGTAAACATTTTTCATCGGCCTGTTATGTTGAATATGCGGTTCCAGCGACATTGTATCTCGCCTTGAAGTATGCCGAATCCCCCGAACGTGGGCTCATCGAAAATACCATGTGCGGAGGAGATAATGCGGGAAGAGGGGCGGTTCTCGGGGCACTTTTAGGTGCCGCAAATGGAGTTAATGCTTGGCCTACAAAATGGCTTAAAGGGCTAAAATATCCTCCGCCAATTGTGCAACTTATTCATAAGTAAAATGTAATGGTTTCCGGGAGAATTAAATGGAAAATATTTTTGAGATAGAAGTGAAAACTATAGATGGTCAACCCAGGACCCTTGATTTCTACAAGGGAAAGGTCATGCTGATTGTGAACGTCGCCAGTAAGTGTGGGTTTACAAACCAATACGACGGTCTTGAAGAGCTCTATAAAAAATATGCTGAGAAAGGGTTTGTAGTACTGGGATTTCCATGCAATCAATTTGGTGGCCAAGAGCCTGGTGCGGAAGATGAGATTTTAAGTTTTTGCCGCCTTAATTATGGGGTGAGTTTCCCCATGTTTGCTAAAGTTGAAGTAAACGGCAGTAATGCGCATCCACTTTATGTGTATCTTAAAAAGCAGCGGCCAGGATTTCTCGGTAGCGGAGCAATTAAATGGAATTTTACTAAATTTCTTGTGAATAGAGAGGGCACAGTCACGCAGCGTTTTGCTCCATCAAATGACTCCTCAGATATGGAAAGTGACATTATTACCTTGTTGTAAAAAACATAGAAATCCGGTGTCACATAGTTTTAACCTCGCAAATATTAAGAGTGCTTTTACCTAAGCAGGCCATTATAATACGTGTTACAAAACTGCAATTTTTAGCTGATGAACACATTACTTTAGCTAACCCAAAGAATCACGAAGTGGTAGTATGTTCTACCAATCATCTGTTTTTGTACTACGGTTGCTTAAGCGGTTTAAATCCTTATTGTTTTCTGAGTGGTAATGAAGAGTACTTTAGAAAACATGATACAGCATAAGGAGTACCCAATGCGCTTACTGGTGATTTTCTTAACACTTGCAATACTTACCGGATGCTCAGCAGTAGACATGCAGCAATACCGGTCCAACGAACCTCGTCTTGATCTATTCACTTTCTTTCAGGGAAAAACGAAGGGGTGGGGAATAGTACAGGATCGAAAAGGTACTCTCACTCGCCAGTTCACCGTGGACATTACAGGTACGGTAAACGGGGATGGCAGTCTCATTCTTGAAGAAGATTTCGATTGGAGTGATGGAGAAAAATCGAAAAGAACATGGATTCTGACAAAGCTTGATGCACACAGTTATAT
>Ga0209692_10005282_pt1 | contig 11184 bp, 16 predicted proteins | sample tdDd472_FD_187129 | JGI IMG/M metagenome (GOLD analysis project Ga0209692, IMG submission 187129) | Marine sediment microbial communities from the Atlantic coast under amendment with organic carbon and nitrate - tdDd47.2 (SPAdes)... | ecosystem: Environmental > Aquatic > Marine > Coastal >...
TAATCCTTTTGGTCCTAGAACACGACCTAAACGACCAACGAATCTCATCATGTCAGGTGTTGTAATCATTACATCAAAGTCAAACCAGTTTTCTTTTTGGATTTTATCCAAATATTCTTCAACACCAACATAATCAGCACCAGCTTCTTGTGCAGCTTTTGCAGCGTCACCTTTAGCTACAACCAATACGCGAACTTTTTTACCAGTACCATTTGGTAGAACTACAGTGCCTCTAACTTGTTGGTCTGCATGTCTAGGGTCAACACCCAAACGTGCAGATATTTCTATTGTTTCGTCAAATTTAGCTTTTGCTGTTTGCAATACTAAATCAACTGCATCTTCTGCGTCATATAACTTTAGATTTTCAATTAGCTTTTCGCTATCTTGATAATTTTTGCCTCTTTTCATTAGAACATAACCTCCATGTGGTAATATCGGCATCTGCCTTCCACAAGTCCAAATTTGTATTATCCTTCTACTACTACACCCATGCTTCTAGCTGTTCCTGCTATCATTGAAATAGCTGCATCTATGCTAGCTGCATTTAAATCAGGCATCTTAAGCTCAGCAATCTCTTGCAATTGAGCACGTGTTATAGTTGCTACCTTGTTGATGTGTGGCTCGCCTGAACCGCTTGGGATGTTACATGCTTTCTTTATCAAAACAGCAGCTGGTGGTGTTTTTGTGATAAATGAGAATGAACGATCTTGATACACTGTGATAACAACTGGGATAATCAAACCCGCTTGTTGAGATGTTCGTGAGTTAAAGTCTTTGCAAAAGCCCATGATGTTTACACCATGCTGACCCAAAGCTGGACCAATTGGTGGTGCTGGTGATGCTTTACCAGCTGGCACTTGCAATTTAATAATACCCATTACTTTTTTTGCCATTTTTATATCCTCCTTAAGATTGTGGTTAACGGGTGTCAATTCTTTGACATTATATGCTTAAATGACAAATCAAGCATATAACCTTCCCTCCCACTATAAAACACTTAATTAAGTGTAATATGCGTGTTTAGTCTTTTATTTTCTTTACTTGGAAAAATTCCAATTCAACTGGAGTTTCGCGTCCAAACATAGATACAGTGATACGTACCTTTTGTCTGTCTTCAAATACTTCCTCTACAACGCCATTGAAGTTTTCAAGTGCACCTTTAATAACTCTTACAGTGTCACCCACTTCAAATGTACGCTTGATAGGAATGCGTTCCATTCCCATAGTAACGACTTCTTCATCGCTTAATGGAACTGGCTTAGAACCCGGACCTACAAAGCCCGTAACTCCTCTGGTGTTTCTAACAACATACCATGAGTCATCGTTCATTACCATCTTTACCATTACATAACCTGGAAATACCTTTTTCATTACTAGCTTTTTCTTGCCATTTTTCACTTCAAGAACTTCTTCCATGGGAACTTTTATCTCAAAGATTTGCTCTTGTAGGTTTTGGTTTTCGATAGCCTTTTCCAAATTAGATTTTACTTTATTTTCATAACCTGAATACGTATGAACTACATACCAAGCGCCTTTTTCTTTTTCTTCCATAAAATAAGGGGTTAAAAACCCTTGCCTCCTTTGCTAGTAGTTCAACTCTTTGCGTAATTTTCGTCTAAGTATCTTTACAGCATCCAACTAGCTAGCATTATTATACCAATAATACTAATTAAAAATACCTTATTCCCTCAATCAAATATATAAAAGTACACTTAGTTTAATAGTCCAAAAAGCTTTGTTGCACCGAAATCCAAGAAATAAACGACAACCATCATAACACTAACAAAAATAACAACAGCTATTGTATATGATACAACTGTTTTTCTTGTTGGCCATGTTACTTTTTTTAATTCGCTTACAACTTCCTTAAAAAAGTGAGCAATTCTCTTAAAGAATCCGCCTTTTTTCTTTTTACTATTACTCTTATCATTTTTCTTAACTTTTGTATTTGCCATGATTAAATCCTAACGTAATATAATTATTTTGTTTCTTTATGCAATGTTTGTTTTTTACAAAAACGACAATACTTTTTCAACTCTATTCTGTCTGGATTGTTCTTTTTGTTTTTCTTAGTTTCGTAATTTCTTTGCTTGCACTCTGTGCATGCTAATGTTATTCCTACACGCATTGTTATTCAAGTCCTTTCTACGCCTTTGTGATATGAATATATCATATCATGTGAACTAAATAGAAGAAATAATTCCTTCATTAAAAAACGGTCTCTTTTCCCTGAAAAGACACCGCTAACATTATAACACCATATAATTTGCAAGTCAACATATTTTTGACGTGCTGATTTATATCAAAAAATTGTAAGATTCTATGTTTTTCTACTATATTCTATCTCTCTTTAAAAGTCCAAAACTTGTTTAGAGTAAAATTCAAAACCATAGTGAAACAAATAGTCAGTGCCTGTGCTGGTAATTTCCCTAAGTTAAACGCATTATCAATGCCTACAATGTCCACGAACAAATACATAAGTGCAGTATTTACCCCTAGGACTATTAAATTAACTACAATGAATTTAAAAGCATTATCTGCAGTCTTTTTCTTTTTGAACACTAAGAGAGTTGACCATATATATCCATTTACTACACCGCACATATATCCAATAGCTGATGACAATAAATAGTTAACACCTAGTACACTGTTTAGAACATATAATACCAACATTGTAATGATTGTATTACTTGCTCCTACTATGCAAAACAGAATAAACTGCTTGTATTTTATAAATAATTCTTTTATCTTTTCCATCATTTATCTTTCCTAAAACAATGTTCCCATTATTATTAATTTACTAATTTCTTTTAGCTTCTATATGATATACCGCTACATCTAGAGGTTCGCCTACTGGCCTTTCATGAGGCTCATAGTTAAAAACGATACCACCTAGTGACTCTGGAATTTTTCTGCTTGGAACATTTCTTTTATCAACTGGATATTTAAAAGCCTTATGATCTAAGTTATCACATGCATATTTATAAAGCATTTCAATGCTCTTTCTGCCAATCTTCTTGCCTTGTGCACCTTTTTTAAGCCATATTCCAAACTCAGGAATATCTTTATCTATTCTGTGTAAGCCTATGCATCCTAAAAATTCACCTGTATCATTATCTGTTATGCAAAGCTGTATATTTAATCCCGCTTCCATAGTAGCAATAGATGATTCAATAAAATCAATAGTTTCATCAATATCCTTAGGAACAGGGGGAATCATATAAGTTACAATTTCATCTGTGAACTCATTAAAAATATCATTCTTATCCTCTGCTCTTATAGGACGTAATTTGATATTGTCTTTTATTATACTAATTTTCATTAAATCCATATGCTTAACCTTTTCCTCTTTTGGGTATTATACACATAACGCCAATAAATAGCAACAGTTGATAAATCTGAATTTATGTGATATTCTTAGTCCACACTTTTAGGCAAAGTCTAGAGAAATTTACCTGCAAAATAACTGGAGAAAATTATGAAAGAACCAAACACAAGATACATTACACAGGCTGCAGTAATTGCAGCAATTTACACAGCATTAAGCTTAGCTCTTGCTCCATTTTCATTTGGATCTATTCAGGTAAGAGTTGCAGAAGCGTTAACTGTGCTCCCTGCTATATTTCCGAGTGCAATACCTGGGCTTTTTATAGGCTGTATATTAACAAACACCATAGGTACCATGCTAGGATTAAGCGGCGGAATTATAGACATCGTATTTGGTTCACTTGCTACTTTGCTAGCAGCATGGGTTACTTACAAGTTGAGAAAGTATACGTTCCTTGTACCAATGCCACCAGTTTTAGTTAATGCGGTTGTTGTAGGTGCAATATTATATTATGCATTTAATCTACCTTTAATCTTAACAATGCTGCAAGTAGGTGTAGGTCAATTAATTGCCTGTTATGCATTAGGTCTACCTCTTCTATTTATTATTAAAAAAAGAAACGAATCAAAAGCAGATACATTGTAATAAGATATATAATGAATTTAAAAAGCCTGAATGATATTACTCACTCAGGCTTTTATATTTCTACTTATTATTGTCATTATCATGCAATATCTGATCAATTACTATAGTTAGTGTAATTAAAAATGGAATGTTTTCATCCTCAAAAATATCCAATGTGTAGCTGTCTGAAAAAGCAACAAACTTTTTGCTTACTGCTCCTACTATCTCACCATCCTTAATTATGTTAAAGTTATACCCTAGGAAGTTTCCTTCGATTCTAAAAGTTCCGTAAGCACTGGAAATGTTTATTTTAGGTTTTAAAAATGAAAACTCCTTCTTTAGAAAGGCTACTTCCTCACCAAGACTAAATATTCTGTACTCAGGTAATAACTTAAATACCTTTTGCTCAATATAGAATAGTTCATCACCATGTGCATCATAAACGTTTAGCTTATTGCCAATGGAAAAAACTTTCCCTTCTACAAATATAATGGGTGAACCATCTTCTGCATTTACAGAAAACTTGTCACCAAACGAAAAAATCTTTTGTCTAATATTAACTCTCATCTTAATCCTCCTTAAGTATATCTTATGCTAAAATCATATCTAAGCTTAAATAGCCAATGTATAACACATAACATGAAAGCAGTGTTATCCCTTGCCATCTTTTAAATTTACCTGTTATTAGCGCTGGTATCATTACAATTAATGAAACACCTAAGGCTACAGGTAAATCCAAATATAATGCCTGTGGTATGGGGTTTTTTAATAACGGTATATTCTGCATAGTTATCTGAAGCCCGTCATCAGTCATAATGGAGCATGTAGATATTATCATCAGTATGTTCAATATATTAGCACCTAACACATTGCCGATGGATAGTGTGAACTCTCTTTTGATAACAGCAGATACTGTTGTAATAAGCTCTGGGAGGGATGTGCCTAATGCAATTACTGTTAATCCGATTATTTGATCAGATACACCAATTGCTCGTGCAATTATTATACCATTATTAACTAAGAGCCTTGCTCCAATTATAATAAACACTACTCCAACTAAAAACTTAAGTAAATTTTTAGTTACAGTCTTTTTTGTTGTGTCTACGCATTGATGAATCGTGTTGCCGCTTCTTGCATCCATCGCTGTGCGTACATTTACTAAGAAATAGGCAATTAGTATTACAATAAGTACAGAACCTTCAATCCATGAAATATTACGGTTAAAGGCAAAATATGCAAGGAGCAACATTGATCCTAATAAAAACGCACACTTAATCCAAAATGACTTTCTGCTTACTTTGCTAGGTAAAAAGGTAATCGATATACCAAGTATTAAACTAGTATTACATATAATTGAGCCTAGTGCATTTCCTATTCCCATGTCCTGTGTTCCAGATGCTACAGCAAATGTAGACACCATAAGCTCAGGTAATGTTGTACATAAGGCTACTATTGTAGCACCTATTAAAATCTTTGGTATATTTGTAACTTCTGCTACCCATATGGCAGCATCTACAAACCAGTCTCCTCCTTTAATAGTTAATATAAAACCAACTATCAAAAGGATAACTGCTATCATAATATGTTGTTCCATTTAATTATCTATCCCCAAAATTATTATTTACTATGTTTTATCTTTATATTTAATGTAACTCTTTAGATGGATCTATGACATCCATTATATTATCCTTATCATCCAAAAATACTATCCATCTATCAATAGGCAAATCTTCTTTTTCTATTGTTATAGCGCTACTTGGAGATAATCCTAAGCTTTCTAAAATATCATAATCAGGTTGAGATATAAACACTAGAGTATAATGGTCGTTATATCTAACCTCAGAGATTGACCATTCTTCAGATATACCCTTTATATTTGTAATCCTTGCAGTAAGCAAATATTGATTGCTTGTAATTTGCGACACCGTTCTATTTGAATAAATCTGTGAGTTTGTAGCTTTATCATCAGGCAACCCACCTTCATAGAATTCAAACGGAATGTCTGTGTTGTCTCTTTCGTTATCTTCCATCTCTATTTCAGGTACAACATACTCAAGCTCAGAGTCTAGTATTGTAGACATCATTTCTACTCTTGATACAAATGAAATAACTAATTCATCTTCAGGTACATATGCAGCTTCACGATGACTAGCAAGTAAATCTGGTAAGTCCCCATAAGGTGTAAAGAATTGATAATCTACATACACATCTTCTTCTTCCTGTGTTTTTGTTACATATGTTAATAGATTATGTCCAGTTCCTTTTAAGTAATAAAAAGTCATTGAAGGGTTTTCTTTATCTGTATGAAAAAAATCAATTTTATACTCACACATTGCTTCAGCTGAAAATATATAGCTTGGCTTTTCTGCTATATCTGCAGCATAAATAGAATTTAAAATTGATATAAATTCATTACTGTCACCACCTAATGTAGTATATATTTTATCTCCAGTACCTCTAGTTTCGCTTATATAAACTATTTCCATAGACCACTCAGACAAATTATCAGTAGTCATGCCATTCTCTGCAATTATGTCTGTTGCTTCATATTTTTTGCATCCAGAAATTGCAAACGATAAAAATATTAATATTATTAAAAACAGCAAATTAGTCTTTAGTTTTAATTTCATGTTTTACCTACTTTTATTTTTATAGTCCTCTAAAGATAAGGACATACTATTTTTTGTAACGCATTAATTATACACGATTTTTTTTAAAAATAAAATGTTAATTGTTGAAAAACGTATTATTTGATTAAGTTGTGTGAAAACTAAAAAGAGAAAACTTTATGTTTTTTTAAGCAATAAAAATTATAAGGAGGAATAATATGAAAAAGTCAATTGCCATTTGCTTAGTATGTTTAGTAATACTGTCTGTTGCATTAGTAGGATGTGCTAATACGGAGCCAACAGCGACTCCTACACCTACACCAAGGACTACTACTGCTCCGCCAGCAAGAACTGTAGAACCAACTGAAGATGCATCTATGGTACCTGAAAACACACCTGATGCAACAGTAGATGTAACAACATCCCCTGATGTAACTGCAGACGAGGGATAAGTCTAATACAGGCTGCTTGAGCAAAGCTTTAGCAGCCTATAATTTTTAATCAATTTTAAAGACTCTCTATAATCTCACCCATTATTAAAACACGACCATTATCAGGACACCTAAAAGTGAATTTCTTCTCCTTAAAGTTACCATAATCTAATTCGCCGTTATTTAATAAAGTGTAGACACTAGGGTAAATACATTGCCACAATTCGTGACATAGTGGAGGGCAGATATCTTCAACGATAAATACATCCCCTTCCTTATGGTATCCACTTCTACACTTGCTTTCTAAAACAGTTATTTTAACTTTCATCAATTATCTTTCTTATCTAGAGTATAATATAACATTTATTTTTATATATTTTGTAGGTGTTCAACTGTTTTTTCAAATCTACATCCTCTAGATGCCTTCACATAGACAGTGTCACCAGTTTTTATAATATTATTTAGATCATCATGCATTTTATCTTTATCATCAAAATAATATGCTTTTGTTTTACTATTTTCTACAATACCATTATAGGTATATTTTGATTGTTCTCCGCAGCATATTATGATATTTACATCTTTTGTTGCAACATTTTTACCAACACTGTAGTGTACTCTTTCTCCATGTTCTCCAACCTCTAAGATATCACCAATTATAACTACTTTTCTGCTTGTTGCCAATTCCAATAGCTTGACTCCAGCTATTATAGATTCCTCACTAGCATTATAGCAATCGTTTATTATTGTAAGTTTTTCAGTTTTAATTATTTCTTTTCGCATCTTAGCAGGAGTATAATCAAGAATTCCTTTTTGTATCTGTTCATTGCTTAACTCTAGGCTTTTAGCAATTGCTATAGAACATAAAACTGATGGCAACATGTACTCACCTGGAACTCCTACTTTAGCATTTAAGTCTTCACCTTTATAATTTGCAACAAACTCTGTTCCTTCTATATCAACGTTCTTAATCTTGCTTATACTTACATCATTATAGCTACTCTCACCGAAGAAAACTGGACTTAGATCACTTCCATTTAGTGAAACAAGCATATCATCATCACCATATAAAAATACTTGACCACCCTCTTTCATATAATCAAATATTTCCGTTTTAGCTTTGAATATTCCTTCTCTACTTCCTAGATTTCCAATGTGAGCATCGCCAATATTCATTATGATACATATATCAGGTCTTGCCACCTTGCTAAGTCTGCTTATCTCACCAAAGCTGTTCATCCCCATTTCAATAACTGCTACTTCATGATGCTTTTCTAAGTTTAATATAGTCTTTGGCACTCCTATTTCGTTATTGAAGTTGCCTATATTTTTTAATACACTATATTTTGTAGACAAAACTGAAGATAGCATTTCTTTTACTGTTGTCTTCCCTACACTTCCTGTTATTGCAATAACTTTTACATTAAAAAGTCCTCTGCAGTATTCTGCAATATCTCTTAGAGCCTTTGTAGTGTCAGAAACTAAAATATAATTATCTCTATCTAATTTTTTATGTGATAGAGTACACATACATCCATTTTCAAATGCGCTACTTATAAAATTATGGGCATCAAACTTTTCTCCTACTATTGGTATAAATAAAGAGTTGTCCCCAATTTCTCTACTATTTGTGGATATCTCATGTATATATTTATCTAATAGGCTTTCATCACCAAAAAATGTTCCTTCACATGCAGTGACAATATCCTTTAATTTTATAGGTTCCATAATAACCTCAACTTACTTGTATTTTTCTAAAGATAGCATTATCATTTGGTGACAAAGCTCATCATATTCAATTCCTGCTGCTGCTGCCTCCTGTGGTAATAGGCTAGTAGGTGTCATTCCTGGTAATGTATTTGCTTCCAAGCAATACATATTTCCATCTTTATCTACTATAAAATCAGCTCTTGAGTAAACATCCAATCCCAATGCCTTGTGCGCTTTAACAGCAATTTCTTGCATTTGACTTACTTGTTCACAACTTAAAGATGGTGCAGGGCATATTTCTATAGTTGCTCCTGCTTGATACTTATGCTCATAGTCATAAAACCCTTCTTTAGGAATAATTTCAACAACAGGTAGTCCTTTATCATTAAATACACCGCATGTATATTCTATACCTTGTATATATTCTTCTATTATTACTGTATCTTCTAATTCAAAAGCTCCATCTAAAGCTGTTTTCAGATCATCTTTTGTTTCAGCAATATAAACACCTAAACTAGATCCACCTCCACTTGTCTTTACTACGCACGGAAGCTTTGCTTGCTCAATCAGTTCATCTGTGTAATCATCTTTAAATATTGTTCTATAGTGAGGTGATAAAATATTATTGACCTCAAAAACTTGCTTAGTGAACCTTTTGCTCATGGCGACGCTGCTACCTAAGGAGTCTGAACCTGTATACTTTACACCGAACAAATCAAGTGCTGCTTGTATTCTGCCATCTTCACCTTCACCACCATGTAAAGCCATAAACACAATATCAGAAGCCATACATAGGTTAATAACATTTTTGCCAAATACACCTTTTCCCTTTGCTTCTACTTGTGCTCTTAGCTTTTTTACATCTGGAGCTTTAGTACCTACAGAATATGTTATTGCTTCTCTGTCTCTACATGTTTCAATATATTTCTTATAATCATTGTTTTCAATATCATAGTCTTCTATAACATCCACCATTATAGCGTTATGACCTTTTCTTATTAATGCTTGAGCCACCAAAGAACCTGTACATAGAGATACATCACGTTCAATGCTCAGCCCACCACTTAGTACTACTATATTCATTAATTACTCTCCGTTTATATATTTTATACTATTATTTATTATATGCTATTTTGTGTGTAAAATTTTATTAGCTGTTTTTATACAATTAATAATTATATATTGTAGGGTATTTAAAGTCAAACCATACACATTTTAGTTACTTAACGTAATTTGAATTGCAACTTTATTATTATAACTTATGGTTCTATTTACATTAAATTGACTATATACTATGTTGTATGCACTTTTTTGCATAATAAAAAAGAACTGCAACTAATGTTGCAGTCCAAATATTTTGTCGTTATCTAATAGATTTTATCAGATCGACAATCAGTGTTATAAAGCTTATCAGGATTACTATCGTGCCACCGATTATCCAAAGGGTAAGCTTTATGCTTTCTAACATCTTTTGATTACTTGTTTCTTTTTTCATTTTCCTAACCTCCTTTATGTAATTTTTCTTATAATAGACTATATGAATTATTTTACCTCAATATACATTTATTGGTTATATAACGTATATTTATATAACTATATTCATATACATCCAAAGGGGCTTTTTTGTACATATTAATAATGCGGATTAATAGTATGATATAATAAATAATCTAAAATTTAAGGAGTGGCTATGCAAACTAAGTTTGATATTATCTGGGGTAGATTTCATAATAAATTAGAATGGTTAGTAAAAAGCAAAATATCAAACAATGAAGATGCTCAAGATGTATTGCAAAATATTTTTGTTAAAATATATAAGAACATTGACAGATTAGATGATATTGAAAAATTAAGTTCGTGGATTAATAAAGTCGCAAAGAACACCATAATTGGTATTGGTCTTACTGGTACAATTAGCGTTATCTTAACAAATGCACCATTAAATAAAACTATAAACAACAGTAAGACATGTATTAATTGTATGCGCTGCTTAAAAGTATGTCCAATTAGAGATGTAGCTAATGCTAAAGGTGATTTAGATAATTGTGCATGTGGTAAATGCGTAAATATATGTCCAGTATAGAAATGAGGTTTGAAATGAAAATAAAAATATATGATACTAACAAAAAATCTAGTGATTGTGGATGTAGCTGTGGTTGTAATTCAGCTCCACAGTATACAAGAGAAGATTTAATAAAGGATTTAAGCAATAAGCTTACGGATATAGAAATTAAAACAGTAATTGTGGAAGATGTAGAAACTAATAGCATAATTGATAATCTAAATGAATTATTTAAGTTAAATGGCGAAAGAATAACTGTGAATAAAAATACATTAAATTTTACATTATCAAAAATATTGCCACTGATTGTAGTTGACAATAAAATTAGATGCATTAATTCAACACCTACTGCAGATGAGTTAATTGATGCAATTGAAAAAAATACAAGAGTCAGGATGAAGACATCTTGCTGCTAAATAT
>Ga0209692_10005287_pt1 | contig 11176 bp, 8 predicted proteins | sample tdDd472_FD_187129 | JGI IMG/M metagenome (GOLD analysis project Ga0209692, IMG submission 187129) | Marine sediment microbial communities from the Atlantic coast under amendment with organic carbon and nitrate - tdDd47.2 (SPAdes)... | ecosystem: Environmental > Aquatic > Marine > Coastal >...
CCGGTTCAGTGGCTGAGCCGGCAATAATGCCGACGGTTTGAATGGTTTCAGGGCCAAAGGTGAAAAATGTCTGACAAGCGCCGATTTTTTCGGTTAGGCTGCGCCTCATTGTTTCGCGGGAGACAGCTTTGGTCAGGTGTCCGCGCACACCGATTGCTTTGCCGTGATAGAGCGCAAACGGTTTTGTTTTGATTAGGTTGAGCGTTTGGGCGATCTGGGCATTTTGGCCAAGGCGGGGGTGCGCGTCAAGGGGCAGATGCGCGGCATACAGGGCCATATCTGCCTGCAAGAGGGCCCGGACCCGGCTATAATGCGGGTCAACCATTAATTGCTGCGCACCCCAGAAAAGGCCGTGATGGACAATCAGCAGGTTGCAGTTCTCCGCCGCAGCTTTTTCAATTGCTTCCAGGCAGGCATCCACCGCAAGCGCAATTTTTGTAACGGCCGTTCGGTTCTCAACCTGTATGCCATTGGCTGAAGCGTCGTGAAATGATGTGCAGTCCAGCAGTTCGTCAAGCTGGGCTGCGAGGGCGTGCAATTCCATAGCATTCGATTCCTGAACAAAGTAGCCTTGTACTTAGTATATGGTAAGAAAAAAACAGTGTTCTGTCAATGGGATTAGCCTGAACAGGGTGAGAAAAGCAGGCCGGCCGGCCTGCTTTTCTCATATATGCGCAGAGTGTATTTTTCATGGACAGCCGCCTTTGTATTTGCTATAGGAACGTTTCATGGATAAAAATCGTGCTTCAAAAATAAGCTTTCTCGTGCTGCTTTTGTTGTTGATGGCTGCTTTTATCGCCATTATTCAGCCATTTCTGGTGACGGCTCTGGTGGCGCTTATTATAACGGTCATCTGCTGGCCTGTTAACCGCTTGTGCATGCGGCTGTGTCGGGGCCGACGCTACGTTGCAGCCGGCCTGGCCACCCTTTTGGTGACCCTGTGTGTGCTTGTGCCTTTAGGTACAATTATTGCGGTTGCAGCCATGAATGCCGCCAGCGCTGTTACGGCGGTAATTTCTCACCTCGAAGCCGGTTCGATAGCCCAAACAATTGACCATATCAATGTGTGGCTGCAGGGCAAGGTTGCCGCTTTCCCCCAGTTTGTTCCGGCGGAATTCAATATTCGGGAAACGCTTCTTGAAATTCTGTCTGCGGCAGGAAAAATTGTTTATGAATATTCACCCAAGGTGTTTAGCGCAACAGCAGGAATTGTTGTAGGTGTTTTTCTGGTATTGCTGTTTGTATTCATATTTTTTGCTGAAGGCGACCAGTTGCAGCAGGCGCTGCTGAGCCTGGTGCCGCTTGAGCCGGAGCACAAGCAGATTCTTACAAAAGAAGTTTCCGGGGTTATTACGGGAACATTTGCCGGTATGGTCGTAACCGCACTTGTCCAGGGCCTGCTGATCGGTGTCGGCTACTGGATAGCAGGTATTGATAATGCTTTTGTCTGGGGGGTTGTTGCCATCGGTGTAACCCTTATACCGGTTGTCGGAGCTCTGGCCATGTATTTGCCGGCCTCTGTTGCCCTTCTGCTCGGCGGCAGTTTGGGCAGCGGTATCTTCCTGCTTCTCTGGGGCCTGGTTCTGGTTTCAATGGCCGATAATGTGATAAAGCCCGTGGTGATGCGTGGTAAGGTTAATGTGCCTGCTGCGCTGCTGGCCTTTGCCATCATCGGCGGCAGCATGTGGCTGGGCGCCATAGGTTTTATTGTTGGCCCTGTTATTGTTGCTCTGCTGCTGGCCATGATACGCATATATCGGCGCGAATTTATTGCCTGATTTTTCCCCGTGAAGAAGGCCTGTCTGCTCAGAAAAAAAGGTTGTTTTCTTCCTGTGATAATTGATTTTTTATAATCAGACAGTTTTTAGCGCGCTATGATTCTGGGTTATGTCTTAATTGATGTATCAAGCCCAAGATGTTGTGTTGAAAGTGTTGACATCATACAATTCATTCCTATACTTGATAGGTAGAATACAGGAGAGCGTATTTATTGAAATTATAGACGTTGGTGCTGAAAATGGACACTGGAAGTGTTCAGGTTAGTGTTGAAAGGCATGATGCGGAAAATCGCAAAGCCCTGCGGTTTCCCCTGTCGATTCAGGCCGACTGCATCTACAATGTTTCCGAGCTGGCTGTGCGCTGCAGGATTGTTGACATAAGCAGTCAGGGACTCGGTTTTGAATTTGACAGCCCGGTAGATCTGCAAAGCGGTCAGATTATCCTTCTGGCAATAAATCTGGTTCATCAAAAAAAAATTGTAAGCGCTGTTGCCCGACTAACCTGGGAGTACATTCGAACAGACGGCTTCAGGCCGAAGCGCGTGGGCGGGCGGCTGCTGTTTATGGAACCGCAAAACAAAAAACTGCTGCTTGAACAGGCCCATGCCGGCGTGCTCTCGAATCTTTCCACGCGGTTGGGGCCGAGTATGAATTGATGTTTTTGGAATGCTCCGCGGGGAATAGGCACAAAAGAGCCGGGCCAAAGATGACCCGGCTCTTTTGTGCCTGTATGCAAGGACATATCAGCGTATTTTTTTTAATGCGTCAAGTTCGGGAGTAAGAAACGAAAGGTCCAGGCGCTCAAGTGTGCTTTTGGATTGCAGGCCGCTCGCCGTGTCCCATCCGCGCAGTTCATAGTATTCGTTTTTCATACGTTCAAAGCCCTGTCGGTCAAGCACGCCTCCCTTGCGGGTGACAATTTCCTCGCCCGCACCGGGAAATTCCAGATCCGGATTAAATACGCCGATAAGGCCTTCCTCGGTTTCCACGGGTTCAGTAAAGTGGAATTCATTGATCACGTCATCAGGGCGTCCCTGCCAGCCTTCGCGAATGGCGATGGCTCTTTGCAGATTTACGGCCCGCTCGCCCATTGCATAATAGTCCTGTTCACTCATGGATTGTCCTGTAACGGCAGTGTAGAGCTTTGGCACAATTGCAGGGTCGCCCATGCCGTCCTCGCTTTGGTCGTCATCCAGTAAAGGATAAAAACGGTCGCAGGCCACCATTGCCTCTTTTGCATGGCTGCCGTTTTGAATAATGAAGGCGGCTTGGGCCTTGCCGTCATAGGTGGTGCAGTCCACGGCCGCTTCGCTTCCCCAATTGCGCGCGGCGATTTTTTTCAGTCTTTGGGTGTCCATGGCCGACATCATGCCTGAGGTGGTGTACCAGAACATCCATTTAAGCAGGGTAAAGCTGTATTCATGTAGCTGGATTATCGGGTTGCGCGGCTCTGTGGCGTAGAACAGGGCATTGGTCAGGAAAATGCGCGGGCCGTAGGCATCGTCATGGTATCCGTGGCGCGTGATGCGGCGCAGGGCCATTTTTTCAGCTTCCGCTCCGTGGGCAATGGAGAGGCGGCGCGTGCCCTGGGCAAGCTCGTCGCCAAAACCTTTTTTGCCGGTTACGGATTCCATAAGGGCTTGTATAAATTCAAGGCTGCCGAGTTTTGAAAGCGGCAGGCCGGTTGTTTCATCACTAAGCAGGCCCTTTTCGCGATTTTGGTACAGGTACCATACCAGGTTTGCCATCTCGCCCGTGCACAGGCCGTAGGTATTGCACAATGCTGTGGCCAGAAAGGCATTATCCGAGGTTGAGTCTCCTTTGTAGTACATTTTGTCCCAGGCATTGTAGTAATGCGAGGAGGCGCACATCTGTAAAATTTGTTCTGTGCCTGAGACATGTTTAAATAATGCCCGCGTGCAGCCCGCAGGACAGGCATGGCAGGGTGTGTTTTTGCCGCGTTCAATTCCACCGAGCATGGGTTCGCTGGTGAAAAGAATTTCATTTTGGCCTTTGCGCAGGCGCCGGATTTCTTTATTCAAAGCCTGCAGACGCACCTGGTCTGCCACGCCCACTTTGGTGTCGGCTTTTATGACAATGGCCTTGAGATTTTTAGATCCCATAACCGCACCCATGCCATTGGCAAGGCTGCCGCCCTGATCTGTGCCGGCGGTAGCAAAGCGCACTTTGTTTTCTCCTGCCGGGCCGATACAAACGATGCGTGCCTGCGTGCCGTGCGCGTTGTGCAGCCGCTGCATGGTTTCGTCTATCTTGAGGCCCTGCAGGCTTGTAGCATCCTTGAAGTGTATCTTTTTGTCTTCGATCAGCAGGTAGGAAAGCCGGTCGGCCCGGCCGCTGCAGATGATGCCGTCAAAGCCGGCCTGTTTGATTGCAGCACCAAAAAAACCGCCAGCATTGCCGAAGCCGAATTGTTCGGGATGCAAGAAGGGTGACTTTGCGGCCATAACCCAGCGTGAACAGGCTACGGCGCCCGAGCCCGTGAGCGGGCCGGGCATAAGCATGAGCACGTTCCCGGGGTCAAGCGCGCCTGTTTGCGGCCCTACCATGTCCCAGTACAGGCGTGAGGCCATCATTCTGCCGCCAATGAACGTGGCGGCTATATCCATGCCCGCCTGCCGTTGTGTTTTTTTTGAACTGAGATCAACATGCAGTAGCGTGCCGGTCCATCCGTTTTGCTGTGCCATAGAATTCCCCCAAAGAGTATATTGTTGACAATAAGAGTATTTTTTTTATTCAGTTGCGCCGCATACAATTTTTTTGTTGTATTGTTATTAGCACGGATATATTAAAAATCAAATCAGCATATTACTTGAAGCATTAATTATAGTTGAGAGCGATGCGCGTGTGCGGGCCTGGTTCGTGCTGCAGGAAAAATTGACTGCAGGGCCACCGACAACTAAAAAGACCGTTATTTCAAGAAGTTAGCAGGAATGGCGTATGGAGCGGTTCTTGGGGATACTGTATGTAGAGGTTGTCGGCAGCCGGGTTGTTTTGTTGCTATCCGGCAGGGTTTATGTTTATATACAGGCAGCAGTTGTGCTGGAAATTGTTTAATATACTGTCTGGAAAAATTGGATTACAGGTAATAGTTGTGCTTGCATTCAAAAAAATTTGAGGGTATAGTTTTATATAAGTAGTAAAAACAGGCGCTTGACATGGGCATTTCTTGGGCTATTATAGGAATGCATATTCGGGTTACTGAGTGCCGTTAATACAAAGCAGGTAAAGACTGCATCTGGGATGGAGGAAAATTAATGAGAAAAGTAACAGGCGGGTTAATAGTTTTGGCATTCTTGCTGTGTGCTCTTAGTGCGCAAGCTGCGTCGGGGATAGATGTTTCCGTTCCGTCCGCTGGTGAGCCATGTTCAAATGATCTTGATTGCGGACCTGACGAATTGTGCATGGAGGAGATATGTTCTGTTCCGACGCCATGTACAAATGATCTTGCTTGTGGTCCCGACGAATTATGCGTTGACGACATATGTGTGAAAGGCGAGTGTTCGGACGACACAGACTGCCCGGACGGAGAAGTGTGCGATGAAGCTAGCATGACGTGTTTTGAGTGTCTTGCAGACACAGACTGTGGGGAGGATCAATTCTGTAGACCAGAGAGCAATCAATGTGAAGATTTTGAGGATTGTAATTTGCGTATCCGTCCCCGAAAAATTAAAATAAGAAATAAAAAGGGCAAGCCGCTTAATAGACAGCTTCCGAATCCCTTTGTTATAGACAGAATCAAAGTAACCGGCAATAAGAACTTTAAGCCCAAAAAAATTGCGAAAGATGAAGACTGGGATGCACCTACTGGACTGGCGCTGGGTAATTCTCTTGTGGGCTTGCAATACGAGGCAAAAAAACGCTCATTAGCAATTTTATTTTTTGCCGATACTGTCAATACGGAGCCGGGAACCTACTACCTTCGCTTTGGCAACTGTAGAGGTGAAATTAAGCTTAAATAGTTACCGGTGATATAAAAAGGTATTCTGGGCAGGACCGGTAATCGGCCCTGCCTTTTTGTTTGAAGCATGGTTTGATATCGTTAGCTGGATTTTGACAAGAGTGTGCGTTTCAAGCTTCACCAAAGGGGTAAAATCTTGGCCGTTTGATACTTAAATTTCTTTGAGACAACCCTCTAAACTAGTCATGACCCATTGATTATTAGTGAATTATGGGAAAGCAAATTATTGTTCTTGGCATGCACCGTTCGGGCACCTCGCTCCTGACCCGGCTTCTTACTATGATGGGAGTTTATTTTGGCTCTGACGAGATTCACACCGGAGCTAGCCGTGAAAATCCAAAAGGCTTTTGGGAGCGCCGGGACATTAGAGAACTCAATGATCTATTGCTTAGCTCCGTTGGAGCAGACTGGGATCGAGTAGCCGGTTTTTCCGCGGAGGCAGTGCCGGCGAAAGACCGGACTGTCTTTCGGGAGCGAGCTAAAAAAATTATCACCGCGCTTGATGCGCATGCACCGTGGGTGATAAAGGAGCCACGCTTGTGTGTGCTGTTTTCTTTCTGGCGCGATTTGCTGGTTGATCCTGCCTGCGTGCTTATATGGCGAAATCCCCTAGAGGTTGCCCTGTCGTTGAAGTCGAGAAACTCGATACCGTTACAATACGGACTGGCGCTTTGGGAATATTATACCCGTGCCTCGATTCAGGCCAGCTCCGAAATCCCCAGAATTTTATTGTCGTATGCGGAGCTGATGGCAGAGCCGGTTGAAACAGTGAAGACGCTGGCTGGTTTTTTTAAAACCAATGGAGTTGAGGATCTAACGCTCCCGGCAGCAACGGAAATTGAGCAGTTTGTGGATGATTCTTTGTACCGTGAACGAGCTCAGGCAGCAGAAGCGTGTTCATATCTCAACGATGAGCAAAAACAATTGTTTAATGGTTTGCAAAACCACACAATTCTGCAGGAACACTACCCGCCCCGCCTGTCGGAGAGCGCCCGGGAGTCGCTCGACAGTCTTGGTTTTTTGCGTGAATTGCAGGCAGAGCATGCCACCGCCCGGGAACTGCTGCAAACATTTTGCACTTGGTCCGACAGGTTATTTGTCTCCGGTCAGTATCGGTTGGGACGGATCGCGGGAGGGCTCTGCAGATCCTTTATGCGTAATCGCAATTTTGTATCCTTGCCGGAACGCAAATTGCGTGCGGCCAGGGACGCCGCAGTCCGGCTAACAGATACAAACAGTGAACATTCGAGTAGTCCTACAAGAGAGAACTGATTGCATCTGTTCCTCTCTTGTGCTTTATGAAAAGCATGTCTTTGTTTGGCAGGGAAGTTTGTAATGGGGAACCTTTAATCCGGTTCTGGATAATTGGTTTAATCCAGGGAGAACAGATTGGGCAAGAAAATCTTTATTTTGAGCATGCATGAATCCGGCGGTTCGCTTGTTGCCGAACTTCTTAAATCGCTTTGGCCTGAAAATACTGCGAAGAGCCAGCAATCCTGCACCGGCAGTTTTCCGGAAGGCAGCGAAGTAACTATGTTGAACACGTCTGTTTTGGAAACCATCGGCTGTGATCAGGGCCGGCTTGCTGATTTTGACGTGTCACATATTGCTTCGGGCGTGCGCGAGGATTTTTTTGCGAAGGCACGGGGGCTTTGTCGGCGCCCTGCCGGTAAGGCGGATTCTTCGCCTTGGATTGCAGAGGATCCGCTGCTTTGCTTGTTGATGCCCCTGTGGAAAGAAGTGCTGCCAGACGGTCTCTGCATCATTGTCTGGCGTAATCCTTTAGACTTTGCCAGGCTTGTGGCGGACAAAGAACAGATTTTTTTTACACAGGCCATTGCGTTGTGGGAGTACTATAACCTGGCTGTTCTCCGCGGTACAGTCGGCATGCCTCGCATGGTTCTTTCCTACGAGGGGCTTCGTGCCAATCCGCGGCAGACGATGCAGGATATGCTTTGTTTTTTAGAAGAGCATGGCATTGAGGGATTTGATTCCTCAAAGACAGATCCGGCTGCAGAGCACGTACGTCATCTTCCAGGAACAACCGTTTCCAAACAGGGCCAGGGCATTATGAATGAACAGCAGCAATTTCTGCTGCAGGGGCTCAAGGACGGATCGTCACTTAATTGGGATGGTGTGCCTGAAGCATCGAGCGCCTGTCAACAGGGCCTGAAGGAACTTACTCAGTTTGTGTCCCACAGGCAAACCTTTGCACTGCTGGAAAAAACCCTTGATCACAGCTTCTCTCTTCTTGATTCCCTGCAATACAAATTTTCAAGTGTTATTTTCAAAACCTATAGAAAATTAATAGGAAAAAAAGATGAAACGCTTTCCTTGACGGCCGAAAGAAAGCTCTATGCCTTGCTGCCGCGTTTTATCGAGCTAAAACAGCTCTTGCGCAATGAGCAGAGCGAAGGCAACACAGCAAATCCTGCGCCGGTTTCGCCCGAAAGCCCGCAAACAATAGGTCAGAAGGGTGAAGAGCTTCCTACAGATGTTGTTATGTGTGTTCATAATGCGCTGGGGGATGTGCAGGCGGCCCTGGCCTCCATTGAGTTGAGCGCTTCCGATTTTTCCAGGTTGATTATCGTTAATGACGGCTCGGATGAGCCGACGACCCGGTTCCTGCAAAGTTTTTCCAGCGAAAGGCAATGGTGCACCCTGTTGGAAAACCGGGCCGCATGCGGCTATACCGCGGCCGCCAACCAGGGACTGCAGGCATCCACACGTCCTTTTGTTGTTTTGGTTAACAGTGATGTAGTGGTTCCTGCGCGATGGCTTCAGCTGCTTAAACGCTGTGTGGGTTCTTCAGGGAATCTGGGGATTGTCGGACCTCTTTCCAATGCGGCCACATGGCAGTCAATACCTGAGCGCTTTGATTCTTCGGGAACGTGGGCCATAAATGAAATTCCTTCCGGCTGGACGCCCGATGATGTTCAGGCGTTGGTGGACAGCGTTTCCGAGCGCCGCTACCCGCGGGTTCAGTTGTTGAACGGTTTTTGCCTCGGAATAAAGCGCGAGGTGTTTGAAAAAATCGGCTACTACGATGAGGAGGCTTTTCCGCGCGGATATGGAGAAGAAAATGATTTTTGTATCCGGGCGGGACAGGCCGGATTTGAACTGGCAGTAGTTGATGATTTATTTGTGTATCATGGAAAGTCAAAAAGTTTTGGTTCTTCCAGCCGGGCGGATCTTTCCAAGGCAGGCAATGCCGTTTTGAAAAAAAGGTACGGGCGAACCTTTGGCACGCGATACACCCGTGAGCTGAAGGGAAATGCAGCCCTTGAAAGAATGCGGCATCGAATCGCCACAGCCTGCCGCTGGAATGTTTCCTTTGCGGGGCCGATGGCGCAGTCGCCGATACAAGTGCTGTTTCTCCTGCCGTGTGAGCCGGGCAGCGGTGGTGTCCATTCGGTTATGCAGGAGGCGCGTGGCCTCAATGCAATGAATATCAGTACCCAGGTTGCCGTGCCGGTGAGATATCGGGATCAGTATGAAGCCTTTTATGGAAAAATACAGCTTGATAGCGTGTATTTTTATTCGGTGACCCCGGAGTTGATTCAATTGGCCAAAAAGTATGATGTTGTGGTTGCCACGCTTTTCACCTCCGTGAATCTGCTCAAAAAGATGTGGAAAGCGGATACTGCCTTTTTGCCTGCCTACTATATTCAGGATTACGAACCATGGTTTTCATCTATTGATTTTGTGACAAAGTGGCTGGCTTTGCGTTCCTACACACAGGTGCCAGATATGTGCTGCTTTGCCAAAACAGACTGGATCTGTGACATTGTTAGAAAAAAGCACAAGGTGAAGGTGCACCGGGTTATGCCGAGCGTTGATCATTCGGTGTATTTCCCGGCCGCGCAAACACAGGAAATGTTTCCTGTTGCAAAGATTCGTCTTACAGCGATGGTCAGGCCAAAAACCCCGCGCCGAAGAGCCCGTGAAACTATGGAGGTGCTGCGGGACATTAAAAAAGAATACGGGGACAGGGTTACGGTGCAGATCTTTGGTGCAGGAGAAACAGATCCTGAATTTCTCGACTTGGATCGGGACTTTGAATTTATAAATCACGGTTTTTTAACACGGGAAAAGGTTGCACAGCTTTTGCGCGACAGCGACATCTTTTTGGATATATCCGCGTGGCAGGCTTTTGGCAGGACCGGTATCGAGGCTATGGCTTGTGGTTGTGTTCCTGTTCTGCCAAAAAAAGGCGGGGTGCATGAGTATGCTATTGACAGGCACAATGCAATGATCGTTGACAGTGATAATGAGCAGGAAGTAATTGCCGCCATTCGGGTCCTGCTGGAGTCCCCGGATTTTTTGCAGACCCTCAAGACAAACGGGTTGAGAGATGTGCAGCGTTATTCCATTGGCCTTGCCAGCCGCTCTCTGGCTCTTCTTTTTATGGAGCAGCTTTCTGTTCTACGCGGCCAGGCTAAGGCAGGCACATAACCACTATGAGGAAGGATGAAGTCATGCATATGAAAAAAAAGATACTCACGGTTTTTGCGCTCGTGTTGATTTGTCTGGGCGCGGTCGCAGCTTTCGCCGGGGATTTTTGCTGGATGGGCGAATTTAATAAACAGGCGGAAGCAGACCCTGCCGGATTCAAGCAAGGCCTTGCTGATCGTTTTAATATAAAGGGTGATCAGGTCAAAAGCGTACTCGATACGGTTGAGGCTCCTGCTGATGCTTATACTGTTTTGCGTCTGGGGGAGATATCTTCACAGTCGACGGAATCAGTTCTTAAAAAATACCAGACTGAAAAGGACAGAGGTAAAGGCTGGGGCGCTCTTGCGCAGAGCTTGGGTATTAAGCCCGGCTCTGAAGAGTTTCATGAATTAAAACGCGGCGATGATTTAAAGCGTAAAAGTGATGGGGATGAGGTAAGCAAAGGAAAAGGCCGGGAGAAGAGCAAAGGCAAGCCGCGAGGTAAAAAATAACGCTGTGTTTTTCATTGAAGTGCAGTGTGAGAAAGCGGGCGTTATTGTGGTGTTCCAGTAATTAAGGTAATTGCCGGGCCGATCAATGCATTAGAACCGAAGCGTCTGAACTTGAAATCATGTGCGGACGTTTTTTTATGGCGCTATGGACTGGTGCTGGTAGGAACAATAGTTACATAAGGACACATTATGGAAACCAAAGAACTGCAATCGGCTCTCGCTGCGATTATTGGTGAAAAATATGTGATTTCTGACTTCACGGCCAAATTCGCTTATTCCCGGGACGCGAGTCTTTTTGGCGGTACTGATGCCGCAGTCGTGGTGAGGCCGGCCTCAACCGATGATGTCTCGGCAATTATGAAGTTTGCAAACAGCAGGGAGGTGCCTGTTGTTGTGCGAGGGGGCGGATCAAGCATTTACGGCCAGCCCAAGGGAGTGCCCGGGGCAAATATCCTGATTGACATGACCCGCAT